>Ga0209057_1000370_pt1 | contig 41203 bp, 39 predicted proteins | sample GraSoiAngelo_146_FD_185903 | JGI IMG/M metagenome (GOLD analysis project Ga0209057, IMG submission 185903) | Grasslands soil microbial communities from the Angelo Coastal Reserve, California, USA - 14_1009_05_30cm (SPAdes) (version 2) | ecosystem: Environmental > Terrestrial > Soil > Grasslands ...
TGGGCATCGTGGTGATAAGCGTCGTGAAGAGCGTCCCGTCGGGCGTGATGTGCGGCAGCAGGTAGGTCGCGCCCTGTGGAGTTCCGCCAACTTGCGGGAGCGGGATCGGCGCGGACCAGTCGGTGTGCGTCCCGTTGGGCAGCGCATGGGCGATCGACACGAAGGGATGGGAGGTCGAGGGTCCGGTGAAGATGACCCACATGACGTAGATCGTGTCCACGTATGGGCTTGAGGGGTTCGTGTCGATGGCGATCCACTGCTTGTCGGACTCCCGTCCGACGCTGTTATAGGTGGCGACGAGATCAGGCTTCCCCGCGCTGTTCTGTGTGAGCCACTGCTTGGCCGTCGTAGCTCCGTGCGGGCGGACCGAGACGGAGATGGCTTCGGCTGGAATCGACGGATTTGGTTCACGGTTCGGGTTGGTCTGGTAGCTCTTCGTGTCCCCGTCGTAATAGAACTGGTAGGGCAGGAGTACCGAGTAGAAGTTGCCGTACTGATCGAATGCGCCGATCGGGTCCGTGTTGTCGGTCCAACCCTCATATCCCGGAACGTGTCCCTGGACCGGCCAGGTCTTTCCTCCGTCCGTCGATTCGAAGAAGCCGAGAAGGTGGTTGTAACCCTCGGCGCTCACGAACCATTTGGACTGCCCGATGATGTGATTCGGGTTGGTCGGGTCTATACGGATGTCGGATTCAGAGTGGTCTTTGACGAGCTTGGGTTCCGTGGCCGGATAGCCCGAGTTGCTTCCAGCCTGGGTGGGGTACGCGGAGCGACGTCCGGTGTCTTCGCCGGTGTCCGCGCCGGGGCAGCTGGACATACCGTCGTAGCCGTTCGCCGGGAAGAGACTCGTGGAGTAGGGCACCTCAGGGCGGTAACAGCTTGTCCGCTGGGTGGTGGCGAGGGTGTTTGTGACGCTGGCGTTACTGGCGGCGTACGCCGTGTCGCTTTGGGTCCCCTGCGGAACGTTGCCGATCCCGAGCGAGTCCGTGCTCGCCGGGACCGCGGCGAGGGCGACGATGATGAGGGTCGCGCTCACAGCGAGGCTCGTTCGGCGCAGCATCCAGGTCCTCCCCTATATATGGAGCTACTCAGCTCCCCATCCCCGGCGGCATCGTACCGCTCAAGAACGAACTGAGCGATTTCGCAGATGCGAAAGCCGTAGCCTTTGCACGTGCGCGTTCGTCGGCGTGCCGCGGCGATCGCGTTCATCGGCTTGGTCTTCCTCGGTCTCCCCGCGGGAATGCTGGGCATCGCCTGGCCGTCGATGCGCGCCTCTCTCGATGCTCCCTTCGCGGGACTCGGACTGCTCGTCGCCGGAATGACGGTCGCGCAGTTCGCCGCGAGCGCCGCGAGCGGCCTCGTGCGCGAGCGTCTCGGAACGATCGCGCTCCTCCTTCTCTCCGTCGCGGCCGCGTGTGGAGGGCTCGGTCTGTTCGCGATCGCGAGCGGGTGGTGGGCGACCATCCTGGCCTCCGCCGTGCTCGGTTGCGGTGTCGGCCTGCTCGACGCGGCCGTAAATACCGAAGCCGCGCTGCGGGGCGACATCCGATTCATGAGCGGCCTCCATGCTGCGTGGGCCATCGGAGCCTCGCTCGGGCCGCCCCTCGTAGGCGCGACGCTCGTGGTGAGCGATTCCTGGCGGCCGGCGTATGTGATCGCCGCCGCCGCGTTCGCTTTGATCGGCGTCGCCGTCTACGCGGTGCGTTCCGACCTCTCGGCCGCGCCGGAGCTCGAAGCCGAGCCGCCGGGCCCCAGACGGATCAGCCGGACTGTCCTCCTCGGCTGCGCGCTCATGTTCGTGTACGTCGGCCTCGAGCTCGGTGGTGGCGCATGGACGTACGCGCGATTCACGACGGACGCGTCGCTGAGCGACGCCGTTGCCGGTCTCGCGGTCTTTCTCTATTGGTCGGCGCTGGCGGCCGGACGGGTCGCGTTGGCCGTGCTCGGGGAGCGCATCGCACCGGGTCGCCTGTTCGATCTGAGCGTGTTCGGCGCGCTTGCGAGCACGCTCGGCTTCTCGCTCCTTCCTCCGCCGGTCGCGGCCCTCGTCGCGCTTCCGTGCCTTGGCGCGGCTCTTTCGGTCTTCGTGCCGCTCCTTCTTTATCTCACCCCGCGCCGGATCGGGAGCGCAGCCGCGCCGCGAGCGATCGGGTACCAGGTCGCCGCCGGGATGATCGGTGGCGCGTGCCTGCCGGCGGCGGTGGGTCTCCTCATGCAGTCCCTCGGCGTCGCCATCCTCGGCCCGTGTCTTGTGACGATGGCCGCCGTGCTCACCGGGCTGCACCTCGTATCGACGCGTCCGGTCGGAGCGCGAGGTTACGCGCGCCAGGTCTTCAGGTAGAGCGATTCCGCGATCCCGGCACGGACGAATCCCGGGAGGTCGCCGACGTGGGTGTACCCGTGACGCTCGTAGAACGAACGCGCGCGCCGGTTGGTCTTCGTGACGAGCAGAACGAGATGCCGGCAGCCTGACACGCGGGCATCGCGTTCGGCGCGGGCGAGGAGGACTGCGCCGAGGCCCTGCGATTGGTGCTCTTCGGACACGAGCAGGAGCCTGAGATACGCGGCGCGATCCAGCGCTCGAGTCATGATCAACCACGCGAGTCCGACGACGGCGCCGCGATCCACCGCCGCGAGGACGAGATCTCGTTCGCGCAACGCTTCGGTGAGGCTCGCCTTCGCGCCGCGCGGAGTGACGCGGTACCGGCGCAGGAGCGGCGATGCCGCCATGAGCGTCGCCATCGGACGGATGTGTTCTGTCCTTGCGCGCACGATTCTGCTCATCGGCGCTGCGGGTCGAGGGCGTCGCGAAGACCGTCGCCCAGGAGATTGAACCCAAGAACGGCGATCATGATCGCGAGGCCCGGGAAGATCGCAAGGTGGGTCGCGAACTCCAGGTACTGCCGGCCCTCGTTCAACATCACGCCCCAGGACGGCGCGGGCGGCTGCGCCGAGAGGCCGAGGAAAGAGAGCGCGCCCTCGGTGAGCACGGCCCACGACAGTGCCAGGCTCACCTGCACGATGAGCGTGGACAGAAGGTTCGGGACGATGTGCCGGAAGATGATGCGGGCGCGCGTGGCCCCGACGGCGCGCGCGGCCTCGACGAAGTCACGTGCCTTGAGGGCCAGGACGGGACCGCGGACGACCCGCATGAAGATAGGCGTGTACACGACCGCGATCGCGATGATCACGTTCCTGGTGTCGGGGCCGAGCGCGGCGACGATCCCAAGCGCGAGCAGGATCGCCGGAAATGCGAAGAAGACATCCATGACCCTGCCGATCGCCAGATCGACGAGACCGCCCAAGTAGCCCGAGACGAGGCCGAGCAGCCCCCCGGCGGCGGTGGCCGCCGCGACCGACAGCACCGCGACCTGCATCGACAGGCGGGCGCCGAAGAGCACGCGGCTGAAGAGATCGCGCCCTAGGGCATCGGTCCCGAAGGGAAAGGCCGCGGTCGGCGCGGCGAGGCGATCCGCCGAGACCTGCAGCGGGTCACGAAGCGGGAGGAACCCCACGGTCAAAGCGATCGCCGCGTAGAGGGCGACCATCCCCAGGCCGGCGAGCGCGACCGGTTCGCGCGCGATCGCGGCGAGGACGCCGAGTCTGAGCGGCGCCGTGCTACGCGAGGCGGATTCGGGGATCCAGGTAGCCATACAGAAGGTCCACAACGATGTTCAGCGCCACGAAGAGGATCGCGATCGCGAGAACTCCACCCTGAACGAGCGCGTAATCGCGTTGCACGATCGCGGTGAGCAGCATGCGGCCGACGCCAGGAACGGAGAAGATCTCCTCGACTACGACCGCGCCACCGAGAAGCTGCCCGACCTGGATCCCGAGAAGCGTCACCACAACGATCAAACCGTTCTTCAGGACGTGCCGGCGCAGCACGATCGCCGGGCGGAGGCCCTTTGCCCTCGCGGTGCGGACGTAGTCCGCGCTCAACACGTCCAGCATCGCGGAGCGCGTCATCCGCATCGTCGCCGCGGCGAGCCCGAGGCCGAGCGTGATCCCCGGGAACAGGAGAAGCTTCAGGTTGGCCAGCGGGTCGTGCACGAAGTCGACGTAGCCGCCGGTGTTCGGAAGCCACCGGAGATACAGCGAGAAGAGGACGATGATCAGCGTTCCGAGCCAGAAGCTCGGCAACGAGAGCCCGATCAGGCCGCCGATGCGTGCCGCCACATCCAGGCGCGAGCGCGAACGGACCGCGGACAGCAGGCCCAACGGTATTCCGAGTGCGATCGCGATGAGCGCCGCGGCCGCCGAGAGCTCGAGCGTCGCGGGCAGGCGCTCGGTGATCTCGACGAGCACGGGACGTCCGGTGCGGATCGAGTAGCCCGCATCGCCGCGGAGCAGCGAGCTGAGCCAGGTCCAGTACTGCACGAGAAGCGGCTGATCCAGGCCGAAGTACGCGCGCAGACTCGCGAGCTGCTCAGGGGTCAGCGCGGTCGATGTGCCGAGCCGGGCCGCGATCGCGTCACCGGGGATGAGGCGAATGAACAAGAACGTGAGCAGGGAGATGCCGATCAGGGTAGGGATGGCACCGAGCAGTCGCTGCGCGAGATATCGGCTCACGCCTCGCGCAGCGACCGCCCCTTAGTTATTTGTCGAGCCAGGTCTGCCGGAGATAGATGATCGAGCCGGTCGGAAGGTGCGTGAACCCTTTCGTCGTGGGCAGAGTGGCGACATAGTCGCGTCCGACGAAGAGCCAGATGAAGGGCACGCCGTTCACGAGCTCTTTCTGCGCGGTCGTGTAGAGATCCTTCCGTTTGGCCGGGTCCGTCGAGGCTCGCGCCTGCTTGATCGCGTCGCTCGAGACGGGGTTCTTGTAGCTCGTCACGAAGTTCAAGTTCCCGTCGTCGGTGAAGTAGCGGTACACGTAGAAGTCCGGGTCCGGCCCGCCGCCGTTCAGGCCGGGAGCCATGTCGAAGTCCGCCTTGAGCCAGCGGTCGACCCACTGCGTGAACTCGAGCGTCTCGATCTTCATGTCGACGCCGATCTCGGCGAGCTCAGCCTTCACCAGCTGAGCGATGTCCTTCGCGTAGGCGGGTTCGGTCGTCTGAGTGAGCATGGTGAAGGAGACCGGCCCGACGTTGGCTTCCTGCAGGAGCTGCTTCGCCTTCGCGACGTCACGCGTGTATAGCGGGTACTGCGATGTCGGCAGTGCGTAGTTCGCGAGCGCCGGCGCGATCGGTCCGGTGACCTCGCCTTCGCCGAAGGCGACGGCATCGATGATGGCCTTCCGGTCGATGGCGTACGCGATCGCCTGTCGCACCTTGATGTTGTCGAGCGGCGGCCGTTTCGTGTTCACGAAGAGCAGGTTGTACGAGAGGCTCGGTTTCGCATCGAGCGTCACCGAGGTCTCGCTCCGCAGCGTCCGCGCCACCTTGGCATCGGTGATGATCGCCATATCCGCGGCTTTGGTGCGCAGCGCGGCGGCGAGACCCGACTCGTCGGGCACGACGTTGATGCGGACGCCGTCGAGGTACGGCTGGCCCTCGACGTAGTAGCTCTTGTTCGCCTCGAAGCGCATGAAGTTGTCCGGCACCCATTCGGCGAGCTTGAACGGGCCGCTCCCAATCGCTGTCTCCTTCTTGGAGAGGTCCGGGTTCGCCTCGCCGATCTTCTTCGACACAATGCCGGTGTTCGGATGTGCCATGTACGCGATGAGGGCGGCGTTGGGGTTCTTCAGGTTGAACACGACGGTCGTGTCGTCGGGCGCGGCGATCGTGTCGACGTCGGTGAAGAAGGAGCGCGCCACAGCGGCGGTCTTCGTGTCCAGGATGCGGTCGAAGGTGTACTTCACGTCGGCGCTGGTGAGGGGATCCCCGTTGTGGAATTTCACGCCCGAGCGGATCTTCACCGTGACCGTCTTGCCGTCGGCGGACGTGGTCGGCATCGAGGCGGCGAGATCGGGCTGCACGCCGAGGTTCTCGTCGAGGCGCATCAGATAGCTGTAGACGAGTTCGAAAACGCGCGCGGAGGTGAATGCCGGGACCTTATGGGGGTCGAGGTTGGTCACCTCGCCGGCGCGCGCGAGGATGAGCGTTCCGCCCTTCTTGGGCTGGTTCCCGCTCGTCGGCGACGGTCCGCTCGAGGTCGTTGGCGCGCAGGCGGCGATGACCGTCGCAAGGATCAGAGCTACAGCAGCGAGAGAACGCTTCAACATGGTCCCTCCCCAGGCGCTTCTCGCACATTAGCACCGCCGATTCAGCCGTCGGTCCGCCGCATGCCGACCGCTTCGACTGAAAGGAGCAGACAGCGCTCCGGTACAGCGGCGCGATGGCGTTCGCCCGCGCCGATAAGGATCGCTTCACCCGGTCCGGCCACGAGTGGGACCTGCCTCGAACTCGACGCGAAGCTCGCCCTCGAGCACCAGAAGGAACTCGTCGGCTCGTCTGACAATGCCAGCCGCCATCGAGCCTTCCCGACCCCGCGTGTAGAACGGAAACCCCGTTCACCGTGCCGAGCTCTGAATTCATCCACGCGGGCGGCGCTCGAAGGGGCGCCTGATCGGAAGCCAGCGTGTCGCGGAGGCTGATCTTCCTGCCCACGGCTTCAGCCTTCGATCGTCTCGCGCGCACGCGCGATCCGCACGCGCGCTGCGTCGATCGTGTCGATCCGCGCGAACAGCACGTCGCGAAGGCGCGCCTCGAGCTCGCGCATCAGATCGCCGCGCAAGCGGCGGGCCCAGCGCCGCCCGAGCATGCCCGCGTGCGCGCCGAGAAGCCGCGCCAGCACGTACCCGGCGACGAGGAGCGAGACCAAGAGGACGAGCGGCGTCGGTATCGGCCCGAGGACCGGCACGTCGACGCTCGCGAATGGCGCATGCAGAAAGAAGACCGCCGCGATCCAGAGGCCGGCGAAGAGCAGTGCCGCGGTCACCACGTACTGGAGCGCGCCGATCACGGACCAGACGACGCTCGTCGGCGGACGTGCATCGGCGACCCGCGTCGCGACGGCCGCATCGATGGCGCCGGTGATCCGGGCGTTCAGGGCCTGTGCATCGACGAGCGTGGCGATCGCGCCGCGCGTTTCGGATGGCACACGTGGCAGCAGATCGCCGATCACGTTTCGGATCGGCTCGGCTGCCCGAGCGAGGCTCCCGCGCTCGCGCCATCGCCGCAGATAGCCTTCGGGATCCGCGACAACGCGATCTCGCCCGGTGACGCGATAGAGGACGGTGGTGACCAGACCGAACGGACCCGCGCCGCGCGGACGAGCGGCGAGTCGCGTCGCCGCGACGGCTTGTCGCTCCAGGCCCGCGAGATCGATGATCGCGGCCGCTTCTCGAGTCACATCCGCAAGGACCTGCGCGCGTTGCTCCGCGGTCAAGAGTGGCTTCGCGTCCGCGGAGACACCTGCGCGCGTCGCAAGATCCAGAGCCGCACCGTGGAGCTCCGTCGCGACTCGCTCGCTGATGATTCGTTTCGCCTGGACCCCGTCGGCGATCCAATCGCGGAGCTCGTGCGCGTCGCCGTCGCGCGTCGCGCTCGTCACCGCAACGTTGACGTTCTCGATGCCCTCCGCGCGAAGGCTCGCGACGAGGTGCGCCCGCAGCCGCTCGGCTTCGGACCCGACGCGGTCGGCCTTGTTCAATACGACGAGCTGCCGCGCAAGTCGAGGCGCCCAGCGACGTAGATATTGGTCATGGAGCACAGCGTCGCGGTACTTCTCGGGATCCGCGACCCAGACGACCGCGTCGACGCGGGGGAGGAGCTCGTCGACGCGTGCGCGATGCTCCGGCGTGGTCGAGTCGATGTCCGGAAGGTCGAGGATCGCGACGTCCGCGAACGCCCCGTTCGCGTGGTCCCGCACGTCCCGCACGTCGAGCCACCCGAGCAGCGGAGCGGTCTCGTCGCGCGCGCTTTGGGCGACCCAGGCGAGCGGTGTGCCGGTCGTTGGGCGGCGCGGTCCGGCCGGGCTCACCGTCTCGCCGGCGAGCGCGTTGAGGAGGCTCGACTTGCCCACTCCGGTGCCCCCGACCAGCGCGAGAACATACGCCGACCCCTCGAATCCGAGCCGTCCTCGGGCATCCGCGAGGACCTGCCGCGCGCGAGAGGTGTCGAGCCCAAGAGCCGCGGCCGCGTCGACCGCGTCGTCGAGGGCGGAGAGGCTCGCGGAGAGCGTCACGGCGAGAGCGGCGCCGTCGCGGCGCGCAGCTCGCCGGCGAGAGCGCGGAGCGCCGCCGGGTCTGCGACAAGCCTGTCGTAGCGGCCGCGCTCCTTCAAGAACTCGTCGCCGAGCAGAGCCTCGAGACGCTCGCGCGCGCCGGCGATCATCTCGCGCATCGCGGCCTCCCCGAAGATCGCCTGCAGGAGCTTCTGATTCAAAAAACCGGTGGCGGCCACGATCCCGAGCTCTGTGCCGGTCACACCGGCTGTGTGAGCGAAGACACCAACCATCGCGGCGATCGCGAGCGCGTTCACGCCGAGCGACACCCCGAACGCAAGGTCGCGCTTTCCGGCACCGCGTGCCTGGACGTCGGTGGCGATGCTCGCGACCCAGTCGTGCAGCCGTGGCCGGATGCGTACCGCCAGCTCCGGCGATGCCGACCAGAGCGAGGGATCGCGCGCGAGCTGGTCGGCAGGTCCGGCGCGGCTGGACCATTCACTCGCGACTCGGCGTGCCGCCTCGGTCGCTCGCGCGACCGCGACGGCAACGACGTCGCTCGTCACCTCTTTCTCGACGACACCGACCGGGGCCTCGGGCATCCCGCGGATCGCCGTGATGATCGTTCCGCGGATTCGCCCGAGGCCGCGCGAAAAGAAGCGAGTGATCTGGTCTGCCTTCACGTACGACTCCCAGTGGCGGAGCACCTCGGTGCGGAGGAACGTGCCGCCGCGCAGCTCCTCGAACAACGCGGAGAGCTCGGCGTCATACGACTTCGCCGTGATCGCGCGGAGGGCCTCGCCCTCGGCTGCGGCGCGCTCGACATCCGCCGCGACTGCCGAGAGGAGCGGATCGAGGCCGGCGAGAGCGCCTTCCAGAGCGCGCCGGGCGAGCGCGAGCCGGCGCTCGCGATCGCGAGCGAGCTCGTCGACACGCTGGAGCACCGGCGCGGCCGCATCTGCCTCGAGGTGTTCGCCGGACGGATCGACCCGACCTTCCGCGATGGCAGCGATCTGGACCTGCGCGTCGTCGATCCCGCGAAGGGCCGTGTCCTTCAGCACCCGGCGGAGGTCGTCGAGGACAACGCGCTGGTCCGACCCGTCCGCCGGCATGCGATTGACCACGATGAGCACGGGCAGCCCGCGCGCCGCGATCCGCTGCACCACGTCGAAGGGCGCCTTGTCGGCATAGCGGACCGCCGACGTGACGAAAATCCCGAGGTCGGCGGCCTCGACGAGCGCGTCCGCGATGACGCGGTTGGCGCGCTCGACGCTATCGAGGTCCGGGGCGTCGACGATCGCCATGCCCGTCGCTGCCGTCGTGGCAGGCGCGCGGACGATCTGACCGGCATCGATGCCGGCGAGGGCGCCACGCCGGAGGACCGCCGCGTCGGCGTCGGTGGAGAGGAGGACGGCCTCGCGCGTGGTCGGCCGAAGCACGCCCGTGCGGCTGACGGTCGCGCGCGCCAGGGTGTTCATCAGCGTTGACTTGCCCGCGCCGGTCGGGCCGAGCAGCACGACGAGGAGCGGCGACTCGAGCGCGCGCGCCCGAGGGATGACGTAGGCGCGAACGTGATCGCGGAGCTGCCGCGCCCGCTCCTTCGCGCCGGGGGCATCGTCCTCCCGCACGAGGGCGGCGCGCCGGTCGGCGAGAGCCGCGATGACCTCCGCACGCTCGGCCAGAGATGTCACCACTTCTATGGTTGCAAGGTAGAGACCCGTGGCCTCTCGTCGGTTATCGTGCGTAACCATGCGTTACGGAGGCTTCCCGTGCCGCTACGGCGGATGCGATGTGCGCTTCTCTGTCGAGCGTGGCGACTCCTATCCATCGCTCCTCGAGGCCAGCGCGAAACGCACTGAGCACGAGATCGCCGAACACCAGTACCACCACATCCCCATGAGGACCGAGACTCCACCGGCAGGGTCCCTGCAGCGTCTTCCGCGACGAGGTGCGGCACCCAAACGCATCGAGTAGCGCCGGTCACGGAACCGGCCCCGCGTGCGGACTGAAGGTATCGCGCATTCCGGTCGCGAGATCTCGCGGAGTCGTCCCAAGTTCCGCTCTCGCTTTCGCGTCGGTCGCCCAGAAGGTGACGCCATCGGCCGATGACACGACCTCGCGCATGCTCGGTATGAGGCGACCGGCGACGCGCGCGATCGCCGACGGCAGGGTCAGCCGCGGTAACTCACGGCCGGTCGCCATCGCGACCGTGCGGTACGCGTCGCCGAGCGTCGCGATCTCCCCGCCCAGGATGTAGCACTCGCCGGCTCGGCCGCGATCGAGAGCGCGAACGATCCCGTCGGCGAGATCGTCGACGTGCACGAGATTCAATCCCAGGTCCTCGAACGCGCGATAGCGCAGCCGGCCCTCCGCGAGTGCGCGGAAATTCGCGCCGACCGCGGAATGGTCGTTCGGTCCGTATACCTGGCCGGGCTGGACGATCACGATCGGCGCTCCGCTCTTTGCGGCGTCGAGCGCGATGTCGTGAGCTCGCCGCTTGGTGTCCTCATAGGCGGACGTCGGCGGCGAAGTCGGCCGGTAACCCTCGGCCACGACCGCGCCGCGCGTGTTGCCGAACGCGGCGATTGTGGAGACGTACACGATCCGTGCGACACCCGCCGCGCGCGCGGCGTCGAGCATCCGGCGAGTACCGGTCACGTTGGTGTCCTCCATCACACGGCCCCGCTCGGGCGTGACCCCGATCTCGTAGATCGCCGCCCCGTGCACGAGCGCGTCGGCACGATGGAGATCGGGAATTGCCGCCGTTGGATGTACGACATCGCCGGCGACCAGCTCGCATCCGAGCGCAGCGAGCGACGCGGCGCGTGATGGATCTCGCACGAGTGCCGTGACGGCGTCGCCGCGCGCACGGAGCGCCCGTGCCACGGCGCCCATCACAAAGCCGGTCGCGCCCGTTACGAAGACCCTCATCGGGGAATACTCTCGCGCCTCGACGCGTTCCACGACTGCCGCGAGGCCAAGGGGGGAACGTATGAATATCGCCATCATCGGAGCGGGGAACGTCGGTGGGGCGCTCGCGAAATCAAGCGTCCGAGCGGGCCACACGGTCACGTTGAGCGCGAAGGATCCAGCGCATGCGGAGGCGAAAGCGAAGGAGACCGGGGCGCGCGCCGTATCGAAGACCGCAGATGCGGTGAAAGCTGCCGACGTCGTCATCCTCGCGGTGCCATTCACCGCCGTCGACTCGGTCATCGCCGAGGTCGGCGATGCCCTTACTGGAAAAGTGCTCATCGACGTGACCAACAGGATGAAGCGCGAGGCGATCGCGGAATCGGTCGACGGATCGTCCGCATCGGAGCAGATTCAGAAGAAAGCGCCAAAGGCGAAGGTCGCGAAAGCGTTCAATTACGCGTTCGCGTCGAAGCAGGCCGACCCGAATATCGACGGCCAGGCGATCGACGGATTTGTTGCCGCCGATGACGCAGATGCGAAGAGGACGACGCTGGAGCTGGCGAGATCGATCGGGTTCCGACCGATCGACGCGGGGCCGCTCGCGATGGCGCGCGCCCTCGAGGCCATGGCGATCCTCAACATCGCACTTCAGATCCAGAACGGGTGGCCATGGCAGAGCGGCTGGAAGCTCATCGGGCCGACCCCTGAGGGGAAGCCTTCGTGACCGAACGGATGCCCGCGCTGTTCATCGGCCACGGCAGCCCGATGAACGCGCTCGTCACGAACAAGTGGACCGAGGACTGGAAGGCGCTCGGCGAATCCCTTCCTCGTCCACGCGCGATCGTTGCGATCTCGGCGCACTGGTACACCGACGGCACCGGGGTCACCGCGGTCTCGACGCCGCGCACGATCCATGACTTCGGCGGATTTCCGCGCGCTCTCTTCGAGGTGCAGTACCCGGCGCCGGGTGACCCGGAGCTCGCGAGCGAACTGACCGAGATCCTTGCGCCGACGCCGGTCGTGCTCGATAGCTACTGGGGCCTCGATCACGGGACGTGGTCGGTCCTGGTGCGGATGTTCCCGAAGGCGGACATCCCCGTCGTGCAGCTGAGCATCGACGGGACGGCACCGCCGGACACGCATCGCGCGCTCGGCGAGCGGCTGGCCTCCCTTCGTGACAAAGGCGTCCTGCTCGTGGGAAGCGGCAACGTCGTGCACAACCTGCGCGCTGGATTCGGCGAGCAGGCCCCCGAATACGACTGGGCGAAGCGCTTCGACGAGAAGGTGCGCGAGCTCGCCGTCAGTGGCGATGCAGAGCAGCTCGCGAGCTATGAGCGGCTCGGCCCGGACGCGGAGCTCTGCGTCCCGACGCCCGACCATTACTACCCGCTCCTCTACACGGTGGGTGCCCGTCGCGAAGGAGACGAGGTGACGTTCCCGACCGAAGGCCTGAACGGCGGCGTTTCGATGCTCGCGGTGAAGCTCGGGTAGCGCGCGTCAGCGCAGGATGAACCCCTCCGCGAGGGGATCGTCCGGTGCGATGAGAAGCTCGCTTCGCCCGGTGATCCACGCGCTCCCTTCGATCTCCGGCACGACCGCCTCGTAGCCTTCCCACTTGAGCTCGCGGGCCATGCGACCGGTGAAACGCGTGCCGATGATGCTCTCGACGACGAACGCCTGGCCCGGCGCAAGGCGACCCTGCGCCCGTTCGATCGCGATGCGGGCCGACACGCCGGTTCCGGTCGGCGACCGATCGACCTCGCCCTCGGCGAAGACGCAGACGTTGCGCGAGTTCGCGCCCGGGCCGAGCGCGGGTCCGGTGAAGATCGTCCCATAGAGAAAGGAGAGATCGCGCTCGACCGGATGGCGAATCTCGCGCGACGCCATCACCGCGCGCTTGATCGCGGTGCCGGCAGCGATGAGGTCGCGGAACTGAGCCGGGGTCATCTGGAGGCCGACGCTCGCGGCATCGACGAACGCGTAGAAGGCGCCGCCGAACGCAAGGTCGTACCGGACCTCCCCGAAACCCGGAACGTCGACCCGATCGCCCAGCGAGACGACGAACGACGGAACATTCTCGAAAGCGACACTCCGTACGCGCGCGCCTTCGCGGCGCGGCCGGGCGGTCACGCGTCCCGCCGGCGTATCCAGCCGAACGACGTCACGGAGGGTGAGGAGACCGACCTCGATCGCGACGGTTACGAGCGCGATCACGCCGTGCCCGCACATCGTGCTCCAGCCCTCGTTGTGCATGAACAGCACGCCGGCATCGCCGTCCGGCGTGACCGCCGCAGTGGGGATCGCGCCGTACATGTCGGCGTGCCCCCGCGGCTCAAACACAAGCCCCCGGCGGAGGCCGTCCAGGCGCTCCCGGGCGAAGCGCCGTTTCTCGAGCATTGTCGTGCCCGGGATCGCGTCGAGCCCCGTCGTGATCACCCGGAGCGGCTCGCCGGCGGCGTGCGACTCGACCGTGAGCACGCGTCGCCAGGCGGGGTGCGGCTGCCAGGTTTGGGCTCGGTCGGACGAAAAGGGCACGGCCGCGCCGACGATACGACTCTCCGGCCGATATCCCCTATTTGGCGTAGTGCACCCGCTCACGGTTAGGACAACACTGTCAACCATGAGCGACGACATTCGCCTCCGCGCGATCGGGATCACCGGTGACTCCGATGCGTTGGCGTCGATCGAACCCGCCGAGGCCGAGATACACGAGATGCATCGGTCCGACCTCGACGCGCTCAAAGACGGCGCCGCGATGCTGACGCAGTCCGGCAACCGCGTGGCTGCGCTCGCCGTCATGTGGTCCGCGGTGGCGATCGCACCGACCGACCTCGGCGCGCACCGGCGTCTCGCGGCGATGCTCGCGAATGCCGCCGATATCGATGGCGCCGCGAATGAGTACGCGCGCTACATCGAGTTCATGATCCCGATCGGCGACGTTGGTCGCGCGACGATGGAGCTCGCGTACGGGGCGAAGGTGCTCGGTGGACATCCGTCGCTGCGCGAGGCCGCGGAGAAGATCGTCACGGCGGTCCGTGCGCTCGTGCCGGGCGACGCGGTCGCGGCGACTCCAACGCTTCCGCTGCCGCGGCTTCTCCCCAAGGTTCCATTCCGTTTCTGCGTTCACGACGATGGCGATCGCCACTGGATGCAGCTCGAGGGCGGCACGACGGAGCTTGTCCCGAGCGCTGTCCGGCTGCTCGACCGAAACGACGAGGTCATCGAAACGCGAAAGTTCATCCCCCTCGCGGCCGGCCAGAAGGGCCACGCCAAGATCGTCGAAGGCGAGCCCAACGGTGTCGCCTGGGTCGTCCTCGGCGTCACCGACGAGGTCGTCGCGGCGCTGGACGCCGGTAAGCCATCGCCCTATCGGGTCGAGGCAAAGGTGGGGGACGAGTGGATCTCCACGGTTCTCGTTGACACCGGCTGCCGCATCGGCCGCCGTTCGAAGGTCGCCGTCTCCTAGAGATCGACCGTCCGGCCCACGCCGGCCGATCGCGCGGCATCCAGCACCATCGCAGCGGCCGCCGCGTCTTGCACCGCGACTCCCACCGATTTGTAGAGCGTGATCTGGTCACGATCCGTGCGGCCGGGACGCGTCCCGCTGACCAGCTCGCCCAGCTCGGCGTGGACGTGGTCGCGCGTCATCGCCCCTTCCGCGATCGCCATGGCGATGTCGTTCGACCCCGCGGGCGGGGGCGCGAGCGTCGCCGCCCGTGATTCGACGACCACGAGCGCGTCGCGGAAGGTCGCGCCGTCGACCTCGCGGCCCGCGGTGTTGTAGCCAACCGAGTTCACGTGCGAGCCCGGCTCGAGCCACTCGCGACGAATGACCGGCTCGGCACTATGTGTGCACGCGCACACGACGTCGCCGGCCGAGACACCCAGTTCAATCGTGTCGTGCCAGTGGGCCCGGTGACCCGACTCTCGCTCGAACTCGTCCGCAAGTGCCTCAGCCTTGTCGGGATCACGCGCCGCGATCGCGATCTCCTCGAACTGTCGGACCCGCGATACCGCACGGAGATGCGCGCGCGCCTGGACGCCAGTTCCGATGACGACGAGAGTCTTCGAGTCTTTTCGGGCGAGCAGGTCGGTGGCGAGCGCCGATCCCGCGGCCGTGCGGGCCGCTGTAATCGCTTCGCCGTCGAGAAGCGCGAGGGGCGTGCCGTACTCGGCGTCGAACACCACGATGACCGCCTGATGCGTTGGCCGGTCGGTGTTCTTGGGAAAGAGCGAGACAAGCTTGGTCGTAAGTGCTCGCGACGAAGGAAGGTACGCGGGCATGGCCGCAAGCAGCGCATCGCGTTCCGGCACCATCGCCGCGATGCGCGACGGCATCGACGCCTTACCCGCGGAGAGGTCGGCCATCGCTCTTGCGACGGCCTCGCGCAGACGATCCGGATCGATGAGGCGCTCGACTTCCGCGCGGGAGAGAACAAGCACGGCGGGATACTAGGCGGCGGGGACCTCTTCTTCGTGCCGGCGCACGACCATCGGACCGAGCCGAACGCGCTCGCCGAACACCTCGGTGCTGACGACGAATCCGGCGAAGATCAGGAGCACGCCGAGAAGCTCGCCCAGGAAGAAAGCCCAGGTGATGCCGAAGCGGTTCAGGCCGCTCGTCACACCCGGAATGAAGCCGCCGAGCGCGATGAGAAGCGTGGCCGGAACGCGCGAGTGCAATTCGCCCCGGGCGAGCGCGACCGTCGCACGCGGCAGTGATGCGATGAAGTTCACGGCGACCGCGAGGGCGCCATACACCTGTGCCACGATCGGCGGGAGCGCGCGCCGGCCGAGGACGCGGTTCTTCGGCATGAAAACGTACGCGCTGAAGATCGCGCCGACCACGAGGGCGAACGCGCCGATGATGTTGAACGGCCCCGCCAGGATCCGGATGTTCCCCGGGATCGCGGTGCCGACGGGCACGCCCGTCGTCGCGTCGAGCGCGTACGGGGCGTCGAGGCTCGCGGTGAGCACGAGCCCCGCGGCGATGAGGGAACCGACGACAAGGATCGCGAGTGTGATCGGCGCGACAAGGGATCGGGCGCGCCACGTCGCCACCGCGATCGCGATCGCCGCCGCGAGGCAGGTGACGAGGACGACCCCAAAGGCAGTCGTGTCTTCGGGATAGCGTCCACGGATGGCAAACGCGTACAGCGCGCCGAACAAGAAGCTCAAGGCGACGAAGTAGCCGAAGCGGGTGCGCGCGAGAAGCACGATCGTCCCGGCGCCGAGGTAGGCGGCGACGAAGAAGGCGCCGATGAGGTACCAGGTCCGGTAGAGCGTCTCGTTCCATCCGAAAGCCGAGCCGAGGAACTCCGTCGCTGCGCTGATCCCGTACCAGAGGAGGCCGATCGTCCATACCAGCTGGAACCCGCGGTGGCGGTGTGACCATTGGGCGGCCACGGCCGCCGCGAAGACGAAGCTGACGACCGACGAAAGCAGGGGAAGCACGACGTTCGGGCTCACCCGCCGACCATCGGCCGAGTCAACGCCCATGTCAAACCGCATGCCCAGATTTGGGTAGGAGCGGCTAACGTAGAAGCATGTGCAGATCCATAAAAACCCTACGCCGGCCGGAGGGCCACGCCTCCGACGAGGAGATCGCCGCCGCGGCGCTCCAGTACATCCGCAAGGTGAGCGGCTACCGCGCGCCGTCGCAGCGCAACAGCCGAGCCTTCGACGCGGCCGTGCGTGAAGTCGGCCGCGCCTCGCGGCACCTTCTGGATGAGATCGAGAAAGCGCGGACCGAACCTGCGCCGCGTGCCTCACGCGCCCGCGCATAGTCCAAATGCCGTAGACGGCGATCCACCAGCGGGCCGATTTACTGTGCGTTTCGTAGCCCCGAGACTGCTGGAAGCGCTCTTCGAGAAGGAGAGGCGACGGGTCCGGAAGGGTTGAGGGGCAAATCACCGCCGGGCCGCGACGCCTCTCTTTTTTGTTCCTCATCGAGCAGCTCGTCCTGTCGGCTCCGCCTCCATGACTCGCCACGGGCTCAAGGCTGGTGGACTCGCTCGTCGCGAGCGAGGGCAGGGGCCCCCGGGCGCGGAGCGACCGCTCCTCGCCTCGACCTAAGCCGCCGGCAGGTATTGGCTGAGCATCTCCCGGAGAGCGGCGGGGTAGTACGGCTTCGAGAGGAACGCGGTGCACCCGGCCTCGATAGCCTTGTGCTCGTCCCCCGGGCTCGCCGACGCGGAAACGGCCACGATCGGCACCTGCTTCGCCCAGGTTTCCTTGCGAAGGAGCTTCACAACGGTCCAGCCGTCGAGCTTCGGTAGCTGAAGGTCCAGGAGGATGAGCTGCGGCCGATGCTCGCGCGCGAGCTCCAGCGCGGCGAAACCGTCGGTCGCGACGGTCGCCTCATGGCCGGCGTGCCTCACGATTCGTAGAGCCAATTCGAGATTGTTCGGCTCGTCTTCTACGACGAGGATCTTCGCCACGGTCAGCTCTCCGGTCAGGCCTGATGCGACGCGAGCGGCAGATCCAGTGTGAACGTGGAACCGAGCCCGAGCCCGACGCTGCTCGCGGAAACAGAGCCGCCGTGGGCTTCCACGACGAGACGAGCCACGTACAGCCCGAGCCCGACTCCGATCTTGTCCTTCGTCACAGGCGTCTCGATCCGGCCGTATTTGCGGAAGATCACGGCGAGATGTGATCGTGCGAGCCCGACGCCTTGATCCTTCACCAAGACACGAGCTCTGTTGTCGCGCTGGCCGACCGTCACGTGGACGGTCGATCCCGGAGGAGAGAAGCGGAGCGCGTTATTGAGGATGTGCTCGATCGCCGTGCGCAGACGCTCCGGATCGGCGTCGACCCATATCGGGTCGGATTCCGCGACCAGCTGCAGACGATCGCGATCGGTCTCCTTCACGAGCGTCGCGACGAATTCGGACAGATCGAATCGTCCGCGATTCAACCGGAAGCGGCCGTCCTCGAGCTGTCCGACCTCAAGCACGTCATCGGCGAATCGTTTGAAGTTGCGGCTCTGCCGGCGCAGCTCGTCAATCGCGCTCCGCTCCGCGGCTGAGAGGGCGGGTGCCTTTGTCAGATCCGGGATCGCCGACTCGATCTCGCCCGCGGAACGCCGCAGGGTGTGCGCGATCAAGGCGAGCGACTCCTCCCGATGGCCGTCGACGCTTCGGAGCGCGTTACGCTCGCGGCGCACCTGGTCGATGAGCAGCGCGAGCATCAAGAAGATCGCGGCGCGCGTAAGTCCGTTCCAGAGGCTCGCCGATAACAGCACGGACGGACGCGCGATCAGGTCGGCCCAGATCCACGCGCCGGTCGATAGGAGAGCGATCAGCACAGCGGACCCGCGGCCGAGCCACCAGCTCGCAAGCCCGATCGGGATGAGATAGAAGATCGCGAAGCCGAAATCAGGACCGGTCGAGATGTCCACGAGCCAGATGGCGGCGACTCCGGCTGCGGCAACCAGGGTTAGGGGTACCACCCCGCCATGTCCTCGGACGTCGACGTCGGCAAAGCGGCGCGGTGCGGTTTGCGCTCGCAGGGCGGGGGTCCCTTGGCTCATCCCGCCGCAGTATGACGTCCGTCGGACGCTTTTGGTCCACTTTCGGTGTCACCTACAGCATTTGGATTAGCCAATGAATATCCCAATGTGTAACGCGAATCGGCCGTCAGAGGGATAGACCCGCCTATACAAAGGTCAGAGACTAATGTCACGATTCGACCCAATGAGGAGGGCCTGAATGCGTCGTTTGCGGACAGTGTCATTGATCATCATCGCGGCTCTATTTGCGGTGAGCTGTGGCGGAGCCGGCCTTCCCGCGCCCGCGACGCAGGATCCCCTCAGCGGGCAGTACATCGTGAACGGCGGTGGCGGCGCGCTCGACAACGTCAAGGCGCTGACCGACGCATTCAAGTCCATCCATCCGAACATCACCTGGCAGGGGCTCGCCGATGTCGGATCGAGCGCTGGGGTAAATCTCGTGATCTCCGGCGAGACAGATCTCGGGTACATCAGCCGTGACCTGACCGATGCCGAGAAGGCGGCCGGCAAGGTTGTCGCGCTTCCGATCGGCGCGAGCGGCACGGCCGTCGCCGTTGCCGCGAGCAACCCGATCAAGTCTCTAACGAAGGATCAGATCGCGAAGATCTTCACCGGCGCGATCAGCGACTGGAAGGATGTCGGTGGGACGCCAGGCAAGATTCGCGTGCTCATTCGTGAGTCGACCGCCTCGACCCGGAGCGCGTTCGAGGCCTACTTCTTCGACGGCAAGAAACCGGCGTACGGCTCCAACGCTGTCGAGGTGACCACGATCGATGAGACCGTGAAGGCAATCAACTCGTTCAAGGAATCCATCGGGATGGTCACCATGAACGCGAGCACATTCGGGAACACCTCGATCGCGTTCGTGACGGTGGACGGAGTCGCCGCGACACGAGAGAACCTCAACAGCGGCAAGTACCAGGTTCGCCGACCGCTCTACTTCGTCTACAGCAACGATCCGGTGAAGCCTGTCAAACCGACGATCCAAGCGTTCCTGGACTTCGTGAAGGGATCCGAAGGCCAGAAGATCCTCGCGGGTCTCTAAGCCGCACCGCGCCCGCGTGATCGCCAAGGAGGAAGGCTAGCTCGGGCCATGGACAAGATCTTCGCGCCGAGTCTGCTGAGGGCGCTCGTCAGCCGAAACGTGCTGGTGAGCGTCCTTGCGCTCGTGGTGGTCGTCGGGGTCGCGATCTACGAGTCCTATGGCCTCATCCTCGGTCAGTTCGCCGATGAGTCCGCAATCCTCGCAGACGTCGCCCAGAACGAGATCGGCGACCAGGCCGATCTCGCGCAGAGAGCAGCGTCGTTGTTCGCCAGCATTCCGACGACTCGCGACCTCACCGAGGCGCGCGATCGTGATGCCTTGACCAACTTCCTCCTGCCGCTGAAGGCGCGGATCGGCGTCGACGACATCGTCGTTGCGGACAACGACGGAAAGATCATCGGCTTCGCGCAGGAACAGACGTCCGACACGTTGCAGCCGGAGCTCGTCACCCTGGCCCAAGCCCAGGTGCAGCAATCCTGGGTCTTGTTCGACGAGCCGCAGGGACTCGTGATACGGGCGATTCACGTGATCTTCAACGCGGACCAGGATCCCATCGGAATGATGGAGGTCGGGAACGTTCTCGGGTCCCCGTTCCTGAAGAACATCAAGACGCGCTCGGATGCGGACCTCGCCCTCATCTGGAACGGGCAGGTCCGCGCGTCGACCGTCGACTTCGGGGCCAACGCGACCTTCCCGAGCGTGAACGAGGTGGACGCGCAACCCAACGACGTGCTGATCCAGAACATCACCGCGAATGGCCGGAACTATTACGGAATCTTCCGTGTCGTCCGCTCCCAGCGCCAGAACCCCGGCCTTCTCGCCGTTCTCGTGCCGACCGCGGGCGTCGAGCAGGCGCAGCGGACGTTGATCGGCGTTCTGGTCCTTCTTGGTCTCGCCCTCGTGGGCGTCGTCACCCTCCTCGCCTACCGCACCGCGCGCCAGATCACCGTACCGCTCGGCAATCTGGCGGCCGCGGCGCAGCGGATCGAGGCAGGCGACCTCGCCGCGCGGGTGCAGCAGGTCTCGGCGCACGAGATCGGAACTCTGGAGCGCGCGTTCGACACGATGGCAGCCTCGCTGTACGAACGCGAACGCGCGCAGCGCGAGTACCTGGATGAGGTGCGCGCCGTCAACGAGGTCGCGGACGCCGTCGTCGGTGTCACCGACGCGGAGCGGATCTTCGCGCGATCACTGGATCGGATGGTTTCCCTGCTGAACGCCGACGGGGGCGCGATCGTCATCCGCGAGGATCCGCCCGGAGCGCCTCCCGGATCGGGTGGCCGACTCAACGCGCCGGCGACGCTCGGGATCGCGCCCGAGGCCGCGGTCACGCTCGCGATGCGCGTCCTTGTCCGCTCCGAGGCCGATGCCGACCGGATCCGCCTCTCCGCGGTCTCGGCGGGTGAGCTCCGATTCGTCGCGCACGTCCCACTCTCGGCGCGCGGCCGCACCATCGGTCTCCTCTCGGCGTACTTCCACGATCAGCGCGAGCTCACCGACACTCAGGCGCGGGCGCTGCGCACGATCGCACGTCTGGTGTCGGTCGCGAACGAGAACGCCGACCTCGTCGGCGAGCTGCGCGTGAACAACCTTCAGCTCGAGCGCGCGAACCGCCTCAAGAGCGAATTCCTCGCCTCGGTGAGCCATGAGCTCCGTACGCCAATGAACGCGATCATCGGGTACACGAAACTGATGCTCGACGGCCTCGACGGTGAGATGACCGCCCAGCAGCAGACCGACCTCTTCCGTGTCGCGCAAGCCGCCGACAACCTGCTCGGTCTCATCAACGGGCTGCTGGACCTGGCGAAGATCGAGGCCGGCAAGATGGAGCTCAACGTCGAAGAGGTCAATATCAACGACGTCACCGACGAAGCTCTCGAGCTCGTCCGCCCGCACGCCGACGAGAAGGGCCTCCAGGTGCGCGCGCTCATCCCCCTGGGTCTACCGAACGTCTGGGCCGACCGCGCCCGAGTGCGTCAGGTCCTCGCGAACATGCTCGCCAATGCGGTGAAGTTCACCGAGCGCGGCACGGTCTCCGTCGCGGCCACCGCCGCCGAGGGCTGGGTCACCGTCTCCGTCTCCGACACCGGCGTCGGCATCAGCCCCGAGGCGCAGGCCTATGTGTTCGACGAGTTCCGCCAGGCCGATAGCTCCACGACACGCCGCTACGGCGGGACCGGTCTCGGCCTCGCGATCTCCAAGCGCCTGGTGACGCTCCATGGCGGCCGCATCTGGGTCGACAGCGAGGTCGGGCGGGGAAGCAGCTTCCACTTCACGCTGCCGATACGCGTTCGTGCCGGCGGCGAGGCCGCGCTCGTCGCGCGCACCGGGGCGACACGCTGATGGCGAGGGTTCTGGTCGTCGAGGACGACGCGAACAATCTCGACGTCGCGTCGCGCATCATCCGCGCGTCTGGTCACGAAGCGCTCGTTGCCGCGGACGGTGTCGCCGGCCTCGACCTCGCTCGGGTGGAGCGCCCCGACGCCATCCTCGTCGACCTCCTCCTTCCGCGCATGGACGGGTGGAGCCTCACGCGCTCGCTCCGCACCGAGCCGTGGGCGGCGAGCATCCCGATCATTGCTGTGTCGGCTCTTGCGCTTCCCTCGGACCGCGCTCGCGCGATCGAGGCGGGCTGCGATGACTTCGTGTCCAAGCCGTTCGCTCCGGCCGAGCTGCGCGCGATCCTCCTGCGCTACTTCCCCGGCGGCGCGGCGCACGTTCCGCTTGCGCGCGATGGCCACGCTCCCGTCGCGCGGGGCCCCGTGCCGATCACTCTCGGACGGGTGCTTATCGTCGACGACGAGATCGCGAATGTCGAACTTCTGGCGCGGCGACTCGAGGCCATCGGCTGCCAGACGCAGGTCGCGAGCTCCGGCGAGCGGGCGATCGCCCTCGCCCGGAGCGAGCAGCCCGACCTCATCCTGCTCGACGTGATGATGCCGGGGATCGACGGCTGGCAGACGTGCCGGCGGCTCAAGTCACAACCGGAGACGGCGGACATCCCGGTCATCTTCGTGACCGCGAAGGACCGCTACGAGGACCTGAGCAAGGGGTTCGAGGTCGGCGGTGTCGACTACCTCACGAAGCCGTTCGAGCCGATCGAGCTCGCGGCTCGCGTACGGAGTGCCATCTTCACCAAGCGCCTGCAGGACGAGCTGCGGAAAACGGCCGGCGATCTCAAGCGCATGGAGCAATCGCGCAAAGAGCTCATCGGAATGCTTGGCCACGACATCCGCAACCTCGCCAACAGTGTTGTGGCGTTCATGCAGCTCGTGCGGATGGGGCAGCTCAAGCCCGGGCGTTCGGAGTTCGACGAGCTGCTCCGCCTCTCCGAATCGAACATCAGCGAGCTCCTGCGGATGGTCAACGCCCTCCTCGACGTCTACAAGATGGAGGAAGGCAAGCTCGAGGCGATGCCTCAGGCGATCGCGCTCTCGCTGCTCGGCGAGCGGAGCATGGCGCAGGTCGCGCCCGAAGCGCTCGCCAAAGGCATCCGGCTCGAGAGCGGACTCCCGCAGGACGTGAACGTATTCGTCGACGACGGCCTCATCGTCCGGGTCCTCACGAATCTTCTGGCGAACGCGGTGAAGCACACGCCGTCCGGCGGGACGGTGAGCGTCGAGAGCGCGCGCGACCGCATGCTCGAATCATCGATCGTGATCCGCGTCCGCGACACCGGACCCGGCATCAACGCGGACGACGCTCCCCACATCTTCGACCGGTTCTATCAGGGTGCAGGGCGAAGCCGCGGAGGCACCGGCCTCGGCCTTGCCTTCTGCAAGCTGGCCGTCGAGCTCCACGGCGGCACCATCAACGTCGTCAATCCTGGCGAAAGCGGCGCGATCATCCAGTTCACGTTGCCCGCAGCCGACCGCGCCGCCGCGGGGAAATAGCCGGAATGTTCGGCCGCATCCTCCGCGATGCATTTCCGCTTAGGCGTGGCGAGTGGGGTCTCGGTCTCTTCCTCTACGCCCTGCTGACGCTCATGGTGGCGTCCGACTGGATCGGCAAGCTCGGCGCGGACTCGCTCTTCGTGAAGCGGTGGGGCGTGAACTACGTGCCGGTCATGTACATCGTCACGCCGATCGCGATGCTCGCTGTCTCGGCGATGATCTTCTTCTTCGTCGACCGCGTTCGCCGCCGCACTCTTCTCCTCTGGTACGTCGCCGGGGTGACGGTCCTGTCGGTCGCGATCCAGGGCGGCGTCTGGGTCCAGGGGCAGTTCGACTATGGCTGGATCGTGCAGCCGATCTCCTATGTCTTCGCGCACGGCGTGAAAGAGACGATCTACATCCTGTTCTGGGTCTATGCGGGAAACCTCTACGACGCCGGGCAATCGAAGCGGCTCTTTCCGTTCTTCGCGGGATCCGTGCTCGTCGGAAAGATCCTGGGCGGCGCGATCGGCGCGGGGATCGCTCCGCTGATTCACGCCGAGAACTTCATCGGCGCCCAGGCGGTCGGATTCATGGTCTGCTTCGTGGCCCTCGTCGTGTACCGCGGCCTTCCCGAAGGGCACGGCAGCCGTCTCGCCGAGGAGCGGTCCAAAGGCATCGCGGCGAGCCTCAAGGACTCGGTCGACGGGTACCGTGCGGTCGCGTCGGACAGGATGCTCCGCACGTTCGGCGTCGGGGTCTTCTTCTGGTACTTCCTCATGCAGTTCGGGAACTTCCTCTACCTGGTCGGGCTCGACCAATCGACCGCCGGGACCGGAACCGGGAGCGAGGACCTCTTCAGCCAGCTGTACGCCTCGGTTTACACGAGCTCGTCGCTCGTCGCCCTCTTCATCCAGAGCGTCTTCACCGGAGCGCTGCTCCGACGGTTCGGCATCGCGCGCGTGCTATTCGTCCTTCCGCTCTGGTTCCTCGGCTCGTACGCCGCGGCGACGTTCAACTTCAACATCATTACGGCCATCGCCATCCAGCTCAGCGAGCGGATCGTCATTCCGGCGATCCACCGCCCCGCCAGCGAGCTCGTGTACAGCCAGGTGGTCGCAGCGATCCGTCCGCGCGCTCGAGCGTTCCTCTCCGGCGGGGTCAATGCCTTCGGCAACTTCGCGGCCGCGATCGCGCTCCTCGCAGGGCTGCAGCTCCACGACAACCAGCTCCTGCTGGCGGTCGCGACCGGCCTGTCCGGCGTGTACCTGTACAACGCCGCGCACATGATGCGGCTCTTTGGACGGCGCATCCTCGAGAACCTCAGCTCGATCGAACCCGACGTTCGGTTCAGCGCCGCCGAGATCCTGGCGACCGAGCACGGTGCGGTCCCCGAAGATCTCCTGCGCTCGCTCGATGGGACCATTCCGGCGGACGTGGAGCACGGTGTGCGGGTGGCACTGACCCGGCGCGGTCTCCTCGCGGTGGCGGCCGATGCGACCGAGTAGCGTGAAGCGAAAAGTGACGACACCCGCGCCGGCACACGAGACCGATGCCGAGCGCCGCCACGAGCACCGTTTTCAGGTGAGCGAGAGCATCGCGCGCCTCGTGATGCGTACGACGGCCAACAACCTGCCTCTCTCGAGGGACGACCGGCCTTACCAGTGGTCCACGACGACCTACTGCGACACCGTGGCGTGGTCGATCTTCCGTGCGGCCGAGAAGGGCTCCGCCATGCAGCTGCGGATCCGGGAGTACCACCGGACCCGGCCGCGAGAGGTGCTGAATCCTGGGACGGCGTGGATCGAGTTCAAGGACGACGAGCAGGACACCTCGTTGAAGGAGCGCTTCGGAGTGTCGATGGAGGTCGCACGGTCATTCCTCCGTGGTGACACGACGCTGCCCGAGGATCATGGGCTCGCCGAGCGCGCGTCTCTTCTCCTCCGCGATGGTGCGCGACCCGTCGCGGTGACCCAGTACAACCGCCTTGCCTACAACTCTCTGGACTCATCGCTCCGTATCACGGCGGACCACAACCTCATGTACTTCGCGCTTCCGTGGGAGACACGAGACGACGGCGATACCGAGCCCTCCCCACTCGGGTCTCTCCTCGCGATGGAGCCCGACGTCATCGTTGAGATGAAGTGGTACGGCGAGCTGCCGCACTGGGCGGTCGACCTGCACGCGTATCTCAAGGAGAGCACGCGCGAAGAGCGGCCGTCGAAGTTCATCGTGGCGATGCGGTGGCTTCTCGGCGAGACTGATGGAACGAAGAAACCGAAAAAGAAGTGAAGGCCATAGAGGAAGCGGTCCGCTCAGACGCGCCAGCGACCCGCGTGGTCGTCGTCGAAGACGACCAAGCGTCGGCCGACGTGCTGCAGCGGCGGTTGCAGGCGAACGGAATGGTCGTCTCCGTCGCACACGACGGGCGTCGCGGGATCGAGCTCGTGGAGGAGCTCCTCCCTGATCTCGTGCTCCTCGACGTCATGCTTCCGGATACCGATGGATACGACGTGTGCCTTCGGATCAAGAGCAACACCGCGACCTCACCGATCCCCGTCATCTTTCTTTCGGCGCGCGGCGAGGTGGTGGACAAGGTCCGCGGGCTTTCGTGCGGAGCGGCCGACTACATCACCAAGCCTTTCCAGGCGGCCGAGCTCCTTGCGCGGATCGACGCGGTGCTCGGTCAAGCACGCAACCCGCGGGTCCCGCGGCTCGGTCGTCCGATCGAGCGTGCACCCGGAGAGCGGCTCGTGGCGCGTGTCGCGATCGCGGACCCCGCGCTTCGCGAGCACGTCCAGCAGCTTCTCGCCTCGCGTTTCGATCTCGCCGATGCCGACGAGACACCCGACGTCGTGATCGTCGAAGGGAGCGCCGCCGTCCCCGCCGACGTCGCGGAGGATGTTGCCGTCATCCGCGTGAGCGCGGGCCGCGCGGGCAGCGACGGGACCGAGATGATCCCGGTTGACGCGCAGCTTCCGCGGATCGTGGATCTGCTGGTCCGCGAGCGGAGCCTGGACCACGATCTGCAAGCGGCGGCCGAGGCGCTCATCGTCCTCGCGTCGGCGATCGGCTCGCATGACCGGCCGAGCGCCGGTCACGGAGAGCGCGTGGCGTCCCGTGCCGTGCAGATCGGCCGGGCGCTCGGCCTCGATGACTCCACGCGAATGACCATTCGCCTGGGAGCGTTGCTCCGTGACGTCGGCAACGCCCGGCTGCCTGCCGCAATTTTGACGAAGTCGGGCGAGCTCTCACCGGAGGAGCGCGCGATGCTCGAGCGCCACCCCATCCTCGGCGAGGAGATCCTCTCCGGATTCAAGCGCCTCTCGGGGCTGCTGCCGATCGTGCGCCACCACCACGAGCGGCTCGATGGCACCGGTTACCCCGACGCGCTTCGCGCCGAGCAGATCCCGCTCGAGGTCCGGATCGTCAGCGTCGCCGATCGGTTCGAGGCCCTCCTCAGCGACCGAGCCGACCGTCCGGCGGTCTCCGAGGCTGAGGCCGTTCGCATACTGCAGAGCGCGGTCGCGCGCGGGGAGCTCGACGCCGCCGTCGTGGCTGCCCTCGCGACACAGGTCCGCGCCGGAGGTGCGCGCTGATGGCAGACAACAAGACGATCCGCGTTGTCATCGTCGACGACGAGCGGCTCTTCGCCGAGCTCATGCGCGTCGCGCTGCGCGCCGCGGACGGCATCGAGGTCCTCGCGGTCGTGCATGACGTGAAGTCCGCCATCGTCGCGCTCAACGAGCACCGTCCGGACGTCGTGATCGCGGACTACCACTTGCCCGACGGTACGGGAGCGGATCTCGCGCGCGCGGTACGCGGCTCGCTGCCGGATACATCCGTGCTCGTCCTGACGGCCGACCCGTCGGCGGTGACGTTGAACGACGTCGCCCGCTCGGGAGCCGTCGGGCACATGACGAAGGGCCGGGGCCTGACCGAGGTCGTGGAGAGCGTCCGGTCGGCGGCGTCGGGCGAGATTCTGTTCGCACCCAGCGAGCTGCAGCGGCTTCTCCTCGAGAGCGCGGCGTCGCGAAAGATCATCGAGCCGCTCACCGGTCGGGAGCTCGAAGTGCTGCGGCTCCTCGCGAGCGGAACCAGCACGACGGCCGCGGCCGAATCGCTCGGCATATCCACCGCGACGCTCCGCGCCCATGTGCAGGCGGTGCTCCGGAAGCTCGGCGCGCACTCTCGTCTGGAGGCGGTCGCCGAGGCCGCGCGTCTCGGGCTCGTGACCCTCGAATCCTGGACTCGCGATAGGGTCGGTCCCCCGCGCGGGGGATCCGGTCCTACCCCCGAACGGTCATAACTCCATCCATTCGGGTGGGTGACGAAATATGACCCACCGCTAGCATCGGAGGCGCAAGAAATGGCAAAGCTGCTCGTGGCCGACGACCTCGTACCCATCCGCCAGATGGTCCGCATCACCCTGTCCACGCAGGGCTGGACGATCGTCGAGGCGAAGAATGGCAATGAGGCGCTCGAGCTCGTCCGGTCTGAGAAGCCCGACCTCGTCCTGCTGGACGTCGACATGGGCCCGGGCCCCAATGGCTTCGACGTGTGCCGCCAGATCAAGGCCGATGAAGTCACCAAAGATATCCCGGTCGTGATGCTGACCGCGCACGAGAGCGACAGCGACCGCGCGATCGGCTTCGCGGCCGGCGCGACGCAATACCTGACAAAGCCGTTCGGCCCGCTGGAGCTCATCGACACGATCCGCGGGATCCTGGCGCATAGCTGAGGCTGCCGAACCGATGAGCAACGACGACACCAAGGACATGGTCGAGACTGTCGACGTCTCGCCACGCGATCCGGATCTTCCGCAGGTTCCGGGCGGCGACGTGTTCCGCCAGCTCCTCCATCAGGCCGTGCGTGTTGCCGATATGGCGAACTCGCAGGCCATGCGCATGGCGCTCGACTTCGCGAAGGTCTACGAGCGCGAGCAGGGCGTCCGCGCCCAGTTCGAGAACCAGCTCAAGCAGATGACGCTCATGGAGAAGCAGGCGACGCGCTACGCCGAGGATCTCGCTGGGATGCTCCGCAGCGAGCGCGAGCGCCGGCAGGAGCTGGAGCGCGCGCTGGAGCAGGAGCGGATCGCGAGCGAGGAGCTACGTCGCACGGGCCTGCAGGGCATCAGCCACCTGTTGCTCGCGGCGACGATCAAGGACCGCACCACCGGTACGCACCTGCAGCGTGTCCGCCGGTACGTCGAGGCGATCGCCGAGAGGCTCGGTCTTCAGAGCGCACTCGTCGAGGAGTTCGGGTACTCGAGCGTCATGCACGACGTCGGCAAGATCCATACGCCCGACCACATCCTTCAGAGCGAGCATCACCTGTCGGACGCCGAGTTCAGCGTCATCAAGCAGCACTGCATCGACGGCGAGAAGATGCTTGGCACGGCGCGATTCTTCGAGACCGCGCGCGCGATCGCGCGCGAGCACCACGAGCGCTGGGACGGCAAAGGCTACCCCGACGGGAAGAAGGGCGAGGAGATCTCGCTCGCCGCACGGATCGTCTCGATCGCCGACGTGTTCGACGCGCTCACTTCGAAGCGTCCATACAAAGAGGCGTGGTCGGCCGAAGCTGGACTCAAAGCCATCGAAGCCGGAGCGGGGGAGCGCTTTGACCCCGAGCTCGTCGCCGGATTCGTCGCCTTGGCCCGGGAGGGCGTGCTCGAGCGCATCAGCTCGGAGGTCGCGGCCTCGTCTGACGACGAGCAGCTCGGAAGCTCAGCCAAGTAAGACTCGCCCCCGCGGCGACGCTCACCAACACCGACAGAGCGACGAAGACCACGAGAGTCACGATCAGGAGATCCGCGAGGCCGAACCCCGCCAGCACCCCACCCAGATAGTCCCGGATGAGATACGCGCGGATCGCTCCGCCAATGAGTCCGGCTCCAGCGCCCACGATCATCCCGATCAGAAAAGCCGTCGTTTCGCGAGAGCCAGCGCGTGCGAGGACGACTCCGAGGACGGCATAGACCGCCGCCGAGAGCGCGATCCCGACGAGAGTCAGCGCGGTGCCGCCGGCGCTCAACGCAGGCCGGGCCCGGCCCGGGAGCTGGGCCAGCTGTTCGTTGCTGATGAGCGCTTCGGCCGTGCCGATCCCGACCAGGGCGACGACCGCGAGGACGATGAGCCCGACCCGCATCGCGGGACCATCGGGCGCGTGGCTTGCTCCGTCAAACGGAGGTGCCAGAGTCGGAACCTCCCGCCCCAGCGCCCGAGCCCGGACACCGCTATCCGGAGCTCCCGGAGACGAAAAGCCTCGGCGCGTGGCGTGACGCAGCGGCGCATTGCCAAGCCTGCGACCTGTGGAAGAGCGCGACGCAAACGGTCTTCGGCGAGGGCCGCCGGACCGCCAAGGTCGTCTTCGTCGGCGAGCAGCCGGGCGACAAAGAGGACATCGCCGGCAAGCCGTTCGTCGGCCCGGCGGGGCGCGTCCTGGACGAAGCCCTCGACGCCGCGGGAATCGACCGTGACACGGTCTACGTCACGAACGCGGTAAAGCACTTCAAATGGCGTCCCGCCGGAAAGCGGCGCCTACACGAAAAGCCGAATCGGAGCGAGATCGCCGCCTGCCGGCTGTGGCTGGACGCGGAGATCGGGATCTTGAAGCCGCAGGTCGTGGTTTGTCTTGGCGCGACCGCGGCTCAGGCGCTCATCGCTCCGTCTTTCAAAGTGACCCAGCAGCGTGGGAAGCTGATCCCGTCGCCGCTCGCGCCGCACGTGATGGCGACGGTGCATCCCTCGTCGATACTGCGGGCCCCGGACGAGGCGTCTCGGGAGCGGGAAATGAAGCTTTTCGTGGCCGACCTGAAGGCGGTCGCCAGGGTCATCCGCGGCTTAGCCTGACTGGTTCGATCCAGCGCGGATCGCCCCCGATCAGGCCCCGGCGCTCGCTCGCTGGGTTGGGCCTTGCCAGGCCTGTTACGGTCCGTAATGCCGGAGTCCTTCCACGGACCCCATTCATTGTGGCCCTGACTGATCGAGCCACCGCCATGAATGCCCCATCGCGTGGACGCGACAGGGAGAAAACTTCATGGCGAACGCGAGCCCACCTATTACGAGGCCGCGCGTCGTGGTCGTCATGGACGACCCACTCGCGAAGGTGTTGGAGCTCGTCTTGCGACACGGCCGCTACGAGGACCGCGTCACCACCGATCGTGCCGAGTTCTCCCGGCTTCTCCGCGAGTGGACCCCTCACATCATCCTCATCGACCTCGACCTCCACCCCACTTTCCTGGAGCTGAGCCAGACCGGCGCCGATAAAACGGTGCCCACCCTTGTGTTCACCCGCAGGCGAGACACCGCCCTGAAGCTGCGAGCCTTTGAGCAGGGTGCTGACGACATCCTGCGGATTCCGTTCCTGCTAAGCGAGATCGTCGCGCGCCTTTATGCGGTGATGCGGCGGACACAGGGTATCGAGGTGCCGCTCGCGCCCAGGCTTCGCCTCGATTCCGTGGAGATCGACCTCATCGAGGAGCGGTTGCACATCGACGACCAGGAGCCCATTTCCCTGACGGTGACGGAATCGACCCTCCTGTACCTGCTCGCGGCGAACGCCGGGAGCGTCGTCGAACGGGAGGACATCATCACGAGCATCTGGGACGGCGTGGTCGACATCGAGAGCAACGCCGTCGACAGCCATATCCGCGACCTGCGCACGAAGCTCGGGGACACCTGGCCCTCTTCCAAGTTCATCGAGACGATCCCGGGCAAGGGCTATCGCTGGCGGCACGTTTCCCAACCAGAGCGCCCGAACTAGGAATCAGGCGCTCACGTTCCCGCCAAAAACTCGAGCGGGACCCTCGGCCCCCCTGCGCCCTACAGCAATGTGCCGAAATTAGAGAAGATCTGGCCTTGACGGCTCCTGCAAACCATATTACATATTTTCTGATAGCGAAAGCAGGAGGCTGACGTGGCAACTACAGAAGAAGTCAAAGGCTGGCTCACCGGGCGGCTCCCCAAGGAGTGGTTCGCCGGTGCGCCTGAGATTCGCATGGACGAGGACGAGATCTGGGTCATCGGCACGCTGCCGGACGTCCCGGCGTCGGGCGGGCAGGACGCGGTAAAGGCGGCGCGCGAAGGCGCGATCCAGCGGTTCCGCGAGGGCACGCGCGAGGAGCGCATCAAGATCGCCGACGAAGCGCGCCAGCGGTTCGGGAAGAACCTGGCCTGGGGAGCGAAGGTCGGCGACCAGACCGCTCTCTTCACGCACATGGCGGTCCCGGTCATGACCCGGCTGCGCCTTCCCGAGCGCGAGCTGCTCGACACGCTCGTGCGCTCCGGCGTCGCGCGTAGCCGTTCGCACGCGCTCGCGTGGTGCGTGCGCCTCGTCGCGAAGAACGAGTCGTCGTGGATCAGCGAGCTGAAGGAAGCGCTCTCCAAGGTGGGAGACGTGCGTTCGCAGGGGCCGCTCAACTAATGGCGACCGAAGTTCGCGAAGCGCTCAGGGCCGAGCCCGATCCCGCGAGCGCGCTGCTCGACGCGTACTCGCAGGCCGTCATCAAAGTCGTCGAGCGGGTCTCGCCGAGCGTCGTCAACGTTCGCCGCGGGCGAAGCGGTGGGAGCGGCGTGATCGTCGCACCGGATGGCTACGCACTCACGAACGCGCACGTGGTTGACGGCGCGCAGCAGGTCGCGGTCACGTTGGACAGTGGTGCCGAGCTCACGGCTGCGGTCGTCGGCACCGACAGCGCGACGGACCTCGCCGTCATTCGCATCCTCGGCACCGGGCTTCCGGCGGCCGAGCTCGCAGACACCGACTCCCTCCGAGTGGGACAGCTGGTCATTGCCATCGGCGACCCGCTTGGCTTCCACTCGACCGTGACGACGGGCGTCGTGAGCGCCCTCGGACGATCTTTGTCCGCGCGGGATGGCCGGCTCATCGAGAACGTCATCCAGACCGATGCGGCGCTCAACCCCGGAAATTCGGGTGGGCCGCTGGTCGACACGCACGCCAAAGTCGTCGGCATCAACACCGCGATCATTCCCACGGCGCAGGGGATCTGCTTCGCAATTCCCGCCGCGACCGCGCGCATGGTCGCCGGCATGCTCATCCGCGATGGACGCGTACGGCGGGCATACCTCGGAATCGGCGGCGCGGCGACGCCGATCGGCAGGCAGCTCGCGAACGAGCTCGGGATCAGCAATGCATCCGGCATTCGGGTCCTCGAAGTCGTCGCCGGCGGACCGGCGCAACGGGCGGGGCTACAGGTGCGGGACCTCATCGTGAGCCTCGACGGCTCCGCGGTCGCGACGCTCTCAGACCTGCAGCGCAGCCTCGTGGCCGACCGGATCGGCCACTCGGTCGAGGTCGGCTATGTCCGTTTCGGCGAGCTGCACCGGACGACGGTGACACCGGCGGAGGCCCGCTAACCGCTCCTACGGCACCATTCCCTCAATGGATCTGGTGATCCGCCGCGCGCGGCGCTCGGACAAGCGCGATGTGCTCGCCGCGGTCCGCACAATCTGGGGTGGGCAGGACCGCATCCCTGACGTCTTCGACCGCTGGGTGACGCACCGCACCGGGCCGTTCTTCGTCGCGGAATCGGGCGGCCGCGTCGTGGGGATGGGGAAGCTCACGGTGGTGTCGCCGACCGAGGCGTGGCTCGAAGGCGGTCGCGTCGCCCCGCGGTGGCGCCGAAAGGGGATCGCGACGGCGCTCATCGCCCACCGTGTCGCGTACGCGCGCGACCGCGGATTCCGCGTGCTCCGGTTCTCGACCGCGTCGGATAACACGCCGATCCATCGGGCGGCGAGGCACTTCGGGTTCACCCGGGTCGGAGCGCTGTCGCGACGTGAGGCGCCGGCCATGCCCGGTGCGGCGCCGACCCGTGCCACGCCGACACAGGAGCGCGGCGTTCTCCGGCGCGTGGGACCGCTGGTGCAGCTGGGCCACGGATGGGAATGGCGCGAGATCACGCTGCGCGACATCCGGTCGGCGATCGCGCGATCTCGCGTCTTCGTCTCTGGCAAAGAAGTTGGTGCGGCCGCGGTCCTCGGCGATCGCTACAACGCATCGTTGATGATCACTGCGATCGGTGGGCATGTGGCGCCGCTCACGCGATTGCTCCGCGGTCTCCGAGCCGAGGCCCAACGTCGCCGGCTCGACGAGGTGTCTCTCTACGTTTCGAACCCCGGCCAAGCCCGCGCCGCTCGATCCGCCGGCTACGGACGGCCCTGGTCGGGCGAGGTCTATCTCTTTGAGAAGCGATTTACGCGACGAGCTGGATCAGCGCCCTCGCCTGCTCCACCGTGATGTCTTGACCGTGGATGGTCTTCGCGTGTAGCTGCGCCATCCGCACAATCTCGTTCTCATCCCGGCTGCGCACCTCGAATCCGCACGGGCACCGAAGGCTTCGGAGTTCAGCCACGTCGGCCTCTTACCACTGGTTCCAGTCTGATCCGATCCAGACGTGAACGTCAGGCTCGCCGTCGAAGAGCTTCCCGAAAAACTCGCGGATTTGGGGCGAGCCCGCGAACTTTTGAATCCCCTCGAGGGAGGACCAGGTATCGACGCCAAAGAAAGCCTTCGGATCCTGTGGGTCCAGATAGATCGCATGAGTCAGGTCGCCGGCCTGTTTCGCCATGTCTTTTGTCGCGCGCGTTACGTCGTCGTGATATTTCTTGGCCGCCGCCGGCACTTCGCGGAGCCGGCCCCTGATCGTCACGGTGTATGTCATCGCATTCCTCCCGTCGCGCCCTCGGATCCTGCGACGGGCTCCTTGTGATTTCCTTGTGGTGTGCGGATCAGCATCTGCGGACGCCTCCGCGTGGAGACCGACGCGGGCGCCCTCGAGGAGGAATCCCTTCCTGGTCGGCTGGGCCGGCGCCTCTGGGTCTATCTCGTGCTGAATCGCAGGCGCCCGATTGGCCGCGGCGAGATCGGCGAGGCGCTCTGGGGTGAGGACACGCCAGACGCCGCCGACGCTAGCCTGAACGCGCTCGCGAGCCGCCTGCGCACCGCGATCCGAACGGTCGCGCCGGAGGTCGAGCTCCGAGCATCCGGCGGCACCTACTCCCTCGCACTGCCCGCTGACGTCTTCGTCGATCGGGAGCGCGCGTGGACCGCGATTCACCACGTTGAGGCGCTCCGCCGCCAAGGAGACTCTGTCAATGCATGGGCCGAGGCCGTGATCGCGAACGAGATCGCCGCCCGCGGCCTCCTGCCTGGCGAGGACGGAGCATGGATCGAGGCGGAACGCCGCACGCTCCGGGACGTCGAGCTGCAGGCGCTCGAGGCGATCGGTCAGGCGGAGATCGATCGCCACCGTGCGGACGAGGCCGAGCGAGTCGGACGCAGACTCATTGCGGCGGATCCTCTGCGCGAGTCGGGGTATCGGTTGCTCATGCACGCGCTCGCCGCAGGCGGGAATCCCGCCCAGGCCGGGCGTGTCATGGACGAATGTCGATCCGCGCTAGCAAGCGCTGCGGCATCGCCGTCGGCCGAGACTGAGAGGGTCTACCGCGAGATCGTCGGTCGATCGAGTCGGCTCACCTCGAGCGCGGAGTAACCGCTTCGGGCCAGACTCTTAGGGTGCGCAAGGTGGCCAACCGCGGCTGAGCATCGCTCTACTGAGCTCGTCTTCCTTCTGGACGTGGACAACACGCTCATCGACAACGACCGTGTCAAGAACGACATCGAGCGCGCCATCGCGGGCCTCGTGGCGGCCGACCGAGCATCCCGCTTTTGGGCGCTCTATGAAGAGGTTCGCGCGGAGGGGGCCGTTGTCGATTTTCCCGAAACGCTCCGACGCTTTCGCCGCACGTTCCCGGACGAGCCTCGTGCAGAGGACGTCGATCGCGCGGTACTGACCGTGCCGTTCGAACGCTATCTCTACCCGCGCGCGATGAACGTGATCGCGCGGCTCTGGTCGTTCGGCGACGCGGCCATCCTCTCGGACGGCGATCGCGTCTATCAACCCGCCAAGATCGCGCTTGCCGGGTTGCTTCTCGCCACACGCGGGAACGTCCTGGTCTACGAGCACAAGGAAGATCACCTCGTCGAGGTCGAGCGCCGCTTTCCGGCCAATCACTACGTGCACGTCGACGACAAGGCGTCGCTCCTCGCCCGAACCAAGGCCGGCCTCGGGGCCCGGGCCACCACGATCCACGTTCATCAGGGCCATTACGCGGCGGAACCGCAGGCCGGCCCCGCGCCGGACATCGAGATCGATCGGATCTCGGATCTGCTGACGCTCGACCCAGCGCGGTTCCGCGCCTGACGCGCACGCTGCTTGCACGAGAGCGAGGCGGGAGGTGACCCAATGCCACAGAGCGCCTGGACAGACAAGCGCGAGCGCCAATACGACCACATCAAGGCGAATTTGAAGCAACGCGGGCGGTCGGAGGGCACCGCGGAGCGGATCGCCGCAGCGACGGTGAACCAGACGCGGACCGCCAAGGGCGAGACCAAGGAAGCCAAGCCGCCGAGCGAACGAGCGCGAGCGAAGCGCGACATGGCTGCCGCGGGACGCAAGGGAGCGATGGCGAGAAAGAGCCGCTAGCCGGAATCTTCACGCCACTCGGCGCGTTCCTCTCTCTGGTGCCATGATGCGAGCACCTCAGGAGGCCGTGTTCATGACGATCGATCGCGCCCGCTTCGACCAGGGATTGACCTACGAGGCCTTCAAGGCGCAGATGACGCGGAACCGCGAGCGCCTTGAGGAGAACGAGAAGCGTGTGGACCTCGCCAAAGAGAATGTCGCCGCGTTCCGCGCGTTGCCGCGCCCGGTGAAGGTCGTCGTCCTCGCCGAGGATTGGTGCGGCGACGTGATCGCGAACCTTCCAGTGCTGGGGCGCCTCGCGCAGGAGAGCGGAAAGCTCGACGTGCGGGTCTTCCTCCGCGACCAGAACGACGACATCATGCAGCGCTATCTGAACAAGGGGCAGTTCAAGTCGATCCCGGTGTTCGTTTTCTTCGACGAAGACTTCCGCGAGCTCGGCCACTGGATCGAGCGCCCTGCATCCGTCACCGAGATCCGCGCGAAGCGGCGCAAGGAGATCTTCGCCGCGCACCCGGAGTTCGGTTCACCGGACGCACCGGTCGATGCCCTGCCGGAAGAGGTTCGTGTGCGCCTGCAGGGCGAGCTCGCGAAGATGCGCGAGGACACCACGAAGTTCGCGAACGCCGAGGTCGTCCGAGAGCTCCGGGAGATCGCGACTCGCGTCGCGGCATGACCCCGGCGCACAAGGTCAAGATCACCTACTGCGCCGAATGCGGTTACGAGCCCCAGACTCTCGACCTCGCGAAGGCGCTCATGCTCGAGTTCGGAGCGCGTCTCTCGTGCATCGAGCTGATCCCGTGGGAAGGCGGCACCTTTGAAGTCTCAGTGGACGGCCAGCTCATCCACTCGATGAAGCGCGACGGGGGATTCGGAGACGGCGCGGCCATCAAGGACGCCGTGAGGAGCCGCCTGACCGCCTAGCTCCGGAGCCTCATACTTTTCACGTGGGGACATATCCGCTCGACACGCTCGGCCGGCCGCTTCACGACCTGCGGATCAGCGTGACCGACCGCTGCAACTTTCGCTGCGTGTACTGCATGCCGAAGGAGGTCTTCGGCAAGGACTTCCAGTTCCTCCCTCGCGCCGAGATCCTGACTTTCGAAGAGATCGAGCGCCTCGCCCGAATCTTCGTTGCGCTTGGTGTCCAGAAGATCCGGCTCACCGGCGGCGAGCCCCTCGTTCGGCGAAACCTCGAGGTGCTCGTCGAGAAGCTCGCCAAGATCGGCGAGCTCGACCTGACGCTGACGACGAACGGCTCGCTGCTTTCGCAGAAAGCCCGGCCGCTGGCCGAGGCCGGTCTGCGGCGCGTGACCGTCAGCCTCGACTCGCTCGACGATGCGACCTTCAAACGGATGAACGACGCGGACTTCCCGGTGGCGAAGGTCCTTGCCGGCATCGAAGCCGCACACGCCGCCGGCCTCGCGCCGATCAAGATCAACATGGTCACCAAGCGCGGCGTGAACGAGACGAGCATCGTGCCGATGGCGCGCTATTTCAAGGGGACAGGGATGACCCTTCGGTTCATCGAGTTCATGGACGTCGGTTCGACGAACGGCTGGCGTCTCGACGACGTCGTCCCCGCCCGCGAGATCATCGCGATGATCGATCGCGAGATGCCGCTCGAGCCGGTCCAGTCCGGGTACCGCGGCGAGGTCGCGGCCCGCTACCGCTACAAGGACGGGGGCGGCGAGATCGGCGTCATCTCGTCGGTCACGCAGCCGTTCTGCGCCGATTGCACGCGGGCGCGGTTGTCAGCGGACGGCGCTCTCTACACCTGCCTCTTCGCCACACAGGGCCACGATCTCCGAGCGCTCCTCCGAAGCGGGGCGTCGGACGAAGAGATCTCAAGCGCGATCGCCGCGGTCTGGACCGAGCGAACGGATCGCTACTCCGACCTGCGCTCTGAGCAGACGGCCGGCCTTCACAAGATCGAGATGAGCTTCATCGGGGGCTGAGCCGCCGCCCACTCAAGCAGCTCGTCCTGTTGGCGTTCGCCTCCACGACTCGCCGCGTGCTCAGGGCTGATGGATTCGCTCCTCGCGAGTGAATCGCTCGTCGCTCAGATAGCGGGGTGTCAGCCCGTCGGCACCCGCAGTTCGTTCTCGAGCTCGTCCGCGAGTCGCTCCGCGGCTGCGGCGTTCACACGCAGGCGCTCGAGGCTCTGCGCGACCGTCTCGGCGACATCCGGCGTCTTCTTTTTCTCGAGGAATGCGGCGGCCTCGTCGGCGAGGCCCCGCTGCGCGAGCTGGCTGACGGCGTTGACCATCGCCTGCTTGAGGAGCGGCGCGACGTCAGGGTTCGCGACGTCGGTGTCCCAGTGCTGCTTCAGGACTATCCACGCGACGGGACGCGTCCGCCGGTACTGGAGCATCGGGATGAGCATGATCCCGCGATCCTGCACGCGAATGAGCGGCGAGAAGATCGCGTCGGCGGTCCGGCGCGCCAGCTGCGGGTCTTCGAAGAACACGAGGCCCTGCCGAAACCGCGTCTCCTCCTGGGCGTCGGTCGCCTGCGCCTGCTGCATGCGCGCGACGTAACGCTCCCAGAGCCGATCGTCGCCGATCGTCGCGGCGACCGCGACCACCGTCCCCGCGACGTCGGGATGCAGACGCTCCTCGTCAGCAAGATGCGCGCGCACGAGCCGCTGCGCCTCCGCGCGGACGTCGTCGGCCCGTGCGTGAAGGCCGAGCATCCCGATGGCCCGCGTGCGCTTCTCGCGAACGTCCGAGTCTTCGCCCTCGGCCGGCCGCCAGCCCCCGCCGTCCAGGATCGGCCGGAAGAGATCCTCGATCAGGCGGGCGAAGGGGCGCTCCGTCGCGTCGCGCACCGCGTAGTTCGCGAGCCACGTGAGCGCATCGGCGATCGACGCGAGGACCGCCCGATCTTGCTCACCCCGGAGCTTTTCGACGCGGCGCAGGAACGTAGCGAGCGTCGCCTTGCCGTGACGGACGAGCGACCAGAGATCGTCGAGCAGCGCGAGTCGTTCCTCGGCCGAGAGGTGCGCGATCCCATGGTCGAGCAGGTCGCCTTCGAAGGCGGAGGCGAAGCGAAAACGGTAGAAGCCGCGTCCGCCGCCGTTCGGGAAGAACCATCGCGCGCCCTCGAGGCGTAGCGTCTCGCGCTCGCGGCGCAGCACGAACCGTTGCTCGCGGATCCCGGAATCCGTCCCGTACTTCAGCACGACGGGCACGGGCCAGACCTGACCGGTTGGCTTCGCCTTCGCGTCGGAGAAATACCGCTCCTGGGTCAGCTCGAGCTCGAGCCCGCCGCCCGTCTGCTTCGCGGCGATGTGCACGAGCGGGTGTCCCGGCTCCTTGATCCAGGCGTTCGCGATCGCCGTCACGTCCTGGCCGGATGCTTCGTCGAGCGCGCGCCAGAAATCGTCTGCCGACGCGTTGGCCTCGGCGTGCCGCCGCAGGTAGATGCGCACGCCTTCGCGGAAGGTCTCCTCGCCGAGATATCCCTCGACCATGCGGAGGACCGCCGCGCCCTTCGCGTAGGAGATGGCGTCGAAGCGCTGCGACGCTTCCTCAGCGCTCTTCGCCTCGACCGAGATCGGGTGGGTGGACGCGAGCGCGTCGAGGTTGAACGCGCTCGTGTTGTCGGCGACGAAGTCGCGCCAGTAGCGCCACTCGGGATTGAGCGCGGCCGTCGCTTTCTCGCCGACGAACGACGCGAACGATTCGTTCAGCCAGAGGTCGGTCCACCAACGCATCGTGACGAGGTCGCCCCACCACATGTGCGTGAGCTCGTGCGCGGCCGTGCTGAACACGCCCTTCAGGGTTTGGATCGAGGCGTTGCGCTCATCCGCGGCGAGGAGGCGCGTGCGGTAGGTGATCGCCCCAGGGTTCTCCATCGCGCCCGCTTCGAAGTCGGGAATGCCGATCGCGTCGACCTTGATGTACGGATAGGGGATCGCCGTGTACGCCTGGAGCCATTCCACCGAGCGGACGTGGGCATCACGGGCGTAGATGCCCTGCTCGGCAAGACCCGGAGGAAGGCATACGCGAACCGGAATGCCCGATGTGGTCGTGATCGTGGGCGTGAATTCGTACGGCCCCACGGTGAACGCGACCAGATACGACGAGATCTTCGGCGTCTCGCGGAACCGCGTGCGCGTGCGGCGCTCGTCGATGCTTTCCTGGGATTCAATGGGCATGTTCGCGATCGCGGCGTTCCCGGCCGGATGGATCAGCTCGAGGGAGAACCGCGCCTTGAACTCAGGCTCGTCGAAGCAGGGAAAGGCGCGCCGCGCGTCGGCCGCCTCGAATTGCGTCGCGGCGTAGCGCTCCTCGCCGCGGAGCGAGCGGTACAGGCCGCGGAGCGAGTCGCGGATCCCGCCCTTCCAGGCGATCTCGAGAGTGTGCTCGCCCGCCGGGATCTCGCCGGCGAAGCGAAGCGTCGCGGTCTCGGACTCGCTGTCGAAGGTGACACCTTCGAGCGCCGTCTTGTCGATCGATGCGCTGTTGATGTCCAGGTCGATCGCGTGAAGGACGATCTCGCGGGTCGGACGCGCCGTGCGGATCTCGATCCCCTCATTGCCGGTCGACGTCCAACTGTCGAAGTCGAGCTCGAAAACAAGCCGGTAGCGGCTCGGAAAAGCGTCCTTCGATAGCCGGAAATTGCGTTTGTCCCCGCCCACGACGCAAAAGCGTACCTGCTACGGTTTTTCCGTGCCCCCTCAATTCATCTACACGATGTATCAACTCAAGAAGATCGTGCCCGCCACGCAGCGGGAGATCCTGCGCGGGATCACCCTCGCGTTCTATCCCGACGCGAAGATCGGCGTGCTTGGGCCGAACGGGGCGGGGAAGAGCACCCTCCTTCGCATCATGGCCGGGGTCGACCGCGAGTTTGTCGGCGACGCAAGGATCACCGAGGGATTTCGGGCGGGCCTGCTTGCGCAGGAGCCGGCGCTCGACCCGGCCAAGGACGTCCGCGGCAACGTGGAAGACGGCGTCGCGGCGCAGCGCGTTGTCCTCGATCGCTACAACCAGCTCTCGATGAAGCTCGGCGAGGACCTCCCGCCGCCTGAGATGGAACGCGTGACCGACGAGCTCCAGCGGACCCAGGACGAGATCGAGGCGAAGGGCCTGTGGGAGCTCGACGCGACCGTGGACGTCGCGATGGACGCGCTTCGCTGCCCGCCCGGCGACCAGGACGTCGCGACCCTTTCCGGTGGCGAGCGGCGCCGTGTGGCGCTCTGCCGGCTCCTTCTGTCGAAGCCGGATCTCCTGTTACTC
>Ga0209057_1000371_pt1 | contig 41116 bp, 40 predicted proteins | sample GraSoiAngelo_146_FD_185903 | JGI IMG/M metagenome (GOLD analysis project Ga0209057, IMG submission 185903) | Grasslands soil microbial communities from the Angelo Coastal Reserve, California, USA - 14_1009_05_30cm (SPAdes) (version 2) | ecosystem: Environmental > Terrestrial > Soil > Grasslands ...
GCCATGCACGCGCGCTGGGCGATGATCGACGCGCCGCCCGGCGTGGATTCGACGAGACGATACGTGGTCGATTTCTTGCCCTGCCGCAGCACCTCGATGCGCCCCGGATCAGGAGCGCCGGGGGTGAGCTGTCGCCACGCCGCGACCGCGGGGTGCGCCGCGAGGTTGTCCGACCGGACGGCGACGAGGGGTTTGCGGCTCATCTTTGCAGACGCAGCAGCGACGGCGTCGCCTCCACGAGACGGCCCCGCTCCAGATGCAGCCGCATGTCGCACGCCGTGAGCGCGCTCGCCCGGTGCGTGATCAGGAAGGTCGTACGGCCGCGCATCAGCCGCTCCAGTGCTTCCAGGATCACCGCCTCGGTGCGCAGATCGACCGAGCTCGTGGGCTCGTCGAGAATGAGGATCGGGGCATTCTTCAGGTAGGCGCGCGCGAGCGCGATGCGCTGGCGCTCTCCGCCCGACAGCTGCGTCCCGCGCTCACCGACCCGGCTCTCGTACCCCTGCCGTGAGCGCACGATGAAGTCGTGGGCGCCGGCGGCCTCTGCGGCCGCGACGATTTCCTCGTCGCTGGCACCGGGCCGCCCGTAGGCGATGTTCTCGCCGATGCTCGTCGAGAAGAGCACCGGGTCCTGCAGGACGATCGCGAACTGGTCGCGCAGGTCGGCCAGCCGGTACTCTCGCAGATCCACGCCGTCGAGCAGGATCTGGCCCTCGGTGGGGTCGTAGAAGCGGTTGAGCAGGCTGAAGAGCGTGGTCTTGCCCGCACCCGTCGCGCCGGTGATGCCCACGCGGGTCCCGGGCTCGACGTCGAACGACACGTCGTGCAGGACCCTCGAACCTCCGTCATAGGCGAAGGCGACATGCCGGAACGCCACCGCGCCCGTGGCACGCACCAGCCGCCGGGCATTCGGCCGCTCGCTCACGTCCGGTGGGTGATCGAGGAGAGCGAACGCTCGCTCGGCGCTCGCCAGGTGCGACTGCAGGCTCGCCGATTTCTTGCTGATGGTCTTCAGCGGCTCGTAGAGCTGCGACAGGTAGGCCATCACCATGAGCAGTCCGCCCAGCGTCAGCCGGCCGGAGAGCACGTGATGCGCGCCAATCGAGACGACGGCGGCCGTCCCTCCGGCGGTGGTGAGGCCAACGAGGAGACCAAAGCCGTTCTCCACGAATGCGAGCCGCAGACGCGCCCGCATACCCGCGTTGGATCGACTGACGAACCGTTCCTGTTCACGGCGCTCTTGGCCAAACGCCTTGACGACGCGTATGCCCGCCAGCACCTCCTGCACCACGGACTGGGCGGCGCTGTCGAGCGCCTTCGCCTCGCGGGCCTGACCGCGAAGGCGCCGGCGATAGATCCTCATGAGGACGAGGAGGACGGGTGAAATTGCCAGGCCGACCATCGCCAGTGGCGGATCGAGTCGGACCGTGACGTAGAGCATCAGCGCGAGGGTGCATCCCGAGGTGATGAAGGGGACGAAGCCGTCGATCATCACGTACTGGATCGACTGGGCATCCCATTGGATCCGGTACGTAGAGTCGGTGCTTCCCTTGGAGTCATGATACGAGAGCGAGAGGCGCTGGACGTGGGAGAACAGCCGTCCGCGGAAGCCGAGGACCAGTTTTTCGCCCGTGTACGTGCGCAGCAGCGACACGCCGAGTTCTTTCAGTTGGCTGACCAGGGCGATGGCCACGAGGAGTGCGACCATGAGAGCCAGGAGGGCGCTCTTGGAGTGCATGGCGGGTGGCAGCAGCGCGTCGACGAGGCGAGGGAGCGGGTGGGAGCCGATCACACTGTCGACGATGATCTTCATCGGCAGCGGTACGAGCAGTGCAATGGGCGTCGAGAGCAGGCTGAGTAGAAACAAGCCGGCAATGTGCGGCCGGTAGGGCCATGCCTCGCGCAACAGTCGCCGGTAGAGGGCGAGATCGGTATGAGTCATCGGACGCTTTCGAAGCCTGATTGCCGGAGCGTACGACGGATCGCGGCCGTGCTGGTGGCGCACTCCGTCGCCGTGCGGAGCGCCGGCAGCAGAGCCGCCATGCCGAGGATGACGCTGACTGGCAAGGACGGGTCGATCGCTGCGGCGGTGGAAAGGGCGGCGAACACGAGGGTCAGCGTGACTCCGACGGGCGAGCACCTCGGCCACGTGCGGAGCCGCACGAGCTGCGTTCCATGGCCGTGCTCCTCGACGGCCATGAGCACACGCGTGGCTCCGAACATTCCACCCCGTATCTCGAGGTCCCAGCGGTCATACTCGCCCCCAGTCTGCACGATGGCGTGGTTTGCGCTCAGGGCCCCCTTGAGGGACCTCAGCCGCTCCTCGTGCGCTTGCCACCGCTCCGTCCAGACCCTGAACGTGCGCGGCCGCGGAAGCTCGAGCCCATACGAACGAACCCGACGCCAGGGTGTGAGGCCGCCCGCGAGACGACCACGCAGGCGCGCCAGGGGTTGGATCAGGTGGAGGAATGCCGTCAGGCCACGCAGCCTGAGCATCTCGGTGGCGCCGGAGCGGGGTGCGCTCGCGAAGGAAGCCCGGGCCGCGCTCGCGACGGCCTGGAGGAGAGGAAGGGCGACTGCACAGACTGCCACCGGCAAGACGAAGAGCAGGGGTGTCCACAGGGTCCCGAGTGCAGAGAGCGCCAGGAGGGCGATGATCACCAGGTACCACTCCGGCATTAGGGGTAGCGAGAGGAGGCCGCCCGCCGGAGGTTCGCAGAGCCGCTGGAACGGTGCGCTGCCCCACATGCCGTAATAGATGCGGCTCGGCCGGAACAGTAGATGTGCGAGCCCCTGAGCGTAGACCCGGCCGGACCAGCTGGTATGGCCGGCGACGTTGTACTTCTCCGGCCACTTTCTCTCCAGGAACCCCTCGGCCCTGCCGTAGCCCACTTGCTGTTTCCAGAACGTGCGCACCGAGTTTCGGCGATGGTGCCAGACCATGGCTCCCGGGCTGAACCCCAGCGTCTCGCCGCGTTCGCGCAGCCGCCAGCACAGGTCTACGTCGTCTCCGGCGACACGGAATTGGGGATCGAAACCGCCCACCGCCTGGAGGGAGGCCTTGCGGACGGCCATGTTGCACCCTGGAATGTGCTCCGCTTCCCGATCGGACACGAGAACGTGCGCGGGGTTGCCCGGCGCATTCGCGATGCTTGCGGCGATCCATCCGTCGCCCGGCGGTGCGATGTTCGGACCGCCGACCGCCGCATGCCTCGTGCTGCGGAACGTGGCGGCCAGGTAGGTGAGCCAGTGCGGGTCGGGATAGGCATCGTCATCGAGATACGCGACGATCTCCCCGGTGGCCGCTTCCATGCCGGTGTTCCGGGCGCTGGCCAGCCCGCGATTCTCGGTGGTGATCACCCGGAAATCATACTCACGGAGCACTGCCGCGGTGTTGTCGGTCGATCCGTCATTGACCACGATGACTTCGAAGTTCGGGTAGTCCAGCTTCCGCAGGCCTTCGAGACAATCGCGGATCACCCTCCCGCCATTGTACGTGCAGAGCACCACGCTGACGCGGGGCCAGAGCCGGTCCTGCGGGAACGGGACTTTGGCGAACGCCTTGCGGACGGCGGCCAGGGCTTTCTTCGGCTGCCGGTCGCGGCGTGTCAGACCAAAGGCCCAGTCATCGACGTCTTCGCCGCCCCTGTACCACTCGTCGGTCCAGGCATAGACGAAGGCGCCCGCACACCCTGACGCGAATGCCGTTCGAACCTGGCATTCGAGGACCTTCGCTTGCCTGCTCTCGCCGTGCCGGAGGCTGTCGAGCCCGATCTCACTCATGATCAGGGGCCGATCGCCTGCGATGTTTTGCAGGCGCGCGAGGTAAGCTGCGAAGCGCTCCTGGGACTCCAGGTACGCATTGAAGCAAACGAGGTCGAGAAAGGGCAGCTGCAGATACTCGCTGGAGGGGTAGTTCACGTACGTGACGAGCGCCGTGGGATCCTCGGCCTTTGCAGCCCGGTAGAGCCGCTCGATGTAGCCGACCATGCGTCGGCGGCCGTGCCAGCGGACGACCGGAGCCGGGATCTCGTTGCCGATCGCATAGCAGAGGACCGCGGGATGGCCCCGGCAGGCGCGCACCCCGGCTCGCACGACCGCCTCCAGGTGACTCAGGCCGTCCTTCTTGTCGGCAAGTAAGCCCACGAATCGTTCCACGGGCAGACCCACCATCACGCGGAGGCCGTGCCTCCAGGCCGAGTCCAACAACCAGGGCGGCGGCACCGTGTAGACGCGGACCGCGTTCACGCCGCATGCCGCCATGTGAGCAAAATCGCGCTCGACGATGTCTATGGCGGGATATTCGTCACCATCCTCGTTGGGACGGAACGTCCCATAGGTCACGCCGCGGACATATAGCTTGTCATCGCCGGCGAAAAGGAACTTGCCCCGTGCGCACGGCGCAACGTCTACCTCCGCGAGTGCGGGGACCATTTTCGGGCCGATCGCGCCCACGCGTGTCAAAATCACCGTCGACCTATGAGGCACAGTCGCTGGCAACCCGGTCCATAGAGCCGGGCAAAGCACGCGATGAGGAACAACACGTGCGCAACGCGACGTCAAGCCAAATTTAAAGGGAGGGAGCTTTCGCTGGGCTAGAAGCCTTGCGCCCTGCGATATGGGTTGTACCAGCCCTCAAGATACTCGAAGACCGCCATCCGGGCCTCGACCTGGGTTTGGAAGCGGGAGCGGTCGATCAGCTCGCACTCGAGCGTCGCGAAGAAGCTCTCGCACAGGGCGTTGTCGTACGCGTCGCCGACCGAGCCCATCGACGGCTGCACGCCCATCTCGCGGCACCGCTGCCCGAAGGCTATCGACGTGTACTGGCGAACCAGGCCGCGGCTTTTTTCAGGATGTCGCGCTCCTCGCGGAGCGTCCTCGCCTCGCGCCGGAGCCGCCGCAGCTCCTCGCGCTCTTCCGTGGTCAGGCCATCTTGGCGGTGGCCGTCGTCGCGATCAGCCTGGACGACCCAGTTGCGGATCGACTGCGCCGTCGGCTCGAACTTCTCCGCCAGCTCTTCCGGGGTCCGCCCGGCTCGCACCAGCTCCACGAGCCGCCGCTTGAACTCCGGCGGGTACGGGGGGACGGGACTTGGGCATCGTGAACTCCTCTTCCCGCGAAAGCGGGTTGGTGTCCACGAAACCTGGGGCACTTCAGTCTGGAGAGAACGCTCAAGTGCAAGAAGAAGCGTCAGGGATGGGCGATGGCACGTGCGGAGTTTCGGCGGTACTTAGGCTAACACGACAATACAAGGCAACGCGCTTCACTGATGGTTGTCCTCCTCTGGAGCGCTCGCTCCTCGGGGCGCAGAATGGGCGTCGTGCGCTCCCAAGAGCCGCCCGCCCCGCTCAAGTGGTACTACCGCCCGGCGTGGGTCGTGGTCCTGCTCTTCGTGGTCCTCGGTCCCCTTGCGCTCCCGTTTCTCTGGAAGAGCCCACGCTTTAGCCGCCCGCTGAAAGTCGTCCTGACGGTCCTGGCCCTCGCCTACACGACTCTCCTCATTGGCGAGACGATCCGACTGTTTAGAGCGGTGACGAGCGAGATGGACGTGCTCACCGACTTCTGAGCATCCGCGCCGTGACGATCCCGCGAGCGGAGAGACGGGCGTCGCAACGCCGCACGTCATCGGGCACCGCCGAGCAGACCCTCGTCGGCCAGCGAGCGGAAGCTGCCGCCGTCCCCGAGGACAATGTGGTCGAGCACTTTGATGCCGACGAGATCACCGACTTCACAGAGCCGCCTCGTGAGGGCGAGGTCTTCGGCGGAAGGCGTCGGATCACCAGAGGGGTGGTTGTGGACAAGGACGACGGCGGTGGCCTTGGCAAGTATTGCGGCGACGAACACCTGCGGGGATGCACCAACGCGGCGTGGATTCAACTCGTGCTTAACGGCACGCCGAGTGGCTGCCCCATCGGCGTGTCGGGGGCCTTCAACGGAAAGGGCTATCTCGGGCTGGATGCGACGGGTACGTTAGGATGGGCGCTGCCCACCGACAGTTCATTTTCGAGCTATTCGACTGAGTTCAACATGGCTCAGGTCACGACGCTGGGTGATAGCACCACGCTCAACTGCCAACAAATCTCGACGGACCCTGCACCAGCGGGAGGCAGTTTCGCTTCGGGGGCACCCGTGATCTCCTCCCCAGGCTATTCGGCAGGTTTCGTTTTGGTCGCGGATTAGATTTGGACCTTCGATTGGTCGGACACCGATCCGTGCGGGGCGGCGAAGAAGGTCCGGTCCCCCCGGCCGGCGTGGAGGGTCGGGGGAGTGAGGATGTTATCTCCCGCCGGGACATCATATCGAAGCCGATCAGTGCCTTATCGCCATCCCCGCGAGATACCTCCGCACGGTGGCTCCTCAGTCTGCGTTGAGGAACGCGCTCTGGTGCAAGTCCATGAGCTTGTGGACCTGATAGGCGGGCCTTTCGCTTGAGGCGGTGCCGTCAACGCTTCTCGTTCGGGCGGCGGGAGGCGGGGTCGATGGTCATCGTCATGCAGATGCTGTAGGGATTCGCTGTGTACTCCCCGAAGGGCTCACAGGGTGCGAACCCGACCTTGGTGTACAACGACCGCGCTGGTGCGAACGCATCCATGGTTCCCGTTTCCAGACTCACCCGCTGGTAGTTCCGTTCGGCTGCGACCGCTAGAAGATGATCCACCATCGCCCGGCCCACCCCTTGGCCTCTGGCGGCCTCACTCGTGTGCATCGACTTCACTTCGGCGTGCGAGGCATCGAGCCGCTTGAGCGCTCCGATTCCCACGAGCACGCCGCCTCGGTGGGCGCTAAAGAACGTGACGGCCGGGTCCAAAAGGCCGTCGATTCCCAAGGCATGCACGTGGCCAGGAGGCGTTACCCCTCGGGAGAACGTCAGGTGTACTTCCAGCAGGGCTCGCACGTCCTCAACTCGGGGATCATCGACCGCGATGACCAGAGCCATGCTCCGTTCCTTACCACGGGGTCGGGCGCCGAGGCGACACCGCGTGGCCTACGCCCGCTCAACGGTGGACGAACACAGGTCGATTGGGACATGCTCCCCAGCGAGGACCGACATGCAACCTGACGAGCCCATCGAACACGAGCTACTGCGGAACGCGGTAGCGGCCGAGGTGACGGTGACGAGCACCGAGGTGAGCCCGACCTCGACCGGCGACCGCTACGTGCGCATCGAGGGGCGGCTAGGCGACGACGAGGAGAGCCATGCCGAGTGGGCGGCGCTCGGCTTCATCTACGCCCTCGGCGTGCTCTCGTTTGCGGCGGCGCGCCCGCGAGGCGTCTCGGGGATCGACTTCGAGGAGCATGACCAGTGGACGGCCGCCGACCTCTTGCGCCACCTCCGGTACGAGCGCGGGCGGCTCGTGTGCGAGACCGACTACGTGCGCGGGCGGATGATGAAGACGGACGTGACGGTCTTCCCGGACGGGCGGTTCACGCTCACCACGACGAATCGTGGCGAAGCCGCGAGCCGCTGGGTGGCGCAGATTCAGGGGAAGAAGGTGCTGCGCCCCGTTCGACCGGGCGGCGGGGAAGTGGTGGGGGAGTGACTGGCGGGAGTCACGGCCATCTATCGCACCGACCACAGCGTCGGATCGACAGCAGCGACGATGCCGTTGAGCCAATCGAGTGCAGCCTGAGCGAGCGGCGCGCATGCTTCGGAGGGGACTGCAATTCGGTCGGGAACGATCTGGAGCCCGAGTTCCTGCGCCGCCTTCTCAACCTGCGGCCGGTGGCTCCAGTCAAGAAGATCGCCCGAAGCATGCGCGATGCAATGCCTTACGGTCGCGAGATGATGTAGGCGTTCAGGCACCGTGAACTGCTCACCGAGCGACCGAGAGATGTACTTCGCTCGCTGAGTGAGCCCGGACCCACGTGTCTCATGGAATGAAAACGGAATCTTCCTACGGGCCTGGACGAAGCTGCATATCTCGGTCAGTGTCCCCTCCGTGATGCCGTAGATCGTGAGGATAACCGAATACCGGAGGAACCTCGGGAATGTCCGCTGGAGGAGATCGGTGAAGTATTCTTCGTGCCACCAGCCCTCCGCTTTCGCCACGCGACGGAGGTCCGTCAGCCGCTGGTCAAGGTGCTGCTCGACACCGTGCGCGAAGTGCCAAAGCTGCTGAAGCTGTTCTGTCGAGGACTGTTGCGAGGACGCCTTCCATTTAGCCGGTCGCCTCAGCCGTGCCGCCACCTCGTGACATCGCCATCGCGGTTGCCCTCCCGCTCGTCCAGTGCGCGATTCCTATCACGGGACCGGCCCGGCGCATAATCATCAATCGGATCAGACCTTGACTTCCTCAGCCTTCAGCGCCTGGGTCTGCGCCACCCGCATCCTCGCTCCAACCTCTTTCGGCCATTCCACCTCGTACCGCACCAGACGCCGCCAGAACTCCTCCACTCCCAGCGTCCCATTTGCGTACTCCGTGACTTCCTCGCGCAGGTTTGTCATGTTCTGCCTCATCAAGGGCAGGATCGAGCGCATGGCCTCCGACGTACATCTCTCCACGATCTGCGGCACGGTTTTTCGAAATTCCTCCCGCCGTAGCTGGTCATCGTCACGCTGCTTGAGGGACCGCGCTAGCGCGGCCTGCACCTTCATGAATGTGGTGAGGAGCCTTTCGGCTGCGTACGGCTGTTGGGCCGCTGTTGCACGGTACTGGCGCACCAGACTCTCCATCATCTCCGTCAGAGCCTTCGTGCTGCTCTCCAGAATGGCGTGGGCGTCGAGTTCGTCGCCCGACCGGGAATCGTTCGCGGGAGTCTCCGCTTCTGAGATTGGCCAAAACTCCGGCTCGGGAACATGCCGGGCGAAGTGACTCAGCAGACCGCGTTCGCGCTAGTGGCAGTTTGGTGGCAGTTCGTTCCCGTCCCAGGCGAGGACCACCTCCTCGTCATCACGGATGCGGCCGCACGCCTCGGCTCCAAGGAGTGGCTCTGTCGCCACGGGGACCGATTGCCGTTTAGGTGCTGCGGCTCCCCGGCCGCATCATCCGCGCCCGCGTGGTGTTTGGGTACAGCCTACCCATGTGCCGCACGTTCACCCTCCTCTGCTAGGGGTGCGGTCGCCGGATTGTGGAGGCCGAGCGCATCGGGGAAGAGGATGAGGCGACTGCCGCCGCACACGTCGAGGCGTGCTTCGGACTCCCCGGCATCCCGCCGCGCCTGGAAGTCTTGATGACCTACCTGGACGTTCGGGTGGATTGACTGGCCCGCCGGACACGAGAGGACGGGGGCAACCGCGCCGTCGTCTACCTCGGGGAGTCCATCCACTCGGGCTACGTGCTCATCAAGCGGGACCACCTCACCAACGTGACCAGCCCGGAGCACGAGCGGTGGAAGCGGGCGCACCCCGAGGTCTGCCGACAGATGGGCATCGGGTAGGCGCCACTGAACGCGGGCACGATCTGACGCGCTCACAAGTAGCGGCTCAGGCGGTATCCGGCGGGTCGTCGTCTGGGCCTGCCGGCATGATCCGGAAGTGGGGCAAGATCGCCTCGGGACCAGGATGCTTCCCAAGCTCCCCCTGTGGGTGAAGCCGCCGGAGATGGCTTGCCATGACCGTGAGTGCAGTCACCCCGACATCGCGGACCAGGGCGACAGGTCGATGGCAGTGGCGGCACGAGATGAGCAGCCGAGTCCCGGCCATTGCTTGCTAATACCGTGCCGCGACACCAGCCCCGGCATACGGAGATGTTCGCGCCCGTCCTGCGAACGCTCGTTCCGTGCCGGAGACCGCTAGGCCCTCACGTTCACAGTGAGTGCTGGCCCACTGGCGTCGCGGCTCGGTAAAAGAACCCCGCCGCCAACTCCACGGAGCCGTTGCAAGCGTCGGCGCGGATCGCGCTCTTCGTTGGGGCCGGAGACGGGCAGGTGTACCCACCCCCTCCCCGCCAAGGACGCGTTGGACCGCATCCCCGTATTCCTAGGCGATGGGCGCGGCTGGCGCCACCTTCGAGACGGGTTCAGTCTCGGTCGCCGCCTGTCGCCGTGTCGAGCAGGCCTGCGACGAATCTGTCCACCCGGTCCTCGATTGCGGCCAGGTCGTCGGCCGTGGCGCAGCCCCTCGCCTCGACCTTGGCGAATGCCACCGCGAAGCGAGCGTTGGCACCCGCCAGGCACGCGGACGTGACGGCCTTTCCCTGCGTGAGTGCCTTCTCGTGGCACCGCAGCTTTGCAGCCGCCTTCGTGCCCGCCGCCTTTAGCTCAGCAGCCGCGCACTTCTCGGCGCGTGTAGCCGCCGCGTCCACCGCTCGCACGGGCGCGAGCAGACCCAAAGCTACACCGACAACGCCCAGGAGTATCCGCTTCATCGCGCCTCCTCTGCGGCTTCGTCGCCTCGGCCAGATACCACCACGTCGGCCAGCCAGCAACGCAGGTAGTGCTTCCTCGTCTCGTCCTGGGGGGCTTGCCCTGGCGAGCCGCCTTGAGGTAGGCAGGCCATCGTTTCAGGAGGCCGCCATGACCCTGAGTGATGTTGGTCGTGAAGCCGTGCGCCTCGTCTCGCAGCTTACCGGCGTAGCGATCTCGGTGCCCGTCGTTGCCGGATTCGTCCTGCTCGGGGCTGCCGTGCTCGTCGGTGGGTCGCTCCTCGACGTAGGGCGCAAGCTGCTCGAAACGAAACCGAGAGCACGAGAGCCGCTCAAAGCTGCATAGGAGAGGCGGCCGTCCCGGCCGTCCCGCCGCGCCGGCCACTACGAGACGACGAAGGGTGACGATGCCGTCGTCTATTACGCCCGCACGCAGAACAGTGACCGTGCCTTCTCTTCGCATCCCCTCCTCAAGGAGCCGTTGGAGGTGTCCATGCCGCAATGCGGGGAGATCGTGGTCGAACGCCTGACCGGCAACCGGGCGATGGTGATCCGTGTGCTGAGCCCCGAGGAAGTAACCTGCCGCTTCGGGGACGGCCGGCTGGAGGATCGCTTCACGTTCGAGCTTGAGCCCCTGCTGTCTCTACGTGATCCTCGGGGCGGGGGTCGATTTGTTCCGCTCGGCTCGCTGGTGTGGCTCTTCTTCTCGGGCTTCGTGAGCCGGTGGCTCCGGCAAGGCGCGCCGGCCTCCGTAACCGACCGCCTCCGGCTCGCGCAGCCGTCTGACTCGTCTCGTAGTTCCCTCGCCGTCTGAGATCGGCGCTCAGGCGCGAAGAACGAGATGGCATGGATGGCGAAGACCGAGGAACCCTTGACGGCCCCGGCCGCGGTGGCCGGGAGCTTCCGCATGCCCAAGTCATCGATGATGAAGACGTTGGCGATGACCGACCGCTACATGCACCTGTCGCCGGTTCATCTCCACGAGGCCGCCAACCAGTTCTACGCTGGTGGCAGTTCCGGTGGCAGTACGGCGGGGCAGTCGAGGGCATCCCAGGGCACTCAGACCACAGGTAAGCCTGTGAGGTCGTAGGAATGGCGCACGTCTTGCTTGCAGTTTATAGAGGGATTGAAAATCACGGTGTCGGCGGTTCAACTCCGCCCCTGGCCACTCGATGGACCGCGTGCTTGTGCGGGGCATGCTGACGGACGTGCTAGCGGCGGTGTCAGTTTGGGGGCAGTTCGTCCCGTCGCCGTGACGCAGAGTGCCCGACGCCGCCACGTCCGGGACGGCGATGTCGCGCCCACGTTCGTCACTTCGTGTGTTGCCGCAGGAAGGCGATCGTCACTGGCCACGCCCCCTCGGTAGCCCGCAGGTTGGCCCCGCTCTGCGCGTCCTGTGCGCGCAGGAAACCGTGCCCGGCGCCCTCGAACAAGTGCGGCTCGTAGATCTTGCCGAGCTCCTTCATCTTCGCCTCCGTCGCCGCTATCGTCGCGTCGATCCGGGCGTCGCTGCCGCCGTAGAGCCCCAGGACGGGCGCCTTCACGGTCGCCAGCGTCGAGAGGTCGTCGGGTGCGGTCCCGTAGTAGACGACGGCGGCGTCGAGCCCCGGCTGCGCCACAGCCCACGCGAAGCTCGTCGAGCCGCCCCAGCAGAACCCGATGGACGCGCTCTTGCCGTTCGCCGCCGGTCGGGCGAGGGCCCATTCCCGGACTGCGTTCAGGCGGGCGATCACCTCCTCGCGCGCGAGACCCGACACCGCCTTCGTCACGTCGTCACGGCTCGGGTAGGCTTCCGTGCCGCCGCCCGCCGGCCCCTTGCCCGAGAGCAGGTCGGGGGCGACCGCGATGAACCCCTCGGCGGCGAGCTGATCCGCCACCGCGCGGATCCAGTCCGTGAGCCCGAAGATCTCATGGATCACGATGACGGCAGGAGCGGCATCTTTTCGCTCGGGATAGACGACCCAGACACGCACGGGCGCGCCCCGGACGTCGACGGTGGCGAGCTCGGCGTGGCGCGGCGAGCCGTTCAGGCGGGCCTTGGCCATGTCCTCGGATGGGGGCAGGCCCGCCGCGCGCGTCGGCGCCGAAATCCAGGACGACGCCGCGAGGAAGCCGAGCACGCCGATCACGAGCCGCGGCTCCATCGACGTCTCCCTTCTACCCAAAGCTCAGTCGGCTTTCACCAGCGGGACATCGACGAGATGCTCCGAGACGAACCAGACCTGCTTCTCGTTGGTCCGAATGAGGTCGGACACGAGCAGGTCGTTGGTGCCATCGTCACCCGACTCAGCCGCCTGGCGGGCCATGGAGCGTGCCTCCTCCAGAACGATCTCGTGAGCGTGGAGGAGCCGCGAGATCTGCACCGGCACCTCCTCGCGGCCCTTCGGTGGACGCGGAATGATGGTCGTCTCGGCCACGTCGGCCGCCATGGCGAGACTGATGCCCCCGAGCGACTGAATCCGCTCGGCAATCGTGTCCACCAGCTCGTTCTGCTCCTCGTAGTGCTTGTCGAAGAGAAGGTGGAGCTGGTAGAAGGTCGGTCCCGCCACCTGCCAGTGGTGTTTCTTGTAGAGGTCGCGCAAGGTGATCGTGTCGGCGAGAACCTGATTGAGATTCTCGACGCTCTGACCGGCCACGTTCTCCGACAGCGCGATGGGAAGCCGGGTCACGTGGCCGAAGGCCTGAATCTCGTGCGCCTTCTGCCGGTCGATGGGTCGCGCCCGGTCAACTGCCGCTCCTGGATTCTTGGGTTTGCTCATGACGTTGCCTCTCCTTTCGATCGCGTCTCAGCGATCGCCATGCCGCCCGAGGGCTCCTTCGCCGTCTACGCCGCGAGCGCCTTCTCCCCGGTCTCGAGCGCCAGCGACAGCGCCTCGTCCACGGAGCTGACCAGGTGAAAGCGCATCGCCTGCTGCACCTCGGCCGGCACCTCGTCGAGGTCGCCGCGGTTGCGCTCCGGCAGGATGACGTCGGTCAGGCCCGCGGCGTGCGCCGCCAGCACCTTCTGCTTGACGCCGCCGATCGGAAGCACGCGCCCCCGGAGAGTCACCTCGCCGGTCATGCCGACGTTGTGCTTGACCGCACGCCCGGTGAGCAAGGAGGCGAGCGCCGTCACCATCGTGACACCGGCGCTGGGGCCGTCCTTCGGGATCGCACCCGCGGGCACGTGGACGTGGAACTGCCGGCGGCGGAAGGCGCGCTCGTCGATGCCGAGGTCGGCCGCGTGGCTCCGCACCCAGGTGAGCGCGATGCGCGCCGACTCCTTCATGACGTCGCCCAGCTGCCCGGTCAGGACGAGCCCGTCGCCGCCGGCCATCGCGGCCGCCTCGACGAAGAGCACGTCGCCGCCGGTCGGAGTCACCGCCAGGCCGGTCGCGACCCCTGGCACCGCGGTGCGCTCCGCCGACTCCTGGAAGAACTTCGGGCGCCCGAGGGCCTCGTGCGCGACCGCCGGGTCGATGGCGACCGGCGCGGTGGCGGCGCCCGCGGCGATGCGCGTCGCGGTCTTGCGCAGCAGCCTGCCGAGCTCGCGCTCGAGCTGGCGGACGCCCGCCTCGCGCGTGTACTCGGTGATCACGGTGCGGACCACGGCGTCGTCGATGCTCACCTCGTCGGGGCGGAGCCCGTTCCGCTCCACCTGGCGCGGCCAGAGGAAGCCCCGCGCGATGGCGAGCTTCTCCTCCACCGTGTAGCCGTCGAAGCGGATCACCTCCATGCGGTCGACGAGCGGACCGGGGATGGTGTCGGCCACGTTGGCGGTGGCGATGAACAGCACGTGGGAGAGGTCGAGCTCGACGTCGAGGTAGTGGTCGCGGAAGGCATGGTTCTGCGCCGGATCGAGCACCTCCAGGAGCGCCGACGATGGATCGCCGCGCCAGTCCGCGCCGACCTTGTCGACCTCGTCCAGCATGATGACGGGGTTCATGGTGCCGGCGTCGCAGAGCGCGCGCACCAGCCTACCGGGCAGCGCACCGATGTACGTGCGCCGGTGACCGCGGATCTCGGCCTCGTCGCGCACGCCGCCGAGCGACATGCGGACGAACTTCCGCCCGGTGGCGCGCGCGATCGACTCGCCGATCGACGTCTTGCCGGTGCCCGGGGGGCCGATGAGGGTCAGGATGGCGCCTGAGCGGCGATCGTCCGGAACCCCGCGCTCGGCGCGGAGCTTGCGCACGGCCAGGTACTCGACGATGCGCTGCTTCACGTCGTCGAGACCGGCGTGGTCGGCGTCGAGTACTTCCCGCGCGTGCACCGGGTCGAGGCGCTCCTCGGAGCGCTTCGCCCACGGCACGGCGAGCAGCCAATCGAGGTAGGAGCGGATCATCGACGACTCGGGGCTGGACTCGCCCATGCGCTCCAGCCGCCCGAGCTCGCGCTCGGCCTGCTTGCGCACGGCGTCCGGCATGCCGGCGTCGGCAATCTTCTTCCGATACTCGTCCGCGACCGACGTCTCGTCCTCGCCGAGCTCCTTGCGGATCGAGTCGAGCTGGCGGCGGAGGATGTAGTCGCGCTGCTGCTTCTGTGCACCCGACTCCGCGTCGTCGCGGATACGCTTCCGCACCTGCAGCTCCGCCAGCCGCTCGCGCTGCAGGCGGAGCGCCAGCTCGAGCCGCTCGACCACGCCTAGGGTCTCGAGCAGCTCGACCTTCTGGGCGAAGGAGAGGTCGGGCGAGTAACCCGACGTGTCGGCGAGCGCCCCCGGCTCGGTGATCGAGCGCAGGAAGGCGGCGACCCGCCCGTCGTCGCCGCGCAGCTCGAGTATCTCGAGCACCACGGCGCGGTACTCACGCTCGAGCTCGGCGGTGCGGGAGCGTGGCGGCGTCTCGTCGGGCTTCGCCTCCACCTCCACCACCAGGTGGCCCGCCGGGTCGTTGCGCGCGGCGCCCGCGACGCCGCGGTGGAGGCCCGACAGCACGAGGGCCCGCCCGCCGCCCGGCAGGCGGACCCGATCCACCACCTCGGCGACGACGCCGACGGGGGCGTAGTCGCCCGCGTGGCGCGGGACCAGGAAGACGCGGTCGTCGTTGCCGACGTCCACGGGCAACGTCACGGTCATGGATGGAAAAACGACGGTGTCGTCGAGCGGAACGAGTCGGAGGCGCTCCATTGGACTTCGAAACGTAAGTCGGCGCGGGGGGTTGTCAACCGCGCCGAGGGACCTCAGCGGATGCGACGGGCCGCGCCCGGACGTCAGCTCAGTGCGGCCGGCGGCGGGCTCGATGAAATCGGGGGGCTTGCGAACGTGCATCGACTTGGCACCCTGGGACTCACACGGAGGTCATGATGACACGATACACGCTGCCCGAGCTGCCCTACGACTATGCCGCGCTCGAACCCCACTACTCCGCCCGGCTGCTGGAACTCCACCATGACAAGCACCACGCCGCATACGTGACCGGGGCGAACGCCACGCTCGAGAAGCTCGCGCAGGCGCGCGACCAGGGGGACTTCGCGGCCATCAACCAGCTCCAGAAGAGCCTCGCCTTCCACCTGTCGGGGCACGTGCTGCACTCGTTGTTCTGGCGCAACATGAGCCCGCGCGGCGGCGGCGAGCCCGATGGCGAGCTCGCGCGGGCGATCGACGAGTTCTTCGGCTCCTTCGCCGGCATGCGAGGCCAGCTCACCGAGGCGGCACTCAACGTACAGGGATCGGGTTGGGGCGCGCTCGCCTGGGAGCCGCTCGGCAAGCGCCTCGTGGTCGAGCAAGTTTACGACCACCAGGGGAACATCGGGAACGGCACGGTACCGCTGCTCGTGCTCGACATGTGGGAGCACGCCTACTACCTGCAGTACCTCAACGTGAAGGCCGAGTGGGTGAAGTCGTTCTGGCGGATCGTCAACTGGGAGGACGTCGCGGGCCGGCTGCGGGCCGTGCGCGCCCTCGATCTGGCGCTGTAGCCGGGCGCAGGTGGTAGGCCGCCCGAGCGGCCGGCGCCCATGCCGCGGCAGCCAATTGGCGGCGCGGGCTACCTCTTCTTCGACGACGGCCTCGCGCTCTTCGGGGCCGCCGGCTTCACCTCGATCTCCGTCGCGCTGAGCCGGTACTGCACGGTCACCCGCTCGCCGACCTTGAGATCGCCGAGCACCTTGGTGCCGCTGTCGCGGCCGATCTCCCAGAGGTCCTTGCCCTTCTGCACCGTGACGGTGTCGTTGGTGAGCGCCGTGACGGGGCCGGTCACCTGGTAGGTCTTGGCCTGTGCGGCGTAGAGCGCGCCCGCGAGGGTGAGGAGCGCGAGCGGGGTCAGGGCCAGCGCCTTCAGCTGGAGCATGTCATTCTCCTCTTCGCTACTCGACGCGCAGGGCGAGCTCCGCCTCCGGCTCGTCGAGATGGTCGACGCGTGGTCCGGCAGCCAGCCAGGAGCCGGCGGCGCGCCGGCCCGCGTCGTGCATCGCGCCCAGGATGCCGCGCTCGAAGTAGAGGTAGGAGCCGGCGTTGAAGAACGCGGCGCGCACCGGCCGCACGGCCTCGTAGAGGATCACCTCGCGGTAGGGGCCGCGCTGGAGACGGGTCACCCGGTTGCGCTCGAGGAGGAGCTTGCGGTCCATGTTGTAGGCGTTCTCGAGGAAGCTGTCGACGGTGCGCTCGACGGCGCGCCCGAAGTGTCTGAGTGGCCCGGGAAGGGGCTCGGGCGGCTCGGTCACCAGCACGGTGACGATCTCCTCCGCGCCGAGCGCGACCGCGGGCGCGAGCGGCGTGTTGACGAGCAGCCCGCCGTCCCACAGGAGGTGCGTCCCGACGCGCACGGGCGGGAAGAGGAGGGGGATGCTCGCGCTCGCGAGCACCATGTCGACGGTGATGGCGTCCACCACGATGTAGTCCGCCGAGCGCGTGACCGGCGCGGGCGCGGTCACGAAGCGCACCACGCGTCCGGAGTGGACATCCACCGTGTTGAGCGCGAGGCGGACGCCGCGGTTCGGCACCCGCTCGCCGCCGAAGACGTCGACCAGGCGCGCGCGGAGCGGCGCGGTGTCGACCACGAACGGCTCGCGGATGCCCTCGAGGAAGCGGCTCACCAGCTCGAAGCGCGCCGTCAGCAGGAACTCGACCCAGAGCGCGAGCACGCTCCCCGGACGGAGCGAGCGGTGGTTCTTCACGCGGTGGAGGAAGGTGCGCAGCGGCAGAGACGTGCCGAGCCAGCGCACGGCCTCCTCGAGCGAGAGCCGGGCGAGCGTGCGCAGCGCGCTACCGAAGAACGCGGCGCTGGCGGTGACCGGCGGATCGTCGGCGATGCTCTTCCAGAACTGGAGCATCTCGCGCGGCGACTTGCCGGCGGCGATGAGCGCGGCGTTGATGCCGCCGGCCGAGGTGCCCGAGAGCACCGCGGGCCTCGCCGCGAAGCGCGGATCCTCGAGCAGGCGCTCGTAGACGCCGACCTGGAACGCGCCTCGGGCGCCGCCCCCCGAGAGCACGAGACCGAGGGTGCGCGGTCCCCGCCGTCTCCCCCCTCGCCGCATCATCCTCCCCCTCCTCCGCGACGGATCCGGACGTGCGCGTGTAGCACGTCGGGCGGCCGGGAGCCAGGAGCGGGACCTACGGGAGCGGGACCTACGACACCGAGCGCTGCGCGGCGCGGGCGGCCGCGGCCGCGCGGGGCCGTGGAGAGCGGCGGCAGGGGCGGGGGCCCGGTGAAGTAGTTGACGGCCACCTGGCCGACGTCGGCGGGTGGGACCGCGCCGGCACCTCGGCCCCGACCGCGGTCACCTCCTCGAGCGAGGCCGGCACGCGGCAGCGGGTGAGCAATGGACAGCGCACCGCGGCGATCGTACAGTGCGCTCCCGTGGGAGAAAAGGCGTGAGCGACCGCTCGCTTGCGTGGCTCTTCCTCGCCGCGAGCCTGTGCGGCGCGTGGTTCACCTGGAACGCGCTCCGGCCGATGGCCGGACCGTCGCGGCGCGGGGTGGTCAGCTTCTTCGCCGGGTGGCTCACGGGCGAGCTCGCGCTCCATCACCTGGCCTGGCAGTTCGGTATGACGCTCGTGTTCGCCCGGGCGGGCGCGCTGCGTGCCTGGCCGGGGCTCGTCGGGCTCGTGATCACGCTCCTCTCGTGGCTCGGCCTCGTGCGCTGCGTCGTCGTTGCGCGCCGCGCCGGGGCAGTCGTCGAGCAGGCGCTCCGCGAAGGGCTCGGCCCGCGCCATGCGGAGGGCATCCCGACCCGGGCCGTCGGGCCGCACCCACCCGCGATCGACTGGCGCCACGTGCTCGTACCGTTCCCGATCCGGCATCCCGAGGTCGAGCGCGTGCGCGACGTCGTCTACGCGCGCGCCGGCGGCCGGGACTTGAAGCTCGACGTCTACCGCCACCGCAACCATCCCGCCGGCTGCCCGACGCTCCTCCAGATCCACGGCGGCGCCTGGATCCTCGGCAGCAAGAACGAGCAGGGCCTGCCCCTCATGCACCATCTCGCGGCGCGCGGCTGGGTGTGCGTCGCCGCCGACTACCGCTTGAGCCCGCACGCCACGTTCCCGGATCACGTGGTCGATCTGAAGCGCGCCATCGCGTGGATCCGCGCGCAGGGCGCGGCCTACGGCGCCGACCCCGACTTCGTGGTCGTGACCGGCGGCTCCGCGGGCGGGCACCTGGCCGCGCTCGTCGCCCTCACGCCGAACGACCCGGAATACCAGCCCGGCTTCGAGGGCGTCGATACGGCGGTCGAGGGCTGCGTGGCCTTCTACGGCGTCTACGACTTCACCGACCGCGACGGCCTCTGGCCCGACGACGGGCTCCGCCGTCTCCTCGAGCGCCGGGTGCTGAAGGTGCCCTTCGCGAGCGCGCCCGAGGCGTACGAGAAGGCGTCACCGCTCTCCCGCCTGCGGCCCGATGCGCCACCCTTCTTCGTCCTGCACGGCACGCACGACACGCTCGTCCCGGTCGAGGAGGCGCGCCGCTTCGCGGCCGCCTTCCGCCGCGTCGCTCGTGCGCCGCTCGTCTACGCGGAACTCCCGGGCGCGCAGCACGCCTTCGATCTCTTCCCCTCCGTGCGGAGCCTGCTCGTCATCCCCGCCGTGGAGCGCTTCCTCGCCTGGGTCCACGCAGGCTACCTCGGGCGGAGCGCGCGGCTGGAGAGCACCGGGCGCCCGCAGGAATCTGCGCGCCGTCGATGAGCGACACGGCGCCGCCCGCGCCGGGCGGCGAGTACACCTGCCCGATGCACCCGGAGGTCGTCCGCTCCGGGCCGGGTGCCTGCCCCCTCTGCGGGATGGCCCTCGAGCCGCGCGCCCCGACCGCCGAGGAGGAGGCGAGCCCCGAGCTCGCCGACATGAGCCGGCGCTTCTGGCTGAGCCTGGCCCTCACGCTGCCACTCTTCCTGGCCGCCATGGCGGACATGGTGCCCGGCGAGCCGCTGCGCCACGCGCTCGCGGGGCGCGCCCTCGCCTGGATCGAGCTCGCGCTCGCCACGCCGGTCGTCCTGTGGGGCGGATGGCCGCTCCTCCAGCGCGGCGCGGTCTCGATCGCAGCGGCGCGCCTCAACATGTTCACGCTGATCGCGATCGGGATCGGCACCGCGTACGCCTACAGCGTGGTGGCCGCCCTGGCCCCGCAGGTCTTCCCGCCCTCCTTCCGCGGCCACGGCGGCGAGGTGGCGCTCTACTTCGAGGCGGCGGCGGTCATCACGACGCTCGTCCTCCTGGGGCAGGTCCTCGAGCTCCGCGCCCGCCACCGCACGGGCAGCGCGATCCGCGCCCTCCTCGGGCTCGCCCCGAAGACGGCGCGCCGCCTCGCGCCCGACGGGCGCGAGGCGGACGTGCCGCTCGCGCACGTGCGCGTGGGCGACCGCCTGCGCGTGCGGCCTGGCGAGAAGGTGCCGGCGGACGGCATCGTGGTGGAGGGCCGGAGCGCCGTCGACGAGTCGATGCTGACCGGCGAGCCCATCCCGCTGGAGAAGACGCTGGGGGAGCGGGTGACGGGCGGCACGCTCAACACGACCGGCAGCTTCGTCATGCGCGCCGAACGGGTGGGGAGCGAGACCCTGCTCGCGCAGATCGTCCGCATGGTGGGCGAGGCGCAGCGGAGCCGCGCGCCCATCCAGCGCCTGGCGGACGTCGTCTCCGCGTACTTCGTCCCCGCCGTGCTGGTGGTGGCGGCGGTCACCTTCGTCGTGTGGCTCGGGTTCGGTCCCCCGCCGCGCGTGGCCTACGCGCTCGCCAACGCGGTCGCCGTGCTCATCGTCGCCTGCCCGTGCGCGCTCGGGCTCGCGACCCCGATGTCGATCATGGTCGGCGTCGGACGAGGCGCGACCGCGGGCGTGCTCGTCAAGAAGGCCGAGGCGCTCGAGGTGCTCGAGCGGGTCGACACGCTGGTGGTCGACAAGACGGGCACGCTGACCGAGGGCAGGCCGCGGCTGGTGTCCGTGGAGGTCGTCCCCGGGCTCGACGAGCGCGAGGTGCTCGCCCTCGCCGCCGGCCTCGAGCAGGCGAGCGAGCACCCGCTCGCCGCGGCGATCGTCGCGGGAGCGCGGGCGCGCGGCCTCGTGCCGCCCGGCGCGACGGAGTTCCGCGCCCTGCCGGGGAAGGGGGTGACGGGCACCGTCGGCGGGCGTGCGGTGGCGCTCGGCAACCGGGCCCTCCTGGCCGAGCTCGGGATCGACGCGGGCGCGCTCGGGACGCGCGCCGAGGCGCTCGGCGCCGAGGGGCAGACGGTGATGCTGCTCGCCGTCGACGGGCGGGCGGCGGGTCTCGTCGGCGTGGCGGATCCGGTGAAGCCGTCCACCCCGGACGCGCTGCGGGCGCTCCGCGACGACGGCGTCCGCGTCGTCATGCTGACCGGCGACAGCCGCACCACCGCCGCGGCGGTCGCGCGCCGGCTCGGGATCGACGAGGTGCACGCCGAGGTGCTGCCGCAGGAGAAGGGCGAGGTGGTGCGCCGTCTCCAGGCCGCCGGGCGCGTGGTTGCGATGGCGGGCGACGGGGTGAATGACGCCCCCGCGCTGGCCGCGGCGCACGTCGGCATCGCGATGGGCACCGGCGCGGACGTCGCGCTCGAGGCGGCAGGCGTGACCCTCGTGCGCGGTGACCTGCAGGCGATCGTGCGCGCGCGGCGCCTCTCCCGCGCCACCATGCAGAACATCCGCCAGAACCTCTTCTTCGCCTTCGTCTACAACGCGCTCGGCGTGCCGATCGGGGCCGGTATTCTCTACCCGGTCTGCGGGCTCCTCCTCTCGCCGATGATCGCGAGCGCCGCCATGAGCCTGAGCTCGGTGTCGGTGATCGGGAACGCGCTCCGCCTGCGGCGGCTCGCGCTCTGAGAGTCGGCGCTGGACCGCGCGCGCGCCGCGTGATAGCCGGCGCGTCGGAGGTGGAGATGGCGGGAGGACGACGGAAGCCACGGCCTCGGGCACGCCGCGCGCCAAAGCCGGTGCCGCTCGCCCTCGCGCCGGTCGACCTGCTCGCCGGGCTCGCGCCCGGCGTCGAGCTGCACGCCGATGATCTCCCGCCCGGCATCGACGAGGAGAGCGCGGCCCGCACGCCGCTCCCCGCCACCCTGACCGTCGCCGAGGCGGGCCGCTTGATCCGCTCGGGCGAGGGCACGATCCGCCGCCTCATCCGGACGACGGTGCTCACTCCCGAGCCGCGCCCGGCCGCGCGCAAGAGCGCCGACACCGATCGCGCCGGCGTCCTGCCCCGCACGCCGGGCAAGCCCGGCGAGTAGCGCCTCCCGGGCGGCTGCGCAGCGTTGTACGGCGCGCGAGCGGATCCGTTCGCGCGTGTGCGGCCCGCATCGCCCCGGCCGGCCAGAAAGCTCGCAACCACGGGACTTCCTCGTCCGTCCTGGCCGCGGCACGGATCTCGCTCCCTGGCGCTCCCGGGGAGGGCATCCGATGACACGGACGAACACGACCCGCAGCGAGAAGAGTACGCCGCCGCGCCGGCGCGTGATCGCGGTCGGCAAGCGCGTGGACGGCCGCTGGCAGGTGCGGACGAGCCTCTGGCGCTACCTCGCTACGACCGCGCTGTCGCAGCAGTAGCGCGCCCGAGTCGCGCGGCGCGCGCCTCGACCCAGTCGAGCACCTGCGCCTCCAGGCAGGCGCCGTCCAGGCGGTCGATCTCCTGCACGCCGGTCGGGCTCGTGACGTTCACCTCGGTCACCAGCCCGCCGATGATGTCGAGGCCGACGAAGTAGAGCCCGTCGGCTTCCAGGCGCGGCGCCATGCGGCGGCAGATCTCCCGGTCGCGCGCGTCCACCGCCGCGCGCTCGACCCGGCCGCCGACGTGGATGTTGCCGCGCGTCTCGTCCTCCTGCGGCACGCGCCGGATGGCGCCGAGCGGCTCGCCCGCGAGCACGATGAGCCGCTTGTCGCCGTCGCTGCGGACGGCGGGCAGGTAGCGCTGCGCCATCACCATGCGCGTGCCGTTCAGGGTCGAGAGCTCGAGGATCGCGTTCAGGTTGCGGTCGCCGCGGTGGAGGTGGAACACGCCCGCCCCGCCGCAGCCGTCGAGCGGCTTCACGATCATCTCGCCGCCGAGCCGGTCCATGAAGGCCTTCAGGCGGGCCGGGTCGGCGCTCACCAGGCTCTCGGGGATGAGCTCCGGGAAGTGGAGCGCGTAGAGCTTCTCGTTCGCCTCGCGCAGCCCGCGCGGGTCGTTCACCACCAGCGTCACCGCGGGGTCGGCGAGCCCGAGCACCTGGGTCGCGAAGTAGTAGGACAGGTCGAAGGGCGGGTCCTTGCGCATGAAGACCACGTCGAAGGTGCCGAGCGGGAAGCTGCGCTCGTCGCTGAGCGTGTAGTGGATTGCCGCGCGGCGGACGTGCACGCGCCGCGTGCGCGCGTGCGGCACGCTCTGCTCGAGGAACAGATCCGCGACGCCGCACTGGCGCTGCTCGTGCCCGCGCCGCTCGCCCTCGAGGAGGAAGGCGAAGGTGGTGTCCTTGTCGACCAGGACCCGGGCAAGCGGGTCCATCACGTAGAGCAGGCGGAGCGGCATCGGCCCCGAATGCTAGCGCACCGCGCCCGCTGTGGACAGGTCGCCCCAGCGATGCTGGCAGAGCGCCGCGGCGGCGATGGCGGCGGTCTCGGCCCGCAGCACGCGGGGGGCGAGGCGCACGCTCCGAAAGCCGCGCGCGCGCGCCGCCGCGATCTCGTCCTCGGCGAAGCCGCCCTCGGGGCCGACCAGGATCACGACCGCCTCGGCCGGGGCCGGGAGGGCGGTGAGCGGAACGTCGCGCTCGCCCTCCCACGCGATCAGCCGGAGCCCGGGCCACGGGGCGCGCAGCAGCTCGGGCAGCGGCAGCGGGGCGTCGATCGCCGGCACGCTGGTGCGCCCGCACTGCTCGGCGGCCGCGACCGCGAGGCGTCGCCAGCGCTCGAGCCGCACCCCCCGGCCGACGGTGTAGCGCGAGACGACCGGCGCAACGCGGCGGACGCCCAGCTCGGTCGCCTTCTCGATCACCAGGTCCATCTTCGCGCCCTTGAGCAGCGCCGGTGCGAGCACGAGGTCGAGCGGCGACTCGCGCGCGGGACGGTGGGTGGCGAGGATGGTCGCCTCGGCCAGGCGCCCGCCCAGGCGCTCGAGGCGCGCCTCGTGCTCCGCCCCCGTGGCGTCGAAGACGAGGAAGCGCTCGCCGGGCCCCACGCGGTACGCGCGCAGGTGGCGCAGGTCGGCGCCGCTCAGGCGGAGCCGAGGTCCCTCGGCCCCCGCGTGCGGCACGAAGAGGCGGAGCACCTCAGGGCTCCCGCACCAGTGTGAGGGTGCGCCAGGCGGCCGCGGGGCGCGTCTCCGCGACGCGCCACCCGGGATACGCCGCGCGCACGGCCGGCAGCTGCTCCGCGAGGAGTCCCGACACGACGAGCCGCCCGCCCGGCCCGACCGCGCCCGCGAGCGCGCCCGCCTCGGCGACGATGGCGTCGGCGAGCAGGTTCGCCACCACCAGGTCGAAGCGCCCGCGCAGCGCGGTGAGCGGCCCGGCGAGGAGCGCCACGCGCGCCGCGCCGTTGCGCGCGAGGTTCGCCCGCGCGAGCGGCACGACGGCCGGGTCGGTGTCGAGCGCGACCACGCGCTCCACTCCGAGGCGCGCGAGCGCGAGGGCGAGCACGCCCGAGCCGGTGCCGACGTCGAGCGCGGAGCGGACCCGGCCCGTCTCGACCGCACCCTCGATCGCCTCCAGGCAGGCGCGCGTGGTCGCGTGCTGCCCGGTGCCGAACGCCATCCCCGGCTCGATGACGAGCACCTCGCGGCCCGCCGCGCGCGGCACGTCCCAGGGCGGGGCCACGAGGAGCCGGCGGCCGACCGTCACCGGCCGGTGATGCGCGCGCCAGAGCGCGTCCCAGTCGGTCTCGGGAACGGGCACGGCGGCGAGCGTCGCCTCGCGCGCGGCGGGCGCGATCTCGCCGAGGCTCGCGAGATAGCGCTCCACCGCGGCCACGACCTGCGCCTCGGCCGCGGCGGGGACGGGCGCCTCGAGACGGATGCGTGGCGCGCCGACGCCGTCCGTTTCGCTGAGCACCCCCGACGCACCCGCCTCGACCAGGAAGTTCGCGACCGCGTCGGCCAGCTCGGCGGCGAGCTCGACACGGATCGTGATCCAGGCGGGCGACGCCGGCACGACCACGGTTTCGGGGTTTGCCGCTCGGCTGTCAACTCGCCTTGACCCAGGAATGTCGCGGGCCTAAGGCGGTCGCGTGTCGCCGCTCGTCATCGCCCACCGCGGCGCCAGCGGGACGCGCCCGGAGAACACGCTCGCCGCCTTCGCGCGGGCGGCCGCGCTCGGCGCGCACATGATCGAGCTCGACGTGCAGCTCACGCGCGACGGGGAGGTGGTGGTCATGCACGACTGGACGCTCGAGCGGACCACCGACGGGGCGGGCGCGGTGTGCGACCGGACCCTCGCGGAGATCCGGCGGCTCGACGCGGGCGCCTGGTTCGGTCCCGCCTTTCGTGGAACGCGCGTGCCGACCCTCGGCGAGGTGCTGGCCGCGGTCGGGCTGCCGGTCAACGTCGAGCTGAAGCCGGTCGGCGACGACGGGCTCGAGGCGTGCGCGCTCGCGGTGGTCGAATCGGCCAGTGCGCTCGCCCGTGTCGTCTTCTCCTCGTTCGACGCGGGTGCGCTCGAGCGGCTGCGCGCGCGCGCGGCGGGTGCGACGCTCGCCGTGCTGTGGGACGCGGGGCCCGTCGCGGATGCCGTGGCGCGGGCGCGGTGCGTGGGTGCCAGAGCCTTGCACCTGCGCAAGGACCGCACCACCCCCGACGCCCTGGCCGCGGCGGCCGCCGCCGGTCTCCCCGTGCGGGCCTGGACCGTGAATGAGCGCGGAGAAATGGACCGGCTGGTGGCCGCGGGCGTGGAAGGCATCTTCACCGACTTCCCGGAGCGATTCTTGCACCCCGGGGGTGGCCAGTGAGGGGCGCGCGAGCCGCGTGTTTCGCGCCCAGCTCAGGGGTTTTCGCAACTTCACCTTGACTGCCTACCACTTTTGTCTAATGGTGCGCTCCTTCGAGCGACGGGACCGAGAGGCGAACACGCGGGTTCCGCTCGCCCTGGGAGGGGGTGAATCCACCGCATGGCTGGGGTTCGGGTCAAGGAGAACGAGCCCATCGAGAGCGCGATCCGCCGCTTCAAGAAGCAGTGTGAGAAGGCCGGCATCTTGGCCGAGCTGCGCAAGCGCGAGCATTACGAGAAGCCGAGCGTGCGACGGAAGAAGAAGGCGATGGCCGCGCGCAAGCGCGCCCTCCGTCGCGCGTCCCGCACCACCGTCTAGCCCGACCAACCTCGGCTGGGCGGCGCCCGGGGGCGGCGCATGAACCAGCTCGACGTGCTGCTCCTCGTCCTCTTCCTGCCCTTCACCTTCCGCGGCTACTTCCGCGGCCTCTGCCGCGAGATCTTCGGCCTCGCGGGGGCGATCGCCGGCGTGCTCGCGGCGGGCGCCGTGGGGCCGGCGGCGGCGAAGGTCCTCCTCCACGAGCACCTGGCGCCGCCGGTGGCGGCGCAGCCGCTCGGCTGGGCGCTGGTCTTCGTCGGCACCTGGGTGGTCGCCGCGCTCCTCGGCCGGATCGCCGATCGGCTCGCGAGCGCGCTTCTGCTGGGCGGCCTCAACCGCTTCGCGGGCATGCTCTTCGCCTCCGCCAAGGGGGCGGCGCTCATGGGCTTCACGCTCCTCCTGATCGAGCGCGCGGCCCCCGCCTCGGCGGTGAGCCGGATGATCGCCGAGTCCGAGCTCGGGCGCCCGCTCGAGCACATGGCGGGGACCGTCGCCGAGACGGGGCAGGCGCTCGGGATCCTGCCGGGGGAGCAGCACGCATGACGGGCCGCATCCGCGACGAGGCGATCCGCGCCGTGCGCGAGCGCGCCAGCCTGAGCGAGGTGATCTCCGACGTGGTGGCGCTCCGCCGCCGCGGGCGGAGCGCGGTCGGCCTCTGCCCGTTCCACGCCGAGAAGACGCCCTCGTTCACGGTGAGCGAGGAGCGCGGCTTCTTCCACTGCTTCGGCTGCGGCGAGCATGGCGACGTGTTCGCCTTCCTGATGAAGGCCCAGGCGCTCACCTTCCCCGAGGCGGTGCGCCGGGTCGCCGAGCGCTTCGGCGTGCCGCTGCCCGAGGAGGCGGGAGAGCCCGCCCGGCGCCGCGAGCCCCTCGCCGCGGCGAACGCGGTGGCGGCGGCGTTCTTCCAGGCCGAGCTGCGCGGCCCCGGCGGCGGCCGGGCGCGCGCCTACCTGCGCGAGCGTGGCCTCTCCGAGGAGGTGATCGAGCGCTTCGGGCTCGGCTGGGCGCCGGGCGCGGGCGAGGCGCTCGCGCGCCATCTGCGCACGAAGGGCCTGCCGCTCGAGGATGCGCTCACCGCCGGCCTGGTCATGCGGCGTGATCGGCCCGACGGCGCCGGCGGCGTGCTCGACCGCTTCCGGGATCGGCTCATGTTCCCGATCACGGACGCGAGCGGCAAGACGATCGCCTTCGGCGGCCGCATCCTGCCCGGGCGGCCGGCGAGCGGCGATCCGCCGCCCAAGTACCTCAACTCCGCCGAGTCACCGGTCTTCCGCAAGGGCCACACGCTCTACGGTCTCGCGCTCGCGCGCGACGCCATCCGCAAGGCCGACCGCGCCGTCGTGGTCGAGGGCTACCTCGACGTGATCGCGCTCGCGCAGGCCGGCATCGGCGAGGTGGTGGCGCCGCTCGGCACGGCGCTCACCGCCGAGCAGCTGCGCCTGCTGAGACGCTTCACCGAGACCGTCATCGCCTGCTTCGACGGGGACCTCGCCGGACGCCGGGCGGCGGCGCGCAGCTTCCCCGTCTTCCTCGAGGCCGGGCTCTGGGGCCGCGGCGCCTTCCTTCCCGCCGCCGAGGATCCCGACACCTTCGTGCGCGCGCAGGGACGCGCGGCGTTGGAGGGCCTGCTCGCGGCCGCGGAGCCGCTGGTCGAGGCCTTCGTGGGCGAGCTCGCCGGCGCCAAGCGCGACGCCGTCGGGCGCCACGCGGAGGCCGCCCGCGAGGTGGCGCGTCTTCTGAAGCGGGTGCGTGAGCCCCACGAGTTCGATGTCCTCGCGCGGCTCGCCGCCGAGCGACTCGGCGTGCGCGAGGACACGCTGCGCAGCGAGGGGGCGCCGGGAACCGCTCCCGCGGCGGCGCCAGACGAGCCGCACGCACTCGACGCCGAAGCGACGCTCGTCGAGCTCATGGCGGAGGACGCGGCGCTGGCCGAGCGCGTGGTGGCGTGCGGCATCATCGCCGAGTTCCAACACCCCGAGTGGCGCCGCGCCGCCGAGGCGCTCGCGCAGCGCGAAGAGACGGAGCGCCAGGCCCGCCTGGAGGCGCTGCCGCGCGACATTCGAGAGCGCGTGGTGCGCCGCCTGCTCGAGGAGCGACCGGACGTGGAACGCGAGCGGGCGCTCGCCGACTGCATCGCCCGCATTCGCCGACGAGGCGCGCGCGGCGAAGAGCGCCGCGTGCGCGATGAGATTCGCGCCGCCCAGGCGCGCGGAGATTCGGAAGCCGTGGAAGCCGCCATGCGCCGCTTGAAACAGCTCATGGACGAGACACAGGCCGAGAAAGCTCGCACATAGGAGTCCAGCGTGAGCATGAATCCAGCCACCAGGGAGTCGAAGACTAGCGAGATCACCATCTCATCGCGCGGCGTGACGGCCGAGGCCGCGGCGCTGCCGCTCGAGGTCGACGACGAGGAGGTCGACGAGGCGGAGCTGACGGCCACGGAGGACGGCGACGGTCCTGCAGCGACCGAATCCGTCGAGGAAGACGAGGCGCATCCACGCACCGCCGATCCGGTGCGCATCTACCTGCGCGAGGCGGGGTTGATCCAGCTCCTCACGCGCGAAGGCGAGGCGAAGATCGCCAAGCGCATCGAGGAAGGCGAGCGCCTCCTGGTGCGCGCCGTGCTCGGGACGCCGCACGCGCTGCGCTACGTGCTCGCGCTCGCCGAGCGGCTGCGCGCGGGCGAGGTCCGGGTACGCGACCTCGTGCGTGACGAGGGCGAGGAGGAGGTGGAAGCGGAGCCGAGGGACGAGGACGTGCGCCTGCGGCGGCACTTCCTGGCTCAGCTCGGGCGGGTGCGGCGGCTCGCCGTGGAGCGCGACGCGCTCACGCGCGCGCTCGCCCATCGACGCCGCGGGCGCCCCCGGCTCGCCCAGGGTCGCGCGCGCCTCGAGGCGCGCCTCCTCGCCGCGCTCTGCGGGCTCGGGCTCTCGCGCCGGCAGACCGAGCAGGTGGCGAGCGGGCTCTACGCTACCCTCGAGCGGGCCGCGGCGCTCCGGAGCCGCCTCCAGGCGGTCGAGCAGCGCACCGGCCGCTTGCCGGCCGAGCTGCTCCGCTTGACGCACGGCCTCGCGAACGGAGCGGAGGGCGGTGAGCTCCCGCCTGACCAGCGGGCCGCGCTGCAGCACGCATGCCGCGAGCTCGGGATGTCGCGCGAGGCGCTCGTCACGCTGGCGGAGGAGATCCGCGACGCGCGCCGCGAGCTGGCCGAGCTCGAGCGGGAGATCGGCATGCCGTTCGGCGCGCTCGAGCGCGCGGTGCGCGACATCCACGCCGCCGAGCGCCGCATGCGCGCCGCCAAGCAGGAGATGGTCCAGGCCAACCTCCGCCTGGTCGTGTCGATCGCGAAGAAGTACATGAACCGTGGCCTCCAGTTCCTCGACCTCATCCAGGAGGGCAACATCGGGCTCATGCGTGCGGTCGACAAGTTCGAGTACCGGCGCGGCTACAAGTTCTCGACCTACGCCACGTGGTGGATCCGGCAGGCGATCACGCGCGCGATCGCCGATCAGGCGCGCACCATCCGCATCCCCGTGCACATGGTCGAGACGATCAACAAGCTGACGCGCATCGCACGGACCCTGGTGCAGGAGATGGGCCGCGAGCCCACGCCGGAGGAGATCGGCGCGCGCATGGATCTCCCCGCCGACAAGGTGCGCCGGGTCATGAAGATCGCCAAGGAGCCCATCTCGCTCGAGACGCCGATCGGCGAGGAGGAGGACTCTGTGGTCGGCGACTTCATCGAGGACGTGACGACGCTCTCGCCCGCCGACGCGGTGATGGGCCTGCATCTCCACGATCAGACGCTGAAGGTGCTCGCCACGCTCACGCCGCGCGAGGAGCAGGTGCTGCGGCTGCGTTTTGGCATCGGGGAGCGTTCGGACCACACGCTCGAGGAGGTCGGGACACGCTTCGCGGTCACGCGCGAGCGCATCCGCCAGATCGAGGCGAAGGCGCTGCGCAAGCTCCGTCATCCGAGCCGCGCGCGCCGCCTGCGCGGCTTCGCGGAGTCCTGAGCGACCCTTGCAGCGGACTCGGTTCGGTGCTTGACTCGCGCCGAGCGGGCCCATAGCTCAGGTGGTCAGAGCTGCCGGCTCATAACCGGTCGGTCGTGTGTTCGAGTCACACTGGGCCCACCACCGCCGGTCGAGCGGCGGGCCGCGGCGACGGAGGGAGATTGCCGACGCAGATCGAGGTGCTCGCGACGTTGCAGCTGGTGGATCAGAGCCTGCACACCAAGACCCGCGCCGTCGCCGAGGGCGAGGGGCGGGTCGCCGCGCTGGAGGAGGCCGTCCGCGCCCAGACGGCCGCCGCGAGCGCGGCGCGCGAGGAGCTGGCGGCGTTGGGCGCGCGCCAGCGCGACCTCGAGGGCCGTCTCGCCGTTGCCGAGGCGAAGATGAAGGACCGCCGGATGCGCATCACCCGCATCCGCAACGACAAGGAGCTCGGCCTGGCCAGGCGCGAGGTGGAGCTGCTCAAGGAGGAGACCGGCACGCTCGAGACCGAGCTGGTGGCCGTGATGGAGCAGGTGGAAGGGGCCGCGGCGAAGCTCGCAGGCCTGGAGGCCGAGCTCGCGCGGCTCGTGGCGGAGCGCGACCGCGAGGCGAGCGAGCTGCGCGAGACGCTCGCACGCCTGTCCGCCGAAATCGAGCGCGAGCGTGCCGCGCGCTCGGAGCTGGCGCAGACGATCGACGACGATCTCCGGCGCAAGTACGAGATGATCTTCTCGCGCCGCGGCGGTCTCGCGGTGGTCGAGGTGCGCAGCGGCATCTGCCAGGGCTGCCGCATGCGCGTCCCGCCCCAGCTCTTCAACCAGATCCAGCGCAACGCCGAGGTGATCCTCTGCCCGAGCTGCCAGCGCATGCTCTTCTGGCGCGCCGAGGGCGAAGAGGCCAACGGCTAGGGACCGACCCGAGACCCTGACCGACCCGAGACCCATGTCTCGGGTCGGCATCGGACGCGAGCGTGTGGCGTTCGGTGGATTGTGAACCGGGCGGCACGCTCGCTGTCCGTCCGCCCCGAGACATGGTCTCGGGGCGGCGTCCCCGCCGGAGGAGGTCTGTAAGCCGGATTCTGTCCTCCCGCCCAGGAAGCGGGAGCAGCAGCCATTCGTCTGGTCCCCCGGTTGCCCGGGGGATCGAGCGACCGACCCGAGGGAACGGACGGGCAGCCCGCGCCTGGCCTCGCGGCCAGACCTCCCTCCTACACGGTCTTGCTCCAGGTGGGGTTTACCGAGCGTCCGCCCTCACGAGCGGACCTGGTGAGCTCTTACCTCACCGTTTCACCGTTGCTCCGCGCCCGAAGGCACGGGGCTGTCTCCTTTCTGTGGCACTTTCCCCCGATCGCTCGGGGCCGTCGTTAGCGGCCACCATGCCCTGTGGAGTCCGGACTTTCCTCCCGCCGCGCGAGGCGGCGAGCGACTGCTCGACCTCCTCCGGCGGAAAACGCATCCTGATTAGAACGGTCCCGCCGGCCCGTCCAGTGCAGGGCGCAGCCTGCGGGCGAAGCTCAGACGAAAACGGCGCGTATTGGAAATTTCGGCTTGACAGCCTCCCGTGATCTAGCTACAAGCCGGAGCCGCGGTGGGGGATTGTGGTGGGCTGTGGGGTGTGAGGTGGAATTGGGGCCTTGGGGTGGTAGGGTAGGGATGCACCGTAGGGCATGGAATGTTCCGCGGCACCCATCAATACTTGGTGGACGACAAGGGGCGGGTCGCCATCCCGGCCCGCTTCCGGGAGGTGCTCTCCGGGCTCCAGGACGAGCGCCTCGTGGTTACCAAGTTCCGACGCCGCGGACGTCCGTGCCTGGACGTGTATCCGCTCGCGGGGTGGCAGCGCTTCGAGGAGAAGATCGCCACCGAGAAGCGCTTCAACCGCAAGCTGGCGACCTTCGAGGCGTACTACGTCGGCTCCGCACAGGACGTGCAGCTCGACGCCCAGGGGCGCATGCTGATCCCGCCCACGCTGCGCGAGTACGCCGGCATCGGGCGCGAGGTGATGTTCGTCGGCGCGACCGACAGGTTCCGCATCTGGGCCAAGGACATCTATCATCTGGTCGACCGCGACGACGAGAAGGAGATCTTCGAGGACAACCCGGATCTGTTGGACGATCTCGGGCTGTAGTGCAAGTGATTCGGTGAGCATGAGCCGCCGGCGGGTGCGGGCGGAGGTGGAGGTGAGCGGTGAGGGCGGCGAGCGCTTGGGGACGCGAGGCGCCGCCAGTGACGACGCGGACGGACATCGGGCCGGGGGGCGCCGCTCATGTGCCGGTGCTGGTGGGGGAGGTGGTGGAGTGGCTGCGCCCCCGGCCGGGTGCCCGTCTCGTCGACGCGACCGTGGGTCTCGGCGGCCACGCCGCGGCTCTCCTCGCCGCCGCCCCCGGGGCGCGGCTCCTCGGGCTCGATCGCGATCCCGCAGCCCTCGCGCGCGCCGCTGAGCAGCTTCCGGGCGAGCGCGTCGTCCTCCGCCAGGCGCGCTTCAGCCAGCTGAGCGCGGTCCTCGCCGAGCTCGAGTGGGACGGCGCGGACGCCGTGCTGCTCGACCTGGGCGTGAGCTCCCTCCAGCTCGACGATCCGGCGCGCGGCTTCAGCTTCCAGGCCGATGGGCCGCTCGACATGCGCATGGATCCCGGCAGCGGTCCCCGCGCCGCCGAGATCGTGAACCAGTGGTCCGAGCGCGAGATCGCCCGTGCCCTGGCCGAGCTCGGCGAGGAGCCGCGCGCCCGCGCGCTGGCGCGCGCCATCGTGCGCACCCGTCCCCTCGCCACGACGGGCGAGCTGGCGCGCGTGGTCGCGGGCGTCCTCGGCCGGGGACGGCCCGGGCTCCATCCCGCAACCCGCACCTTCCAGGCGATCCGCATCGCGGTGAACGACGAGCTGGGCGAGCTGGAGCGCTTCCTCGCCGACGGCTACCGCGTGCTCCGTGCGCGCGGCCGGCTCGCCGTGCTCGCCTACCACTCGCTCGAGGACCGGCGCGTGAAGGACGCCTTCCGCCGCTGGGCGGCCGACTGCCTCTGCCCGCCGCGCACGCCGCGCTGCGTGTGCGGCTGGAGCGCCAAGGTCCGCCTGCTGACGCGCCGCCCGCTTCGTCCCTCGCCGCTCGAGATCGCGCGCAACCCGCGCGCGCGCAGTGCCCGCCTCCGTATCGTCGAGCGGCTGGAGGAGCGCGCATGAGCCGTTCCGCCGGCGCCGCGGCCCGCGCCCTGACGGTCCGACGACCGCTCGCACGACCGGCGGCGCATCCCGCCCGCCTGCTGCGCGCCATGCGCGGCTGGCTCGTGCGCCGCGCGCTCGGGCTGGGGGCCGTGCTGGTCGGCCTCTGCCTGCTGCAGGTCTGGCTCCGCCTCCAGGTGACGCATCTCGGCTACCAGCTCTCCGCGGCGCGCGACATGCAGCTCCGCCTCGAGCACGAGCAGCGCGAGCTCGAGGTCGAGCTGGCGACGCTGCGCGACCCGGGCCGTCTCGGCGACCTCGCCCGCCGCCGGCTCGGGATGCAGGAGCCCGGCAAGGGACAAGTGGTGATCCTGCGGTGACCCTGCCCGGACCGCCGCAGGCGCGCATGCTCGCGGTGGCGGGTGTGTTCGCCGGTCTGCTTGCGCTGATCGTGCTCCGCGCCGTCGACCTGACCGTGCTCCGCGGCCCCGAGCTGGCGCGGCTCGCCGCGCTGCAGCACCGGGCGCGGATCGCGCTCACGCCGCATCGCGGCCCGATCGTCGACCGGCACGGCGAGGCGCTGGCCCTCTCGCTCGATGTGCCGTCGGTCTACGTGCGGCCGCGCGAGTTCGGGCGGCAGGACGTCCGCCTCGCCGCGCTCGCCGCGGCCCTCCATCTTCCGCTGCGCACCGTGCGCAGCAGGACGGCCCGCGCGGAGCGCTTCGTGTGGCTCGAGCGGCAGGTGCCGCCGCGCGAGGCCGAGGCCGTCGAGCAGCTCGGCCTGAAGGGTGTCTATACGGTCCAGGAGGGCCGCCGCTTCTACCCGCACCACGGCCTCGCGGCTCACGTGCTCGGCTTCGTCGGCGTGGACTCGCAGGGGCTCGAGGGGCTCGAGCGCCGTCTGGATCCCGTGATCCGCGGGCAGCCGCGCGACGTCGAGGCGGACCGCGACGGGCGCCGGCAGGTGATCTTCACCGCCGGCGTGCCGGTGCCGCCCGCGCAGGGGAGCCGGGTCGAGCTCACCATCGACGCGGGCATCCAGGACGTGACCGAGCGCGAGCTCGCGGCGGGCGTGGCGGCGGCCAGGGCCGTGGGCGGGGCGGCGGTCGTGCTCGACCCATCGACCGGCGAGGTGCTGGCGCTCGCCAACGTCCCCGCCTTCGACCCCAATCAGCCGGGCCGGCTCGGCGACCGCGGCTGGCGCGACCGCGTGCGCAACCGCGCCATCACCGATCCCTACGAGCCCGGCTCCACCTTCAAGGCGATCCTCGCCGCCGCCGCGATCGAGGAGCAGCTGGTGAAGCCGACGGACATGTTCTTCTGCGAGAACGGCCGCTACCAGATCGGCAGGTGGCGCATCCACGACTCGCACCGGCACGGCTGGCTCAGCTTCGCCGAGGTGATCCAGTACTCGAGCAACATCGGCGCGACCAAGGTGGCGGAGCGCCTCGGCGCCGAGCGCTACTACCGCTACTTGCGGGCGTTCGGCTTCGGTGCGCGCACCGGGATCGAGCTGCCGGGCGAGAGCCCGGGCATCGTGCGCCCGGTCGAGGCCTGGGCGCGGATCGACCTCGCCACGCTGAGCTTCGGGCAGGGCGTGTCGGTGACGCCGCTCCAGATGGCGGCCGCCTTCGCCGCGATCGCGAACGGGGGCCTGCTCGTGCGCCCCTTCCTCGTCCGCCGCGTGCTCACCCCCGACGGCGACGTCGTGCTCGCGAACGAGCCCGCCGTGGTGCGGCGCGTGGTGAGCGCCCGCACCGCCGGGACGGTGACCGCTCTCCTCCGCCGCGTGGTGGAGGAGAAGGGGGGGACGGGCGAGAAGGCGCGCCTCGACGACTTTCCCGTCGCCGGGAAAACGGGTACTGCGCAGAAGGTGAACCTGCACACCGGCAGCTACTCCTCCAAGCGCATCGGCTCCTTCGTCGGCTTCGTGCCGGCCGACCGCCCGCGCGTCGTCATCCTCGTGCTGATCGACGAGCCCGGCGCCTCGAGCTACGGCGGGGTGGTGGCCGCGCCCGTCTTCCGTGCCATCGCGGGGACGGTCCTGAAACGCCTCGGGGTCGAGAGCCCGGCCCTGCCGCTCCAACTGGCTTCGGTGCCGGCCGCTCCGGCAGCGAAGAAGACGCGGGCCCCCGGCCGGTCGGCGCGCACCGCGACCGCCCCCGCGGAGCCCTCGACGCCGAGCTTCCTCGGGCTCTCGCGGCGCGAGGCGCTCGCCCGCGCGTACGCGGCCGGCTGGGACGTGCAGGTGAGCGGCATCGGCTACGTGAGCGAGCAGTCCCCGCCGCCGGGGGCGCCGCTCGCGCCCGTGCGGCGCCTCGCGCTCCGGCTCATGCCGGGTCTGGCGACGGCCTCACCATGAAGACGGCTCGATGCGGCTGAGCGAGCTCTTGCGGGCGCTGGGCGTGGAGGCGAGCGGGGTGCGGGAGGACGTGGAGGTCGGCGGCATCGCGGCCGACTCGCGCCAGGTCCGGCCGGGCGACGTGTTCTTCGCGCTGCCGGGCGTCCACACCGATGGCCGGCGGCACATCGCCGAGGCGCTCGGACGCGGGGCCCGCGCGGTGATCACGACGGGCGAGGTGGACGCCGGACGCGCCCCGGTGGTTCGCCTGGACGCGCCGCACCGCCTCCTCGCCCGCGCCGCCGCTCACCTCGCGGGCGACCCGAGCGCCGCGCTCACGCTCGTCGGTGTGACCGGGACCAACGGCAAGACGACCACCACCTACCTGCTGGAGGCGATCTGGCGCGCGGCGGGACGGCGCCCGGGCGTGGTGGGAACCATCACCTATCGCTTCGACGGGGCGAGCCGGCCGGCTCCGCTCACCACCCCCGACCCGATCGCGCTCCAGGCGCTGCTCGCCGAGATGCGCGCCGCGGGCACCACGCACGTCGCGCTGGAGGTCTCCTCCCACGCGCTCGCCCAGGAGCGCGTCGCGGGCTGCCGCTTCGACGCCGCCGTGTTCACCAACCTGACCCGGGATCACCTCGACTTCCACGGCGACCTCGAGCGCTACTCCGCCGCCAAGGCGCGGCTCTTCCTCGACGAGCTGCCCGCGAGCGGGAAGCCCGACCCGGTGGCGGTCGTGAACGTCGACGACCCGGCGGGCGCGCGCCTGGCGGCGCGCGTGCGCACGCGCTGCGTGCGGGTCGGCCGGGGCACGCGCGCCGACGTGCGCCCGCTGGAGGTCGAGACCTCGCTGGCGGGGACCTGCGGCGCGCTCGCGCTGGGCGCCGAGCGCCTGCCGTTCGAGAGCCGGCTCGTGGGCGCGCCGCACCTGGAGAACATCCTGGGAGCCGCGGCCGCAGCCTGGGCGCTCGGGACGCCGCCGGAGGCGATCGCGTGCGGCCTCGCGGCCGCGGAGTCGCCGCCCGGGCGGCTCGAGCAGATCGCCGGGCCGGGCTTCACCGTGGTGGTCGACTACGCACACTCGCCCGACGCGCTCGCGCGTGCGCTCGACGTGCTCCGTCCGCTCGCGCGCGGGCGGCTGATCACGGTCTTCGGCTGCGGCGGCGACCGCGACCGGGGCAAGCGGCCCCTCATGGGCGAGGCCGCCGCGCGGCGGAGCGACCTCGTCGTCCTCACCTCCGACAACCCGCGCACCGAGGATGCGCTGCGCATCCTCGCGGACATCGAGGAGGGCGTGCGTGCCGCGGGCATGACCGGCCACGTCGTCGAACCGGACCGGCGCGCGGCGATCGCGCTCGCCATCGGCCGCGCGCGCCCGGGCGATCTCGTCCTGGTGGCCGGCAAGGGGCACGAGGACTACCAGATCGTCGGCACCGTGAAGCGCCATCTCGACGACCGCGAGGAGGTGCGGCGTGCCCTCGGGAGGCTCGGGTGAGCGAGCCCACCCAGGCAGCACCGGCGGCGTTCGCCCTGGAGGAGGTCCTCGCCGCCACCGGCGGCGATCTCGTTCGCCTGGGCGCCCGCACCCGCTTCCCGGGGGTCACGACCGACAGCCGGAGCCTCCGGCCGGACGAGCTCTTCGTCGCCCTCCGCGGCGAGGCGCACGACGGGCACGCCTTCCTGGGGGAGGCGGTGGAGCGTGGTGCGGGCGCGGTCGTGGTCGAGCGCGCGCATGCCGAGCGGCCGCTTCGCTGCGGCGTCATCGCCGTGCGCGACACGCTCGCCGCGCTCGGCGACCTGGCCGCGTTCCATCGCCGCCGCTGCCACCCGCGCATCGTGGCCGTGACCGGCAGCAACGGCAAGACGACCACCAAGGAGATGCTGGCCGCCATCCTGGCGCGCGCGCTCGGCCCGGGGCGGGTGCTGCGCACGAGCGGCACGCAGAACAACCTGGTCGGCCTTCCGCTCACGCTGCTCCGTCTGGCGGGCACGGAGGAAGCGGCGATCCTCGAACTCGGCATGAACGGGCCGGGCGAGATCTGGCGCCTGGCGCAGATCGCGGAGCCGGACGTGGGCGTCATCACCTGCGTCGCGCCGGCGCACCTCGAGGGCCTGGGCTCGATCCACGGCGTCGCCGAGGCGAAGGCGGAGCTCTACCGCCGCCTGCGGCCGTCGGCGACCGCGGTGGTGAACGCGGACGATCCCCTGGTGACCGCGTCGGCGCGCGCCTTCCCGGGACGCAAGGTGCCGTTCGGGATGGCGCCGGCGGCCGGCGTGACGGTCGGCGCTCAGGGCATCGTCGACCGCGGGCTCGAGGGCACCGAGTTCCGCCTCGTCGTGGAGCGACGGGAGGCCACGATCCGGCTCGCGGTCCCCGGCCGCCACAACGTGACCAACGCGCTCGCCGCGGCCGCCGCCGCGCACGCCCTCGGGGTGGACCTCGCCTCGGTGCAAGCCGGGCTCGAGGCCTTCCAGCCCCCCGGCATGCGCATGGAGGTGACGCAGCTCCCGACCGGCGTCACCGTGCTGAATGACGCCTACAACGCGAACCCGGCCTCGATGGCGGCGGCGCTGAGCACGCTCGCGGCCAGCCGCGGCCGGCGGCGCCTGGCGGCGCTCGGCGAGATGCGCGAGCTGGGCGACGAGGCGCCACGCGCCCACCGCGAGGTCGGCGCCGCGGCCGCCGCGGCGCGCCTCGACGCGCTCTTCCTCCTCGGGCCGCACGCCGGGGAGGTGCGCGCCGGCGCCGAGGCGGCCGGGCTCCCCGCCGAGCGGATCACGATCGCGGCGAGCCACGACGAGCTGGCCGCGCGGCTCGCCGCCTACTGCCGTGCCGGCGACCTCGTCCTGCTCAAGGGCTCGCGCGGCGCGGCCATGGAGGAGGTGCTCCGGCGCCTCACGGCCGACGCGAGCGGGGAGCGCCGGCCGTGATGCTCTACCTGTTACTCTATCCCCTGCACGTGTCCTACCCGCCGCTCAACGTCTTCAAGTACATCACGTTCCGCACCCTGCTGGCCGGACTCGCCGCGCTCACGCTCTCGCTCGTGCTCGGGCCGATGCTGATCCGGCGCCTCTCGGCGCTGCAGATCGGTCAGGCGATCCGCAGCGACGGCCCCGCCAACCATGCCAGCAAGGCCGGCACGCCGACCATGGGCGGGACGCTCATCATCTTCTCGCTCCTGCTCGCGACCCTGATGCTCGCGGACCTGAGCGTCCCCTACGTGTGGATCGCGCTCCTCGTGACGGTGGGACACGGGCTCGTCGGCTTCCTCGACGACTACGCCAAGGTGCGGCGGCGGAGCTCGGCGGGCATCCCCGGGCGCGTGCGCCTGGCGGCCGAGTTCGCGATCGCCGGCGTCGCCGCGCTCGCCATCTACCTTCGGCCCGAGCACGGCGGCCAGCTGAACATGCCGTTCCTGAAGGACGTCCACCCCGACCTGGGCCTCTGGTACGTGCTCTTCGGGTCGCTCGTCGTGGTGGGCGCGGCGAATGCCGTCAACCTGACCGACGGGCTCGACGGCCTCGCCATCGGCCCGGTCATGATCGCGGGCGGCACCTACGCCGTCTTCGCCTACACCGCCGGGCACGCGAAGATCGCGGAGTACCTCCAGATCCCCTTCGTGCCCGGAGCGGGCGAGCTGGCGGTCTTCTGCGGCGCGCTCGCGGCCGCCGGCCTCGGCTTCCTCTGGTTCAACGCCTATCCGGCGCAGATGTTCATGGGCGACGTCGGCTCGCTCGCCCTCGGCTCGGCGCTCGGCATCGTGGCGCTCATCACCCGCCAGGAACTGGTGCTCGTCCTGGTGGGCGGGGTGTTCGTCGGCGAGGCGCTCTCGGTGATCGGGCAGGTGATCTCCTTCAAGCTCCGCCGCAAGCGCATCTTCCGCATGGCCCCGGTCCATCACCACTTCGAGCTCCTCGGCTGGCCCGAGCCGCAGATCATCGTCCGCTTCTGGATCGTCTCGGTGGTGTGCGCGCTGCTCGCGCTCGCGACACTCAAGCTGCGCTAGGCCTCCTGATGGACCTCCCGCGTCACGTCCTCGTGCTCGGCTTCCGCCGCACCGGGCAGGCGGTGGCCGCCGCGCTCGCAGCGCGCGGCGTGCGCGTGCGGGTGGCGGACGCGCGCCCGGCCGCGGCGCTCGGGGTCACGGGCGCGCCGGCGGGTGTCGAGCTGCGCCTCGGCGAGGACGGGCCCGCGCTCCTGGCCGGCGTCGAGCTCGTCGTGCCGAGCCCGGGCGTGCCGCGCGACGCGCCGGTGCTGGCGACCGCGGTGCGCCGCGGCATCCCCGTCCGGAGCGAGATCGAGCTGGCCTTCCGCCTGCTCTCGTGCCCGCTGGTCGCCATCACCGGCACCAACGGCAAGAGCACGACGACCAGCCTGATCGGCCTGGCGCTCGAGCGCGCGGGGCGCCGGACCTTCACCGGCGGCAACCTGGGAACGCCTCTCATCGCCGCGCTGGACCTGGCGCCGGAGGTGGCCGTCGCCGAGGTCTCGAGCTTCCAGCTCGAGTGGGTCGAGCGCTTTCGGCCGCGCGTCGGCTGCCTCCTGAACGTGACGCCCGACCACCTCGACCGCCACGCGAGCTTCGCCGAGTACCGCGAGGCGAAGGCGCGCCTCTTCGCCGCGCAGGAGGCCCAGGACTTCGCGGTCGTGAATCGCGACGACCCGGAGGCGTGGCGCGCCGTCGCGGGGGTGCGCGCGCGCATCGTGTCGTTCGGCGCGGGCGCGGTCCCCTGCGGCGCCTTCGCGGGCGAGGGCTTCGTCGCGCTCTGCCTGCCCGACGCGACGGAGGAGCGCTACGGGCTCGGCCGCACGCGGCTCGCGGGCCGCCACAACGTCGAGAACATCCTGGCAGCGGTGACGGCGGCGCGCCTGGCCGGCGCGCCGCCCGCGGCCGTGCAGGCGGCGATCGACGAGATCGAGCCGCTGCCCCACCGGCTCGCGCGCGTCGCCGAGCGCGGCGGGGTGGCGTGGTACGACGACTCGAAGGCCACCAACGCGGGCGCGGCGGCGAAGAGCCTCGATGCGTTCGCCGGCCCGGTCGTGCTCCTGGCCGGCGGCGTCGACAAGGGGGGCGGCTACGACGCGCTCGCCGCGAGCGCTGCGGGCAAGGTTCGCCTGGCGCTCGTCTTCGGCGCGGCCGCCGACCGGGTCGGCGCCGCGCTCGCCGCCGTCGCCGTTCCGGTCGAGCGCGCGCGCACGCTCGAGCAGGCGGTCGTCCGCGCGGCCGCGGTCGCAGCCGCCGGCGACACGGTGCTGCTCGCCCCCGCCTGCGCGAGCTTCGACATGTTCGCCGACTACGCGGCGCGCGGCCGGGCCTTTCGCGCCGCGGTCGAGGCGCTCTCGTGATCGGGACGGGCGCGCTCGGCCGGGGCGCCGCGGCTCCGCCGGCTTTCCGCGGTGCCCTCGGCGGGCAACGCCCGCGGCTCCGGGGGGCGCTCGGCGGCGACCCGTGGCTCGTGCTCGCGGTGGCGGCGCTCGTCGGGTTGAGCGTCGTCATGGTGTTCAACGTGAGCTACTTCTACGGCCAGGACCACTTCGGGGACTCCCTCCTCTTCTTCCGCAAGCACCTCCTCGCCGTAGGCCTCGGCACGGTGGTCGCCGTGGTTGCCTCGCGCCTCTCGTCGGAC
>Ga0209057_1000372_pt1 | contig 41087 bp, 45 predicted proteins | sample GraSoiAngelo_146_FD_185903 | JGI IMG/M metagenome (GOLD analysis project Ga0209057, IMG submission 185903) | Grasslands soil microbial communities from the Angelo Coastal Reserve, California, USA - 14_1009_05_30cm (SPAdes) (version 2) | ecosystem: Environmental > Terrestrial > Soil > Grasslands ...
CATCCAAATGTCCAGCACCACTAGCGGCACGTTGTGTGACGCGACATAAGTAATGAAATCCTCGCCATTACCAAATCGACGCACGGCGAATCCATCTGAGGCGAGTAAAAGGCCGGTCGATCTTAGGACTAGGGGATCATCATCCACCAGACAAACAATCTCCGAGGAAGGCTCTTCAGTGGGCGTTTCGCGCATTTGCGCGGCCACGCTATTCTCAATGGAGGACGTAGCGATCATGCCGCACATTACTCCCCCCACCTTCGGGCTGAATAGTGGACCTTAGTCTTATGCGGGATTTTGGATTCGTCTCAGTTGAGAGACTTAACGGCTGGCCGGTCGCGTCGTTAGGGCTATTACCCTTCATCACAGTTCGGTTTTCAGTGAAAGAAGATGATTACTGCGAGAAAGCCAATGAGAATTCCCAGTGCGGGACTAAAAACGGCGAACCAGAATGAAACGGGCCATCCCGAGTCAGGGACGGCATGCGATTTTGTTGTCATTGAGTCCTTATAGGGATTGGAGCGATTTCGGCAGGATGACATCGGGGATTCTCAAGGAACCAGCCTCTGTTGCCACCATGTATAAGAAAACACATCAGCGAAGTGCCCTAGGGAGCTAAAGACAGAAGGTAAAGTTTCGTTGCCACAATCGGCAGTTTCGAAAATGCTAAAATGCATCTTCCTAAGTTAGTGTGAACCCGAACCAGTGTGGTGCCTCTTTCTTGCGTAGGTTCCCCGGATATGTTTTGGCTGATCTGTGTTGCACCGCGTACAGAGCGCCGTTCTGAGTGATGGTTCGGTCCATACGATTCCAATGGGCCATTTGCGGAGCTGCTTTGTCCGGACGAATAAGAGGCCCCCAAAGAGAAAAAAACGTATCTCAAAATCCTCGTTCGGTCGCTATCAGTGTTGGGCATTACTGCACTTTCACTTGGACAGCTTTTGCTCTTACTATCGGCATTATTGGGAGGTGCACTCCCAGCGCTCCGCCGCGCAACTCCGCCGTTAGATCCTGGGCCTTATTGGCGCCTTGGCCTGAGACGACGCTTAATGTCGGACGCTGATTCAGCATATAAATAGCGAGCGCGCATTTACCAAAAGGAATCCGCCCAGCACGCCGATTAAAGCGCTCGTCATTGCAAATCAAAACGGCAAGTCATCACTGAGCCGCGCACACATTTGATGCTCATGCGATTTCTTCTTTCTCGTTAGGTATGCAGGCAGCTTTCATAACGTGCGTAGGTCCGCGCCCGGCCCTTTGCCGTCGTCTTGGCGGGGAAAAATTCGGTCTGAGATTTAGCACGGCGGCAATAGCGAAGAGGAGAGCGGCAGCGATAAACTCGCGCAGTGCGACCGCCACGCCGGCTCCCATTATAGGCAACGCCGCAGTCGCTATGAAAACTTGCGCACGGCTGATCGAGGATTTCTTGCGCTGCAATGGGAAACCCTGGGCGACCCAATCCTTCATTCCGCCGTCCACCGGAACGGCATTCACGCAACCGGCCGATCGCAGGATCCCCGTCGCAAGGCTGGCCCGAGCGTGACCGCCGGCGGAAACGACATAAACGTGCTCTGTCGTCGCGCGTCTCCTTCGAAAAATCCTGCCCGCCGCGAGCTCATCAAAGGGAACCGAGCGCGCCCCCGGGATGTGCATGACGGCAAATTCTTTCTTTGACCGAACGTCGATCAATTCAATCGGCTCATGATTGACGACCAACGTTCCCAGCGCCGAACAGTCCATCATCTTCACACCGATTGTATCGCAGGCGTGTGCCGATTCAGCATGTTGGACTTTCGTCTTATAGGGGCCGGCACTCGTTTCAGCCGGGAACACACTGTCGGGGTCGAGCGACGAGTCGCGATCAATCCGGCGCAAGGTGCCCTAACGAATGACAGAAACCCACTGGTCTTTGTAAGTTAGGCTGACAGGACGACGGGTTCGTCGACATGATCCCGATTCCACCGTTGGCAAATTGACCTTAGTCTTATGCGGGCCTGCGGGCGGGTGAAACGCCGGCACGCTGCGAGAAATGCACAAGATCAGGAACGGAGGTGGCACCAAGTTTTCGCATAACCCGTCCGCGATGAACTTTGATTGTCTTCTCAGCAGTGTGCAACTCGGCCGCAATCTGTTTATTTAAAAGACCCATAACGACGAAACTCAGGACTTCAAACTCACGCGGGGTCAATTTCTCGATACGTCTACGCGCTTCCCGTCTTTCCCTGCGTTTACGCAGTTGTTCCTTGCTGCGTTCCAAAGCACGTTTGACCGCTTCGATCAGTTCCTCGTCATCAAAAGGCTTCGTCAGAAAATCAACGGCGCCTTTTTTCATCGCCCGAGTGGCGGTCGGCACGTCGCCATGGCCAGTAATGAAAACAATCTGCTCGCAAGCGCCATGTTCCTCGAGCGCTTCCTGCAATGCCGGACCCTTCAATCCCGGCATGCGGACATCGAGGACAAGACAGATGGGGCCTTCGAAGATTTCTCGCGCAAGATAGTCTTCGGCTGAAGCAAATGTCTCAGCCGCATACCCAGCGGACTTAAGTAGACGCCCTAAAGCGCGGCGCACCGATTCATCGTCGTCCACCACGCAAACAAGCTTGTTGGCTTTGCTCAAGTGACCTCCGGCGTTTCAGATTTAGGTTTCACCGGCAAGCGAAAGAAAAACCGCGCGCCTTCATCGCTATTTTCCGCATTCAATTTCCCTCCATGCGCCTCCACGATCGAGCGCACGATGGTCAAACCCATTCCCATCCCATTTGGTTTCGTCGAATAGAAGTGCGTGAAAACCTTATCCAGATCCTCTTTCGGAAGCCCGCCGCCGGAATCGCACACGCTCACCAACACAGACGAAGTATCGTCGCACTTTGTGGAAATGACAATGCGGCGCCTGCCAATCGGTGTGGACTGCATCGCTTCCAGCGAATTCGTCAGGAGATTTAACAAGACCTGCTGCAATTGCACAGGATTGGCATCGACGGCGGGAAGATTCGGCGCGAGTTGTGTTTCAACCGCGGTCGCTCGCCCCAGCAAGTCGGAATGCAACAGACGCAGGACTTCCTGGACGATCTCATTCAAATTCACCGGGCACCGTCTCCCTTCGCTCTTGCGGACGAAATGATGGATTCCGTGAATGATATCGCCCGCGCGCCGCGCATCCGACGACACGTCGGCGAGTAACTCTTCGAACATCTCGAGGTCGGGCGTACCTTCGGCGAGCAGACGTCTCCCGGCAGCGGCGTTGCTGGCAATCGCGGTGAGAGGTTGATTGAGTTCGTGCGCGAGCGAAGCAGTTAGCTCACCCATTGACGAGACCCGGCTCATGCGCGCCATCTCTTCGCGCTGCAATCGCAATTGGAGGTCGGCCTCCACTTGCGCGGTAATGTCGATGGCGACACCAATCAGTTCGCGTATTCCGCCGCGATCGTTGCTCAAATAACGGCCACGGGAGATGAGCCAGCGCGTCCCACCATCGGGTCGCAGCAAACGATATTCAAATTCAAATGTCTGCGACGAGGCTCGGGCACGCTCAATCGCTTCACCGACGGCATTTCGGTCCTCCGGATGCACCCGCGAGAGAAATAGTTCGCGAGACAAATGCTCGTCCGGGCCAAAGTTGAAAATGGCACGGCCTTTGTCGCTCATCCACGACTCCCTCCGCTCGAAATTGATCGACCAGAACGCCAAATTCGCCGATTCGGCGGCGAGGCTGATGCGCTCTTCGCGCTCCCGGAGTGTCGTCTCCCCTTTGCTGCGCTCTTCTATAACGCCGGCCAGAAGCAGAAGCGGGACCGACATGACGATCAAAAACATTTGAATCGAAAGCGCATTTTCTTCTGCGGACCTTGTCGAAAATGGCCCATACCCGTGTCCCGCGCTCCAGATCGCAAGAAGCGTCAAAGCGCAGATGGCCGCGCTGGCGCCACGTGACCCGAACCGGACCGCTGCCCATATCAAAAATGGCAACGGCAAATAGAGCAACGCGGAATCGGCCGTCGGCGCTAATTTATAGAAGACGATGGTGTTGATCGATAGCAAGCCAATAAGGAGGAGGCCGGCTTCCAGAATCCTCGCGCGCCGAATCTTGCCCAGCCAGGCGATTCCGTCCCCGCTCCAGGTGACAATAAAAGGCACAAGGGTTAGCGAGGCTAAAATGTTAGAGGTGAATCGGATTCGCCAGACCTGCCAATAGCTGTCTTGTCCAAATCGATTGATGGCAACGAAGGCCGAATCGAGAAAAGAAGAGAGCAACGGCGCCAGAAACGCAGCGAAGAAGCAAAAAATTCCCACGTTGCGCAGACGATCGAACCGGACCGGGCGATCGATCAGATACCGGACACAACCCGCGCCGATAAGTGCTTCGCACGCGTTACTGATGAACCAGCACAGAATCATCATGGGCGGAACGTTGCTCTGCAGTTGGACCGCCAGATGCGCCGGAAACGCAGCAAGCAATATCACCCACCAAACCCGAACTGGCGTGAGAAGAAGCGCCGCCAGCAGAATAGAATTGGGCGGCCAAAGAACCGAAACCGGATGGGGTTGGAACGTCAACGCGAACCCGATTTTTGCCCCGAGGTAATAGGCGAGCGCTACTGACAACGCAACGCCCGCAACGCGCCGATCAAAAAATTGAGCGTCACTTCGCTCTGTCGTTGACCGCGAACCAGGTCCTGCTAGCCCAAGTGGCGTGGCCAAAGTTTTCATCTCTCCAATGCGCTGCTTCTCATGGGCGAAGAAGTAGGCTCCCTCCCTCATGTTTATATCCTGCAAGGAGATAGCTATCAAGAGGCGGAACAAAGGCAAGCTTGTTCATGTTACAATCAGGTAACGGCTGCGATGAATTAAATGTGGTGACCGGAAATAGGGTCACGCAAGAAGCCTGCGCAAATGCCGTTTCAACCGTCGCTAAGCCCCAAGAGCGCACAACTGATTTCCCAGCAGTTGCGCCGAGAACCCATCAAAGCTCTCCGAGTTTGGCATCATGCCGACAGTGAAATACTGGGAGGTCATCGCTGACAAGCTAAGCGGTGCCGGTTGGTCGTGGAGCTATTGCAGCGCAATGACACAGCACGGCTGGCGTTGGGTCGTCGATGTGCGTCGCAATGATCGTCACCGTCACAATACGGCAAATCCCCATTACAGCAGCAAACATCGAACACCGAAAATCGAAGGCTGAACATCGAACTGCGGAATCGACGCTCTGAATTGGGCGTTGGATGTTGGGAGTTGAGCGTTGGGCGTTTTCCCACGCAAGTACCGAGGCGGACCGCGTAGGCTCGGCGTTACAGCAGTAAACATCGAACACCAAGAGCGCGCGTTCTCCATCGTCAAGGCTGCGCGCTCCGCCCAACCACGCGATATGATTTGGCGGTGATGACAAAAAGGACGTTTGTTTTCATCCTCCCCTCGTCGACTGGAAGTTGGATCTTCTTCAAAAAAGTGGCGCCAATTTTTGCGAGCGCCTTCTGCGACCTGAAGTTTTGTTCGCCGACGACAAAGACAACGCGATCGACAAATCGAAAGGCGTGATCGAGTATGAGTCGCTTCAACTCGCGATTGTAGGTTCCGCCCCAGAATTCGCGTTCCAGAAAAGTCCAGCCCACCTCTACTTCACGACTTGTTAAATTGCAGTATCTCGAGCTTCCAATGATTCGGCCCGATTTGCGTTCGATGATCGCGAATGCGCCTTTGGATTCGAGCGCGCCGTCAAAAAATTTCTGAAAGACTTCTCGCTGGTAGCGGTCGCTTTCCGGATGCTGTTCCCAAATCTTCGGGTCGCTGGCCGCGGAAAAAAGCGCATCGAAATCCTGCGGCCGAAGCGGGCGTAGCTCAACGAGCTTTCCCTTCAAGATCGGTTGGAGATCAAAATCCACGGTCCGAGCTCTCCACGGCGAGTCTTCGACCGGACTGGCGATTGCTGTCAATCAACTTAAAGCTCACTTTTTGAGTTTAACATAGCGCAAAGACTCCGGGGAGCGTGGGCTGCCAGCCTGCGCTCTTCGGAAAAGATCAACCCCGAAAGCTTTCGGGGTTGGCCCCACAGCCTCGCCACAGCGAGTCCGTCCTCTGGCGGACAAGATGGCTGTGCTACTTCTTTTTCCATTGAGCGCCACCGAGCAGCGGCAAAACGAACAGGTTTGCCAAGATGTCAATGATACAGCCGGCGAGCACCACCAGACCGAACCGTTGCGTCGGTGGAAAATCGGACAACACGAAAATGGCAAAACCGGCGGCGAAGATCACGTCGGAATAAACAATGCCGCGCCACTGTTCCTTGCGCGCAGCCACCCAGGCTGCCCAGCCTTTCTCTCCGTCGCGTTGCGCGCGGCGAACCCCGAAAACAAGATGGATCATCGAGTCGATCGCGATCCCGATGCAGACATTGGTGGCTGGCGCGGAGATCACATCCATCGGCACGCGCAGCCAGCCAATCCCGCCCAGCATGCAGAGCGGCACGAGAGTCAGGCTCAGGATCATCGCCAACGCCCCGCGCACCGAGCGGGCGACAATCCATGCGATCACGATGAACAAAAGGTTGAGCCAGAACAAACCGGTCACGAGACTGGAGGCGACCAGCTGCGCCAGCCGGCCCTCGAGGTAGTAGATACCGCCGACCAACTCCGGTTTGAATCCATACTTCCGACAAATCGCGCGCAAGTCGTCGACGACCTGGAGGCGATATTTATCACGACGCTCCTCGACCATTCGAACCAGGAACATCGCCCGGGTGCGATCCTTGGTTACAAAACTTTTCGCCACCCGGGCGTACTTGGGTTGCTCCATCATCTCCGTCATCTTTTCGTAGCTGAGCAGGAACGAGAACGGTGTCCGGTCGCCTTCCGACAACAGAGTTGGAAGTGAAATCACGGTGCCGACGCCTTTGTAGTTTTCGAGCGCGCCGTGTAGCCGCCACATTTTCTCGTAAGCGGCGTCGGTATTTAACAAACTGCCATCTGCTGCGGAAACGACGAGGTTGAGGGGATTACAGCCGCCGCTGTTGTCGACATATTCCAGTCCGTCGCGCAATTCCGAGTGCGACTTAAAGTAATCGAGCAGACTCGGATCGGTGTTTACTTTGGTCAGGCCCAGGCCCAGACCGGCACTAACCAGAATAACGCCTAACGACAATAAGACAAAACGCCGCGACCAAAATGCGCGCGGAGGTTCTTGCTCAATCAATTTGCTTTTTCGCGGCACGGCCCAGCGCAGAAAAGGCGGATACATCACATAGGCGCAAATGAATGCCACCACCGTTCCGAGAACGCCGCCGAATCCGAGCTCGCGCAACGGTTTGGCCTGAACAATTAGCAGGCTCCCGAAACCTAACGAGGCGCAGATCATCGACCAAAACGACGGCGGAAGGGTCATGCGCCAGGCATCACCCGCGAGGTTCGGTGATTCCTTTCCCAGACGATGCCCGCGGTCGGCCAGCGTTTGCCAGTTGAACGTCATGTAAACGAGGTGCGACAAGGCCACGACAAAGACGATCGTGCCGAGGTTGACGGTGAGGATGCCGATCTTTTTCCCGAACATTGATTGCAGCAGCAAGGTCAACAACACCGCGCTCGCACAGGTGGCGAGCATTCCCAGAAAAACCCGCGCCGACCGGAACATCGCGGCCATGGTCAGGCCAAATAGAACCACTGCCGTGAGGCTGAAATACCAGAAATCATGGGCCAGGCTGCGCCGAATCATCTCCACCACGTAGGGCGGACCAGCGATGTGAATCCGAAAGTCCTTTTCATCGAGTTCGTGCATGATCTGTTCGATCCGCTTGATCGGTTTCTCGGGATCCTTGTTCTCGAGAAAAACGATCACGTTGCTCGACTTACGATCTTTCGCAATTAAGAGCCGTCTCCAAAATTCGCCTTGCACAGCGTCTTGAAAACTTTTCGGTCCGGCGGTCAGACTTTTGACCCCGCTGACTTCATCGATCGCTTCAATCTGCTGGGTGAGCCGTTGGATTCGACTGAGGTATCGCGGGGAAGAAATATCCTGGGATGAAACCGCCAGGATAAGCTGCGGCTGTGACGGGAAACGTTGTTCGACCATCTTAGATTCACGGACGCCGGGATCACCGGTGGAAAAGAAAAAGTTTTCATCTACCGCCGGCTTGAGATCGACAAAGACCGCCACGATGACGAACAACACGGCTGTAACTCCGAGCATTTCCCAGTGCGTGCCCAACCAGACCCGCTTCTTCGCCATGGAACGAAACATCACCCGATTTGATCGCTCCGACCAGTGCGACTCGGTCTTATTCGCTGCCTTACGCTTTTTTTGCCTCTTTGTTTCCGTTAGATGTAGGTCGCGCCCATGAGATCACGGTCAGGTGTAAATGGCTTCAGCCCCGTCGAGTTGCGAAAACTTCGGGCTCTGAAAACGCCGGCGGGAGTGCAACGTTTTCTCGACAGTCTTCCTTATCATCTGGCTGATACCTCCTGGTCGCCGCGAAAAGTTTTGCAAAAAAAAACGGCGCACTGCCTTGAAGGAGCCATCTTCGCCGCCGCTGCGTTACGTGTTTTGGGATTTCCTCCGTTGCTCTGGGACCTCGAAGCAGTGAATGATACCGATCACGTGCTCGCGATTTTCAAAGTGCGCGGTTGCTGGGGCGCGGTGGCAAAATCCAATTTTAGTGGCTGCCGCTATCGCGAGCCGGTGTATCGCACCTTGCGCGAGCTGGCCATGAGTTACTTCAACATCTACTTCAATCTTCGCGGCGAACGCACCCTGCGTCGCTACTCGCAGCCGGTTGATCTTTCGCGCTTCGATGATCGCCATTGGATGACTTCCGAACGGAGCATTTGGTTTATCGCGGAATATCTTTGCACAATTCCGCACACACCGTTGCTCACGCCCGCGCAATCCCGCCAGCTAACAAGACTTGACCAACGCAGCCGAACGGCCGAGATGGTCGGGCACCGCAAAGGAAGGAAGTGATTCGTTAAAACGTTACAAAGTTAAATTGGATGTCTGTTCCGATTTAACGTTTTAACTATTTAACATTTTAACGTTCATCATTGACCATTAGCACACGGCACGGCTAGCGTGTTTGGTGTCGCGGTTTTTTCCTATTCTAGTTGGCGTGCTGATCGGCGCGTCGGTCGCACAAGCGGAATGGCCAATTCCAACCGCAGATCGAACCACCTGGCAGTACGCTTTGACCCGCGAGGGCGAGACCGAGCCGGAGACATTGACGCGCCAGGCCTTTGCTCCCAGAAATCCGGACGAGCAAAATACTTTGCGGATCGAAACTGCAATCAATGGTGTGGTGCATTCGACAGAGTTTTTCAAAAACGACGGCCAGGCAGTCCTGACAACCGCTCGTCGCGGTGAAAGCGGAAATACGGAAACTTTTGATCCCCCAATTACCATCTTGCCCGGGGATCTGAGCTTCGGCGCCGAATGGAAATACCGTGGCCCTGTTGCCGGACTCGATCTCAATTTGCCGCTCAAGATTGTTGGTGAAGGCGAGATCGAAGTGCCGGCGGGGAAATTTCGCGCGTTGCATTTTCGCGGAGAAAAAAACGATGGCCTTTTTACCGTGGCCGACTTTTGGTTCGTCCGCGGTGTCGGCTCGATCAAAGAAACGGTTACCCAACGCTCGCCCGGCGGCGATCTTCTCAGCCGGAACGCGATCGAGCTCGTTAAACTTCCTGCGCAACACCAGGCCGAGCCTGCGGAAAAAAAGAAACTGGAAGCTTCCGTTTCCACCAGCAGCAATGGGGATCCGCTCAATGTCATTTCCGCCGATGCGCTGCAAATCGTGGCACGCTGGCGCGGTCACGGCCTGCGTAGAAATGCCAGGATCCGCGCCATTTGGATCGCGCAAGACACCGGTGTCGCGCCAATCGATTTCAAAGTGGACGAAGCAACCGCCATCGCGCCCATAGGCGGCGCGTTCGGCAAATTCACTCTCTCCCGACCACCCGATGGCTGGGCCACAGGAAAATATCGGGTCGAATTTTATGTCGATGACGAACTGACCGAGACGGTCGATCTAACGATAACTCCTTCTTCGCCGCGGTCGCGCTCTGCCCTAGATTTTTTGAATCCAGACCGGACGCTGCCTGCATCCAACTTCTAAAGTCTCTCTATGAAGAAGCATATCTTTGCCGTCGGGCTTCTTTTCGCTCTCGCCGGATGCGACATCGGTGGCATTCGGGGCAACGGCCACTTGATTACCGAACAGCGGAAGGTCGATTCCTTTATAAACATCGAGACCGGGGGCGCCTTCCGGGTCGAATGGCATAGCGGCGCGCCTTCTGCCTCAATCACAATCGACGAAAACCTGATGCAGTACGTGGAGATGGAGGTTAGAGACAAGGTCCTGCACGTGCGAACCACCCGCTCGGTCCGGCCGACACATTCGATCAAATTGGAGCTGACCAGCAACGCACTCGAAGGTGCAAGCTTTAGTGGGGCATCACGACTAAATGCACATCAACTTAGCGGGACAAAGTTCTATCTCGAGACAACGGGCGCATCCAACGTGGTGTTGGATGGCGCGGTAGACGAATTGGTGGCCAACATGACTGGCGCCAGCGATCTGCGCGCGGAATCGTTGCAAACAAAAATGGCCGAACTTTCGGTCACGGGCGCGGGGGACGCGCGCGTAGCGGTAAGCGACACGCTCAAAGTGTCCATCACCGGCGCTGGCAAAGTGGAATACATCGGAAATCCACCGCACATCGAACGCGAAATTACCGGGGCGGGTTCAATCCGGAAGCGCGAGAAGTAAGCATCATCGCGTCGCCACCCGAGCGAAAACGCCACTCCAGCTCGGAGTCGAGGGATCCCCTTGTGCAAGCTTAAAGGCAACTCCCTCGGGATCCCTCGACAGGTTCGGTACATGGTTACGAAGCCGCATCGAGATTGCGTCGGTAATCTCGCGAACCGCGAAACGATACGACGATGCAAATGCCCGAGGTCCCCTCACCAGGCGCTATCGCGTCCTCCTCTCCCTGAGGGAGAGGATTGAGGTGAGGGTAAATCCCGTACGCTCTTCCCACCCAATCTGGCGGCAGTTGTTCCTCTGGTTCCCAAACTTTACTGATGCTTATCACCTATCACTCTTCTGCTCATTCTCCTGTTCGTCGCTGCGGTTGAGGAAGTAAGTTGGGCGGCAGATGGAAAACTTTATCTGCGTGCAATGCGGGGTGCAGTTTGGCCAAACCGCGGAGCCGCCGCCACGATGTCCGATTTGCCAGGACGAACGGCAATTTGTTCGTCATGACGGACAGCACTGGACGACGCTACGGGAGCTGGCGCTTCATCATTGCAACCGCTTCGAAGAAGAGGCGCCACAACTTCTCGGCATCGGGACGGAACCCGAATTCGCCATTGGCCAGCGCGCTTTGCTCGTGCAGTCGCCCGCAGGAAATTTACTGTGGGATTGCATTTCGTTGCTCGACGACAAGACGATCGCGCAAATCAAGCCGCGCGGAGGCATTCGGGCGATCGCGATCTCGCATCCGCACTTTTATTCCTCAATGGTCGAATGGGCGGAGCATTTCGATGCGGAAATATATTTACACGCCGCCGACCGCCAGTGGGTCATGCGCGAAAGTTCGCGGATTCACTTTTGGAAAGGCGCAACCTTGCCGCTTTGGGATGGCTTGACGTTGATCAACTGCGGGGGCCATTTCGAAGGTGGCACCCTTCTTCACTGGCCGGCGGGCGGGAATGGCAAAGCCGCGTTGCTCACAAGCGATATCCTTACGGTAGTGCAGGATCGGCGTTACGTCAGTTTCATGCGCAGTTATCCAAATCTGATTCCGCTCGGGCCGGCCGCTATTGATTGCATTCTTAAAGCCCTCGAGCCGTTTTCATTCGACCGAATCTACGGTGGATGGTGGAAGGCGAACGTTCCTGCCGACGCCAAAGCCGCAGTCGCGCGATCGGCGGAACGCTACCTCCGGGCAATCAATAGGTCGGCGCGCGGCGATTAACGTTGCTTAACAGTTCGTTAACCAGTCGCGGCAAGGCGACGCCAGCCGGTTCGCGGAACGACTTGGCCGCAAATTGCGACAACCATGTTTCTTCAGGATTCACTTCTATCAATTGACCAGCCTGGCCTCGCGCTCGCAGCGCCCAATCAATAATGTAACCAAAAAGCGCGCTCGTTCCGGCGACGATGACCAAATCGCAATCGCCGCCGGTCACAAAATTTTCAACCGTATCGATTTTTGCCAGATCCAATTTTTCACCGAACCAGACCACGCCGGGTCGCATAAGCGCGCTACACTGCGGGCACTTCGGGAGATCGCCATCTTCATGCTCATGCTCGCTTCTTCTGAAATCACACCGCGAGCAGCGCGTCATGAAAATATCCCCGTGGATTTGCACCATCTTTTCTGCCGCTAATCCCGCGCGCAGGTGAAGGTCGTCAACGTTCTGGGTCACGAGCAGAAATTCGTCTGCCTGCAACGCTAAGTTGGCGATCGCCTGGTGGGCGGGATTCGGCTGCGCCTTGCGGATGCGCTGACGTCGCTCGCGGTACCAATCCCAAACCAAATCCGGATCGCGCGCGAACGCTTTCGGCGTCGCCAGTTTCGTCGGATCGAGATTTCGCCAGTAACCGTCCTTGCCACGGAAAGTCGAGATCCCACTTTCCGCGGAAACACCCGCACCGGTGATCACAAGACCGCGCATAATACCATATCAAATCGCATGTTCGCTGTCATCCTGAGTCGCGCAGACGGCGAAGGATCTCACGATCGTCCGACAGTATGCGACCTGTTGCGAGGTCCCCCGCATGCGCTCGGGATGACGAGTGGTAGCGAATAGCTATAGACTACTCCCAGCCGATTTGCCGACCTTTGTTTTGTTCTTCCAACCAACTTTGCAGTGGCTTGAAGTAATCCGCCATCGCTCGAGTGGAAATATCCTCGCCAGTCGCTTCCTTTAAGACTTTTCGCCAATCCTCGGTGCTCCCCTTCTTCAGAATGTTATTCAGCCACGTCCCGACTTCTTTGTTGTCGGCGTAGTTACATGATTGCGGTGGCTGGTGCAGAATTTTGCGCGCAATGTAGTCGTGTAGTTGAAACTTAAACACGGTCGCGAAAGCGTAGTTATAATAGTAGGCGGGGGTATCGTTAATGTGGGTCTTGGTTGCCGCGTCACACCATTCCTCGCCACGCGGCGACGGCGGCTCGATTCCCTGCATATCGCTAACGTATTTCCACCAGCGCGCGTTCCATTGATCCGCTGGCAGGTTATGCGCGTAAATATCGGCCTCCCAGTGCGGCATCGTTCCGCACGAGAAGTAAATGAACGGGATGGCGCGGGCCAGCGCGTCGTCGAGCAGGAACGCGTTCATATCGGGCTTGAAATCTTTCGGCAAAATTCCGCGCGATTGCAGATATGGAACCTGACTCGACGCCAGCGAAATCAGTTCGCCTACACCCTCGTGAAATCCGGGGGCGGCGCCGGTCCGAAGGAGGTAGGGAACTTCCGGGCGAGTATAGGCCTTAAAATAATAACCGTGCCCGAGCTCGTGGTGCGCGGTGAAAAACCAGCGCGCGTTCGGTTCAATGCTTTGGAGCGATCGGATGTCATTCTCCAGATCGATGTGCCAGCACGAAGCGTGAGTGTTTTTCTTACGCTTCGAGTCCGGCGGCAGCGGATACAAATCCGATTTCTTCCAGAAACTTTCAGGCAAAGGGGAAAATCCAAGGCTCGTATAGAATTGCTCTGCCGTCTTGATAATCCAGTCCGCGCTATGGCCCTCGAAGTATTTGTCGATGTTAGCAGCTTCAACCAGGTCGGGCCATTCCTGTGCCCACCGATTGTTGATCCAGTGCGCCGGAATTTTTTGCGGGACCGGCTGATGATACTTCTCGGCCAGCTTGTACTTCGCCCAGGTATGGAGTTGCAGATAAAGCGGGCGAAGCGTCGCCATCCAGTCGTCCAGCATTTTCAACATCTCGTCCGTCGTCATTCCGTAGCCGGCTACTTCTAACGAGAAATAGTCGGGATACTTCATCTCCCTAGCGACGCCGTTTCGGAGATCGCGCAGGACTACCAGATTCGGTTTGAGCGCGGGACCAGATTCCTTGGACGCTTCCCAAACCGCCTTGCGTTCTTCCAGGTCCGTACTCTTTTGCAGTTTGTTGTCGATTTCATTGGCCGTGATCTTTTGGCCGTCAAGTTTGAATTCAAAACTATTCAGAATTGAGGCCTGCTTGGTTTCGGCCTCGACGCGCTTGGCAACGAGGTCCGGATTTGTCATCGGTCCTTCGGCCGCATTCAGGAGCAGTTGTTTCAACTGCCGAACGCTGAGTGGCGTTAATTCTTTCTCGTGTGCGAGCAGATCGCGCGCTTCGGTGATAATGGCCGGGTTGCCATTGAATGCGGCGTAAGCTTTGCCGGTTGCTGCCACGGCAGCGTCGTGTTCGGGCGTGACGTCCGTCACCGCCAGCCACTGCGCTTCGCTATTGACGCGATAAAGCGCCTGATACCCGGCGTTCGTCAGCTTAAGGAAACGATCGACCCGTTCTTGGATCGGGGACGCGGCAGAAACAACGAGCGGGAGCAGAAGTACGAATAGAGAAGCAATTCGGCGATGCATGCGAGCACCGTAATCGAGACAATTATTGCAGGGCAAGTGCTCCGCTTGCCAGGAACCAACTGTTTTGCGACGAATACGATACCGAAGGGCATCGCCACGAAATGGGAATCGAGTTAGAATAGGAGATTAAATCGGACATGAGCGTAAACACACTTTGCTGGACTGATATTCCCGTTAACGACCTTGATCGTGCGACGAAATTTTATTCGGCCGTTCTCGGCCAAGAAGTCAGCAAAATGTCCGAAGCCGGATTCGAATACGGCCTTCTGCCGCATGAAGAGCAGAATGCGTCCGGCTGCTTATGCGTCGGTGCGGACAGCGTCGGCTCCAAGAACACGCCGTCGCAAACCGGGCCGCTCGTTTATCTTTCGGTGGAAGGACGGCTCGATGACGCGATCAAGGCCGTGCGCGCCAATAGCGGCAAAGTCCTGGAAGAGAAAACGCAAATCGAACCGCACGGTTTTCGTGCGGTGATTGTCGATTCGGAAGGCAACCGCATTGCGCTGCATTCATCGGCGTAATCGACCCGTCACCGGCACCGCAGAAAATCCGCGGAGCCTAGGCTGGCAGCCTGCACTTCCCAGCACCTTGCGGGAAACAATTTCGGGGCGACGCAACGAAGCGAAATAGCCTCGGCAGGCTGCCGAGACTCGCAGGCTGGCGCGTGCTCACGCAGAAGATCGATGACCGGATAGTTCGGCTTGGGATTCAACCGCCGATCCGATTTCGTTTTCGGAACTTTCCACTTCCTCCAAATCGGAGATGGCAGGACCATTCAGGACGCGGCCAAGTGCATCAAAACGCGAACCGTGGCACGGGCAATCCCAGGTTTTTTCACAGCCGTCCCACCGAACGATGCATTTCAAATGCGGACATACCGCCGAAAATTTGTGCAATGTTCCCTGTTCATCACGATATGCCGCGATCTTCTTTGCGCCCTCTCGCAGGATCGCGCCTCTGCCTGATTGAATCTTTTCCGCGTCCGGTTCATCACCAGGCGTGACATAATCTCGCAGTTGCGCGACGACATTCGCATTCTCGGCCACGTAATCCGCTACCGCCGTCGGCTGCAGTGTCTTGCGGCTCGGATCGTAAAGCTTAGTCCAGGGATTTTCGCGACCGCAGATCAGATCAGTGATCAATATCCCTGCGATTGTTCCGTGCGTCATTCCGTTACCGGAATCGCCTGTCACAACAAAAACATTTTCGTCGCCGGGATTGCGGCCGATATAGGCGATGCCATCCACCGGTTCCATGACCTGTCCGGACCAATGGTCTGTAATCTCGCCGACGAAAGGAAAGTGGTCGCGCGTCCACCGTTCAAGCTTTGCCAATCGCGCTTCAAAGTCGCTCGCTTGCCCGGTTTTATGATCTTCGGCGCCGACAATCAAAACATCGCCTTTGTTATCGCGCGCAAATCGTAGGTAATGATACGGAATCGGTCCGAGCGTCTGCTTTTCTTCCTCCGCCGTCTCGGCTGTGTCCCACAAAAGCAGGTGCTCCACTTCGCGCGTTACCCGTAACGCCAACACATAAGTGGAATAGGGCGCCTGCTTGGAATGGATGACAAGACGGTCATTGATCGGGCAATTGGTTGCAACAATGGCTGCCTGGGCCCTGATGGAATACCCCTTTGATGTTTCAATCCGCACCTGATCGCCATCTTCAACTTTGACCACACGCGTTTCGGTGAAAATGCGACTGCCACGATCGGTCGTGGCTCGCGCCACACCATTCAGATACTTGAGGGGATGAAATTGGGCCTGTCGCGGAAATCGAAGGACTCCATCAGTAGTAAATTTTCCGACTGGAATGTCGTCAACGCGCTCGACCTCACGCAAACCGGCCCGGTGCGCGGCGTTGAGCTCGTGTTTCAAATCTGTGACCGAACCACCTGGAGGCAGAAATAGGTAGCCATCGACCCGGAGAAAGTCGCAATCGAGATTTTCGTCACCGACGATTTTCTCGATTCGATCAATCGCCGCGGTATGACTCTCGGCAGAAAGACGCGAAAACTCCTGGCCGAGGATTTTCTCGAGTTCGTAGTAGCGATCATCTAGTGCGTTCACGAGATGCGCGGTGGTGCGCCCTGTCATCCCGCCACCGACAGGGCCATCGTCGATCAAGACAACGTCTCGACCCTCGCGTGCCAGCAAATAGGCCGTCGTTACCCCAGCGATGCCCGCACCGATAATGCAAACATCTGCGATCAGATTTTCCGTTAGGGGTTTTGTATAAAACTTCTGCGCGGTGCGTTCCCAGAAAGAGAGATTGGCTCCGGCGCGTTCTCCCGGTTGTTCCATATCACTCTAAATTCGCGCGTGAGATAGACATCAGCTTGGAAAAATCGGAATACCACAGACGCCGCACCACTGTCTGGATCGTCTTTTATGGCGCTAACGGCGGCGAAGCATCCGCCGAATAAAGATTCAGCGAATCCAGTCTAAAGGGGGTCAAAGATTAAATAAGATGAAAACGAGGAACCTAATTACGGCAGGAATCATCAGCGCTGGCCTCACCTTCGGGGTAGTGGCGCAAGCGGCGCATGAAGAAACGCAGGTCGAGATGAAGGATTTGCCGGAGGCGGCCCAAACCACCATCAAGGAGAAGGCTGGTAACGATCAAATCCTTCGAATCGAAAAAGAAACTCGCAAGGGCAAGGAAGTCTACGACGCGATCGTGAGCAAGGATGGCAAGGAAACAGCCATCCAGGTCGATAGCAAGGGAAAATACCTCGGCACTCATGATGAAAAAGCCGAGCAGAAGGAAAAAGGCGAAAAACACTAATATCAATAACGTGGCGGTTCTGGAGTGTTGATACGCTCCAGAACCAAAACAGCCCGGATTCGGCTGGCATATCGGAACGTAGACTTCCAGTCTGTGCGCCAACCGGCATGTACGCTTTTCTGTCTAGCGTCCAAGGCGCAGTTTCAGGGCAATTCGTAGCGGCAGACTGTTGCGGCAACGGGAATGTCGGCGACTTCCAAGTCCCCAGCTAAACGCAAGCCCGGCACAGGGCGTGAGGGCTACGAAAAAACACGGTTGGGTGCTCGGCCAGCCCGCTTAATGTTCCGGCATGAAGTGGATCACGCGTGAGAAAATTAAAGTCGATCGCGTGGCGTGTCCGTGGTTGATCAGGAATTTTGTCGACCCTGAGGCGGAGTTTGTATTTCTTCCGCACCAGACCGAGTGGGGGAAAATCGACGACGGAACCGTATTCGATGTTCCGAACTGCAAGCTCGGACATCACGGCGAGAATGTCTCCTTCGATTCCATCCTTAAGAAATACAATCTGGCTGAGCCGGCCCTCTTGCTTCTTGCGGAAATTGTCCGCGCGGCTGATTCGCATCCAACCAATCCGCACCCCGCTGGTGAAGGTTTGCGCTGGATCGCAGGCGGCTTTGGGGCACTCGGATTGACAGACCACGAGATTCTTCAGCGTGAATTTGTTGTTTACGACGCACTTTATGCGGAATGCAAACGTAGGATCAATCAAATGTAGGCGGCTCGGAAGCGCCTGGCCGACTTTCTCTCTTCCCCATATGTCGCGTCACCGGGATCCGTTTCCAAAGCGCCAGAGGGCCGGCACACTCCAAAACCTTTCGCGAATTGCGAGGCCGCGTCGAACATGCGCCAGCTTTTGGAGTGCGGCAGTTTTCTGCCGCTTTCCGATCCCGAAGTGGACAAATTGAATTAAGACTTTCGATGGAATGAAAGGCCGCTGTAAATAGCAAAGAAAATGATTGTATTTATTCGCATTGCCGCGGCACTTTGCTTTCTCGCCGTGGCGCTCGGCGCATTCGGCGCGCACGCGCTCAAATCCATAATCGATCGCCACGGAATGCTCGAGGTTTGGAACAAGGCCGTTTTTTATCATTTCACTCATGCCATCGTGCTCCTGCTCCTCGCCTTTTTCGGCACAACTAACCGTGGCGCCTGCTGGTTGTTTTGTGCCGGCGTTCTCCTTTTTAGCGGGAGTTTGTACACCATGGCATTAACAAATATCCGTTGGCTCGGAGCGATCACACCGCTGGGCGGACTTTGCTTCCTCGCCGGTTGGGCCTGGCTATTTTTCGCACCGCGGCCTAACGGATAATGGACTTCGCCCCGAAAAAAGAATAGAGCCTTGTGGACTGCCGGCCTCGGCGCGGCCCTCTTATAAACTTCCGAGATCAGTCAAAATGGGGCAGGTGTTACCCTCGCGCTTGTTCCGCTGCCTGTTTATCGGTAAAATCGGATGCCGATGATTCAGGCCTTCATTAGCTCTCAGCGCGCTGCCGCGACCGCCGTCGCGTTTATCCTCACCTACTTCGTTGCACTTACTCTCGGTCGCTTTTTCAAACGGCGCGCGCAAGTGCCGCTTGGATTGTTCTTCCAAACCTTCTGTCTCACCCTCGCGTTCTATGCCGCCATCACCGTTTATGGCGTCCAGGCCGATTGGCGCAAGCACGTTGGCGCCGCGCTGGTCTTGCTTAGTCCGCCTTTCATCATCGCTTTCGCGAACCATTATCTCTGGGACTTCTACTTCGAAAAGAAGCGGCAAACACCCATCCCGCACATTCTGCGCGAGATCTTTGCCCTCATCGTTTTTCTCATCACTCTTCTTCTCGTCCTCAGCTTCGGCTATCACGCTGAAGCCCAGCTCAAGGGCCTTCTCGCAGGTTCGGGCATCGCCGCTATCATTCTCGGCTTCGCCGGACAAAACCTTTTCGGCGGAATTATTGCCGGCATTCAGTTGCAAATTAGCCGGCCCTTTCGGGTGGGCGACTGGTTACAGGTTGGCGAACGCTTCGCCGAAGTTATGGAGATCAACTGGCGCTCCACCCGTTTGCGCACCAACGACGGCATTTACCTCGACATTCCAAACAACGAAATCGTCCGGCAAACCATCGTCAATCTGCATTACCCCACCCAGGTACATGCGATGCGAATTCGCGTTGGCATCGACTACAAGACCCCGCCCAATCGCGTTAAAGATGCACTCATGCGAGCAACCAGGAATGCCGAGCTCGTTCTTCGAGATCCGCCACCGAAAATCTTTCTCGTCGATTTCGCCGATCACGCCGTCATCTACGAGATCAAGTTTTACATGGGCAATCACGCCGCGATCAACGAGGTAAACGACGCCATTCGCACCAATGTCTGGTACGAATTGAAACGTCAGCAAATCACCATTCCTTTCCCGATTCGGACGCTTCACCTGGAACGCCGACCCCGGGACCTGGGCAGCGAAGATCAGGAGCAAGCGCGGGAGATCTTACGGGCCGAGCCTCTTTTTCAATGTCTCGCTGATGAACAACTCGATGCTCTGCTAGAACATTCGCGACTCAATCATTTCGGCCGAGGCGAACGCGTCATCGTGGAAGGCGCCGAGGGCGATTCGATGTTTGTGCTTTTGCGCGGCAGCGCCAACGTCTCAGTGGCCAAAAATGGAGCAGCCCTTGATGTTGGCAAGCTGCATTCTGGCGATTGCTTCGGCGAAATGTCGCTCCTGACCGGCGAACGCCGCACCGCCACCGTCCGCGCTGCCGCCGACTGCTACGTTCTGGAAATCAGCAAACCAGTCATGGGCGAAGTCATTCGCCAATCGCCCGAATGTCTTAATCAATTGAGTGAGCTGCTGGCAAAACGAAAAATGGAGACGGAGGGCATTATCGAAGAGGCTCATCTCGCCCAAAATGAGGCGGCCAAACAAAGCGAATACAGCGCTACCTTCCTCCGTCGTTTGCGCACCTTTTTCGAGCTGTAACTGCCAGATTTTTCTGACCGAAAAGCACTCATCTCGGGATGGCGGGACGCACAGAGCGAAATGTGCTCCCATTTGTTGACGATTTCCTATCGCGTCATCCCGAACCCCGAATGCTTTCGGGGTCGACCTAACTTACATCTATCCAACGGCACGCGAGATGCACATCTTCGCTGGCACAAACTAAGCTTGGATCAACCGTCCATGGGTCGAGAACCATACCGCATCATCGTCGTCGAAGACCACGCCAGCACAGCGGAGGCGTTGCGAAAATTCCTCACCACTATCGGTTACAAAGTTTACATTGCGCCTGATATCGCTTCCGCACGAGGTCTGGCAAAAGCGATCGAATTCGACGTGCTGCTCAGCGACCTTCGCCTGCCCGATGGCACCGGATGGGACCTGATGGAGGAACTGAGCGCAATTAAGCCGGTTCGGGCCATCGCCATCAGCGGACACAACACCGACGTTGATGTCGAAAGGAGTCGAAAGGTGGGATTTCTCGACCACATTGCCAAACCACTGGTCGCTGAACAACTCACTGCGGCGATCGAACGCGCGGTCAAGAAGCCACGGCCGACTGGAGCTCGGCATTAGAGCTTCTTTCCTTTAAGGAAGCTGATTGTCCCTGGCATTTGGGGCGGCGCCCATTTTTGAGTCCAAAGCGCCAGCAGGGCTGGCGCACTCCGAAACGCTTCACGAATTCCCGTGCCGGCTGGAATAAACGCCAGCTTTTGGAGTGCGGCAGCCCGCTGCCGCTTTTCAAGATAAGCGGACATAGTCTAGGACGTCGCCGGCATCAACCGAGGAGCTAAAATCGATCGGTCCCGAGCAGGCCAAAAACTTCCACGCGCGCGCCGCCGAAGGCACCCACTATTTAGATCATATTATTTCCCCGGCGCTTTTGATGCTATCGCCTGCGACACGAAACTACGTTCGGCACAAGATTTGAATGACCAAGCATGCTCGGCTTATAATTCATAAGCTAAACATTAACTGATATTTAGAATACCTGCGACTCATGTGCGCGAGATGCGAAGGCCGATTGGGCAAGGATTTTTATTGTGGAAAAACCATAAATATCATATCAACGAGTGATGGCAAGCATCGCTCGATCGCCCCTAGCCCTGTCTGTCGCCGCCGCACTCAGCCTCCTCGTCACTAATCCCGCACAGGCACATCTCGTCGAAGATTTCGGTATCCGCAAAGGCGCCCCCGTCCACATTTCCCTTTCCAGCGGTTTTAACGGATTCGTAGGCGCCGGAATCAAAAAGCTTCAGGTAGATGGCGTGGCCATGAATGGCTTCTGCATCGATCCTTTCACCATGGCTCTGCACTCCTCCCCTGGCTATAAATTTGTCCCGCTCACTAAGGCGCCAGAGGCCCCGTGGACCTTGAGCGCGAGCGAGGCGACCGAAATCAGCGATCTGTGGGCGATGTTCTACAAGCCGATGATGAAGCAAAAGAACGCGGCCGGACTGCAAATCGCCATCTGGGAAATTGTAGGCGGTGACGATTTTACTGTTATCGGCAAGAGCTATGGCGCCAACCGTATGTTAGCTGCACTGGACAGCTATTCTAGACCAGGCGCGCGCTTGATCGCTCTCACCGGCCCGGGCCAGGATTACGTCGTTCTAACTCCTCCCGGCCAGGGTAATGAAAGCACTCCCCCTCCCCACTCCACTCCTATCCCGACTCCCCACTCCACTCCTATCCCGACTCCCCACTCCACTCCTATCCCGACTCCCCACTCCACTCCTATCCCGACTCCCCACTCCACTCCTACCCCCCCTCCCCAATCTACTCCTACCCCGACTCCCCAATCTACTCCTACCCCGACTCCCCACTCCACTCCTACCCCCACTTCCACTCCGGCCCCGACCCGCCCTCCAGGTCCGACCCCTCCCCCAGGCCCGACCCCTCCCCCAAACAAGGTTCCAGACAGCGGTTCGACTTTCTCTCTTTTCGCTTCTGCCATTCTGGTTCTCCTGGCGATTAACAGGTTCCGACCAGCCCTTCCAGCGCTCGCGAGAGTGCGGACGAGGCAGTAGAAAATTTGCGTTTGTTTGTTTGTTGTCCGGGGCGCGAGCGGGATAGGACAGTGCCTATCCCGCTCGTTTAGGTTTCAGCGGATACTCTTCCGACATTTCGGCGAACTGGGCGACTCCGAATGCCTTCGGCAGCAGGTGGTAGCCTATAGCGAAATAGCTTGCTTGGTTACGGGCATGATGTATGTGGATAATTGATTACGCCACTCGACGTTTCAACGCATCTTTAGCCAGGCTGAAAAGCTTGTGGGGCTCGACCTTCGCTGAGACACCGCCCAACGCGATCTCCAGGTCATAACCGGAGCCTCGAATTCAGCCTGAGCGACTTCCTACAAGTCCCGCCACAGGAGAATCTCAGTTTCGATACGGCCTGGGTATAACCAACAAACAAGAAAGATAATTAAAATGAAGTTCACGAAAATATTCAGGGCCGCGATCATAATCAGCGCGGCCGCGGGTACAGTCGGCATCTGCTCTGCGCAGAACTCAGCGTCAGCTGCGGTGACTACTACCTCCACGACTCAAAGCACTGCGCCGTACACCGAAGGTGGAGTCTGGCAGATCACAATGGTCAAAACGAAGCCGGGAATGGGGGATGATTACCTCAAAGCTCTAGCCAAGATATTCAAATCGACCAATGACGAAGCAAAACGCCAGGGCATCATTACCGACTACAAAATCTTGGTAGGTGATGCCGCGACACAGCAGGACTACGATATTCTGCTCATGATCGAATATCCCAACATGGCCGCATTGGATGGTCTCCGCGAGAAGACGGACCCGATCGGCGCCAAAATGGTCGGCACTGAAGACCAGCAACGCCAGCTGGCTGTTAAGCGTTTGGAAATCCGCGAAATCATGGGCGACAAGACCATGCGCGAGATCACGCTGAAATAGTTCCGCTCCCACAGGCAGTGTTGCTTTCCTGGCAAGCCGGGGAGGCAGCACTGCACTGTCAGTTTTCGGTCTAACAACCCGCAGGGCAACCACTTTTGGCTGCCGCTGTCAGAGGTCGGGGATCAAAGATCAGAAGTCAGAGGGCGGGGAGTGGCGCAGTGGCGCAGTCAGAACATCGGTAACACTTTTGGGTCAGAACATAGGTAACACTATGTCGATCATTGGTTACACTTTTTCTGTTTCCTTTGCCGTTTTATTCGGGCGGATATCCGCCCGAATAAAATTTCTCGTCGCTAAATCCACCTGGCCCAGCAGGAGGCGGCCGAACCAAACTTCCATCACATCCTCTGCGATGGGTTTGAGACCAACGGACCAACCGCCCAAACTCGTGCTGAGGAAGAGTGGTTGACCTTCCAAACTAATTAAGCCCTTTGGGCTGACCCGGCGAGAGCACATCTTTGGATAATCCAAATCTTCCGGGGTGCCTTCGTATTTTCTCTCTGAAGCGAGGTAGACTTCCCCCCGGGCAGCGCATCCCCAGCGCTTCATGGGGCCGTTCGTAGTTAAAGGTCTCCCGCCACACATCCAAGGCATCCTGAGCGCATTCTCCGACTGCTTCCAGCTCGCAGCTGATGTCCTTATGCATCCGTTCATGCCCGGCATTGTCCTGAGGATGACCAGGCCGGCCCCGTTCCAAATCGATTCCTAACACCACCCACCAGGCCGACAAGCGACTCAAGCCCAGCAGCCCTTGCCTACTGGCAAAGGGTGAGCCGTTATCGCTGCGGATCGCTTCGGGCAAGCCGTGGCGCTCAAAGATCCGCTCAAAACTTTTGCGCACCGTCTCACTCCGCCCATCTTCCACCGCACGCACCTCCAAGAGATAACGGCTATATTCATCGCGCACCCTTAAGGGCTCACAGCGTTTGTCACCATTTCTCCACCACCCCTTAAAGTCTACCGTCCATACTTCGTTGAGAGCCGCCGCTTCTCGCCCAGTGCTTAAGCGACCCGCCTCCGGAGCACGACGCCGACGGCGCTTCTGCGTCAGCGCCGCTCGCTCCAACACCCGCTTGAACGTACTCTCACTGGCCACTTCTCCATGCCGGCGCAAATACAACTCTCGAATCTTGCGCGCTCCCCAGGCCATGTGCGCTAGCTTCAGGCGCACAATTTCGCACACTTCTTCCTCTGCCAGTTGCTTGGAATGACTTTTCGGCCGCCGCGATTCCTCTGCCATCCCGGCCAATCCTTTGCGCCAAAAACGCTCTTTCCACTTGTACCCCGTCTTGGTGCTGATTCCGTATTGCTGACACAACGCTCGAAAATTGAGCGTCTGCATCGCTCTCACCGCAAACTCCATTCGCTCTTCCATAGGTTCACTTTTCTTCCACGGCATGCCGAGGTTTTACCTCACCACACCACCCCAAAGTGTTACCTATGTATTGAACCTATTGTGTTACCTATGTTCTGAACCTGCACCGAGGAAGATCGTGTCCTGCGAACTAGCAGCCCCGCAATCGCTCTCTCTCGGGAAAACCGTGCCGACCGAGTTGGTCGCGTCCGCCATCTCGCTCAACCTCGAGGACATCGTGACGGACACGCACCATCCGCAAATCTGTTCGGTCGGTCTTCCTTTCGTGTTCACGGAACTGCGAGATCGCGCGGTACTCGAACGCGCCCGCATCAATATAAGCGGATTCGATGCACTGCGCGATCTGGGGGTCAACCCCCAACTGTATTTGTATACCCGGGTGAGCGACGGCTTTGATATTCGCGCTCGCATGTTCGCTCCATTGAGCGGCGTTCTTGAAGATCCCGCTACTGGAAGCGCCAACTGCACACTCGGCGGGCTGCTGGCTCACCATAAAGGACAGTCTAGCGGGACTTTTAGTTGGCGCATCGCGCAGGGAGTAGAGATTGGACGTCCAAGTACTCTCATAGCGCGGGCGGAAAAGAAAAACGGTGTCGTTACGGGAACATGGATTGGTTGTGCCACTGTATTGGTGAGCGAAGGAATTCTCCATCTCGAGTAGATTTTGCCCGTCTCATGCAGGTGGTTTCTGGGTAAGATTTGTAGAGGCGGCCGTGTCGGCCGCAAATTGATGCCTTAAAGAGAAAACGCTATGAATAATCTCGCTGAGTTGAGCATGTTCGCGAATCGCTACGCCAAGGCATGGTGTAGCCAGAATCCTGAAAGCGTCGCGGCATTTTTCGCCGAGCAGAGCTCACTTAGCATTAACAACGGATCGCCCGCGGTTGGGCGAGCGGCGATTGCCAGAGAAGCGCAAGCGTTCATGACAACATTTCCCGACATGGTCGTGACCATGGACAAGGTCGTGCACAATGAAGAGGGAACGAAATTCCATTGGACATTAACTGGAACTAACACCGGACCGGGCGGTACGGGAAAGCGTGTTCGAATCAGCGGCTACGAACTTTGGAAATTTGATCCCGACGGACTCATCGCAGAATCAAAAGGCCAATTCGACAGCGCGGAGTACCAGCGGCAGCTCAAGCACGGTGTAGATGGCTAGCGAGTAAACCTTGATGTCGGCATTTGAACATGTCACCGCGCTCTGGTCGTTCGTCTATGCCTTAGCGCTGACGCACCTCTTGGCGCGCATCGCCGAATTTATCGTGGCGCGTGACCGCGTGCGTTTTTCCGGGCTGCTCGCGCTGGGCTAATACCATTCTCTTGGTCTTCGCCGACTGGTTGTCGCTCTGGGATCTTCGTTCGATCAAGAGTTGGGATCTTGCTTCTGTCACCATCCAGCTCCTGGTTGCCATTTCAGTCTTCCTGATCTGCGCATTGGTCGGGCCCAAGGCTCCAGACGAAGGCGAAATCGATCTGGAAGATTTTTTCTGGCGCCAGCGGCCCTATTTCTATGGCGCTCTCCTCGCCACAGTCATTCTGTCATTGATCGCGAATCTCGATTTTCTGAAGACACCGAATGTCGCGTTATTCGTTAGGCAAAATCTGACCGTCCTGCCGATGTTGATTCCGACCGTGCTCGCGCTGGTATCTCGCACCCGCTGGGTTCAGTGGGCGGCCGGCCTCTGCTTTCTGGCCATAACGATTGGATACACGGTCGAGTTCCGCAGCACCCTCAGCTAACACCGGATGGATCTACGCTTGGATAAGAAATTTCCCGAATCCGTCCGGGTGCAAAATGTCGTTGAGGGGAACCGAGGAGGATCGACAATTTCGTCGACGAAACTGGAGGTGGCGCAATGTTTAGATCTACTGCTAACCGAAAGGAATCAAAATGAGCGTAAGTAAGATTATCTGCTTCGCCGTTGGGGCTATGTTGGCTGCTACAGCAGCGCCTGCCGACGAAATCTCCATCGTCAGCAATATCCTGGGACCCGAGGGTCCGTTGTACATTGACGGCAACCTTTACTACGTTGGTTGGGTCTCCAACACGCTATCGAAATGGGACGGCAAAACAACCACCGTGTTGAATCATACCCCGGGTTGCGGCCATAACGGGCTGGCGCTAACGAAACAGAAGACATTCCTGCTCGCGTGCACGGAGGAGCATGGCGCCATCCTTGAACTCGACATGACTGGCAAGCAGCTGCGCCGTTGGGACGCCGACAAAAATGGCAAGACATTCGACGGCGGCATAAATGATATTGTGGTGACCGCCAACGGCGGCGCTTATGCCACGGTCTTTGGCCCGTATGCGGACCTACCAACCTCCGTGGTGGGGAAAATTCTCTATCTTGCGCCCGGCAGCGAGAAATGGGTCGAGGTAGCGAGCGGCCTCAACTATGCCAACGGAATCGGCGTCTCCCCAGATCAAAAGACCCTCTACGTCAGTGAAACCGTCGGAAACTGCATCTTGAAGTTCAAGATCAATGCCGATGGCTCGTTGAGCAACAGATCGAATTTCGCCCTGCTCAACCTTCTCACCAAAAACAAGGTGGAATCCTGGTGGATTGGACCCGATAGCATGAAGATCGACAGCAAGGGTAACATTTATGTTGCCCAATGATTCGGCGGTAAGATTTTGAAGCTATCTCCTGAGGGCAAGCTTCTACACCTATTTGAGATCGCCGCAGGTGATGGCACAACAACCGTCGCCTTCGGCGAAGGCGAGAAAGACCTGTACGTGACGGTGGTGAAGGACCCAAAGGACTCGCAGGCAAAGGGCAGTATCGTAAAGATCGCAAATGTGAAATAACGGATTCTTGTTTCGCCGGCATACTTTGGTGTCGCTCGCGCGAGCAGTTAGCTTTTCACCTCGAATCTCGCGAAGCTGTCACTTGCGCTTACATTTTAATCTTCGCTTGCACTTATCACATGAGAGGAGGTGTAAGTTAAAGTGCAGGCGCAAGATTGAGAAAAATTTCGCGTCAGTTAGTATGTTTCGGGGGTTATTGTTTGGGATCGATGAAGGCGCAACGATCTTTCTACCTCCCATCTTCAACAATCCTCGCGCTCGTTGTCGCAGCTTCGTTCATTCTGGTATCCGCGTGCGCGATTGCGGCGAACTTGCCAACCGGATTTACCGAGGTACAGGTCGGCGGCAATCTGTCCGGTTCACTAACGGCGATGGCGTTCGCCCCAGATGGACGGCTTTTTGTCTGTCAGCAGGGTGGGCAACTGCGCGTGATCAAAAACGGTGTGTTGCTCAGCACACCGTTCGTCAGCCTTACGGTCGATTCCTCCGGCGAACGCGGCCTTCTCGGAATCGCGTTCGATCCGAACTTCGCGACCAATCACTACCTTTACGTTTATTACACGGTTGCGACGTCGCCAATTCACAACCGAGTTAGCCGGTTTACCGCGGCCGGCAATACCGCTGCACCGGGCAGCGAAATCGTTATCCTGAATCTCGACAACCTCAGCTCCGCCACCAACCACAATGGCGGCGCGATCCATTTCGGCCCAGACGGCAAGCTCTACATCGGCGTAGGGGAGAACGCCAACGGCGCAAACGCGCAATCTCTTTCCAATCTGCTCGGGAAGATGTTGCGCATCAATGCCGACGGCACCATCCCGCCCGACAATCCGTTTTACAATACCGCGACCGGAAACAATCGCGCCATCTGGGCGCTTGGGCTCCGTAACCCGTTCACCTTCGCTTTCCAGCCAGGCACAACCCGCCTGTTCATCAACGACGTCGGCGAATCAACCTACGAGGAAATCAATGACGGCATTGCGGGTTCGAATTACGGCTGGCCGATAACCGAAGGTCCGACCAGCAATTCAGCTTTCCGAGGCCCGATCTACTTTTATGGACACGGCACAAACAATGTGACCGGCTGCGCCATTGTCGGCGCAGCTTTCTATAACCCGCCGGTGCCTCAATTCCCTTCCTCCTATAGCGGCAAGTATTTTTTTGCCGATCTGTGCAACGGCTGGATTCGTGTCTTCGATCCCAGTGCCGGCACGGCGACCGGCTTCGCTACCGGCATCGTCAATCCGGTTGATCTCCATGTTGGACCTGACGGCGCTTTGTATTACCTCGCGCGAGGTTCCGGCGGACAGGTTTTCCGGATCAGTGCTCTGCCGGCGCAGGCATTGAACATCTCGGGGCGTGCGCGAGTGGAAATCGGCGAGGGCGTTGCAATCAGCGGGTTCATTATCACAGGACCCGAGCCGAAACGCGTCGGGGTCCGCGGAATCGGGCCTTCGCTCGCCAACTTCGGAGTGTCGGGCCCACTGGCCGATCCGGTGATCCAGCTGAGCCGCGGTGACGGCTCGCTTGTTATGGCTAACGACAACTGGAAGAATACGCAGCAGGCGGAAATTACAGGCGCCGGCCTCGCCCCGTCGAACGACAAGGAAGCGGCGCTCATCGCCACGCTGACCGCTGGAAATTACACTGCCATCGTGACCGGTAAGAATGGAGGGACCGGCGTCGCCCTGGCAGAAGTCTATGACCTGGATCAGGCTGCCGATTCCCGGCTCGCCAATGTTAGCACCCGCGCGCAGGTCGGGACCGGCTCCGATGTGCTGATTGGGGGATTCATCACCGGCAACAAAATCGGCGCGACTCGCGTTGCCGTCCGCGCCCTCGGTCCTTCTCTCCAGCAATTCGGCATCGCCAATCCCCTTCCCGATCCGAGACTGGAGTTGCGCAACGCAAATGGCGCGCTCCTCGCGTCGAACGACAACTGGCAGAGTGACGCAAGCCAGGCCGCGTTGATCAGCAGCTATGGACTGGCTCCGCCCAACAACCTCGAATCCGCGATCGCGATCAGTCTGGCGCCCGGTCCATACACCGCGATCGTTACCGGCAAGAACAACCAGACCGGTATCGGTTTGATAGAGATTTACGACGAACAATGATCGCGTTGGCATGCCCGCAGGTAAGCACGTTCAGAGTGGCTTGTTTGTTGGGTAGCCAAATCACGGCGCTAATTTCTACTGCTCTAGGCCGTAAATCAGCACGCGAAATGTACCGTCGATAATCTTCGGCCTCCCTCGTTCGTCTTTCGCGTTTTCATCGAACTTCGCAGTTGCCAGATAAACGCGATGCGTCACGGGATCGAGCGCCATCGTCCGCGCGCCTCGTTCGGTCGGGAGCGTTTGCACCACATTCAATTTATCGTTCTCAACCTTTGCGATCGTTGTCGTCCCATCGCCACAGGATGCAAAAACTAGTTGAGCCGCGTCATCAAAAGCACACGCATCCACCCCCGCTCCAATCGGCGTGGTTGCGATAACCTTACCTATCGTGCTGTCGAGCATGACCAGAAGTTTGTTGTGGCAGCCAACGAACAAACGGTGACGCGCGGCATCGATTGCCATGCCGGTCGGTTCCACACCCGGTGCCAGCGGCCAGGTTGCAACGACACTGCGCGTTTTTGTATCGATCACGATGACTTCGTTCCTATTCTCGATGTTGCAAAACAGACGGTCACCTTGCGATCGCGCAAATTCTGGTTTGCCCTCCAGTGGAATTGTCGCAACAACCTTCCCGCTCTTCGCGTCAATCACGGTCGCTGATTGTCCTTTGCCATTGAAAGCGTAAATCTCTCCGCGCTTCGGCTCGTACAGAATCGCGTCTGGCACTTCACCCGTCTCCACTTTTGCAATTGTGCCGTTTGTTTTGAGGTCGACGATGCTGACCTTGTTTTCTTTGCCATTGCTCGAAAACCCGCGTCCAAGTTCCGGCGCGATAGCGAACCCGTGCACGCCCGGAGTATCGGAGATTTTGCCTGCAATAGTATCGTTGTTCAAATCAACCACGACGACCTTGTTCGCGTGCGTGACATAGAGATGCCGCGTCTTGGGATCGATTGAAAGATAATCCCAACCGCCTTCACCACCCATAGGGATTTCTTTGACGTATTTGTATTGACCAGCGGCGGAGATGGGGAGGCTGGTAACGAACAACATGAAACTGACAGCCAGTACTTTTCTCATTCCTGAACCTAGCCGAGTCTGGTCGAGTCTTCTTCCCAAGTCATCTTCCCTGTTAGATGCCGAAGGTATTCATATAGCTGTCTCCATGTTTTCCGCGTGACGCCATATTTTTGGCACGGAAAGTCTTGGGCCGGGTGACGGACCAGCGAAAACAGAAAGCCTTTTGCAGCGGCTCTCGTCCGTAGCCAATCGCGGTACATTTGCAGTTGTTTCTCGCTTTCAGGAGCAGCCACCTTGACCTCCACGACGATCTCCAGTTCATCGTTACTACTGACGCGCAGGTCAATGATGCCATAGCGACCGATGTTCACTTGTGTGGCGATAACGATTTCGCCACACCCCCCTTTGCAGCGGCGGTAGCTCCGGCCCGAACAGAAACGTTAGAAACGCTTCTTTTATGGCCGAACTGAATTTTAAGCAGGCCGCGAGTGCTTCAGTCGCCTGATTCTCTTTTGGGTCGGATATGTCAGGCTGGTATTTGCGTAAGCTGATGAAGGGATTGGTATCCTGCATTGGTTTACGGGCGGCGTGGCTGACTACATCTGCTTGGCGTCCAAGTGCATCAAAAGATAAGGCATTAATAAATTATTTTAATGCTTAGGCGCCGGTAGTGGTTGGGTGCATCGTCTGGTTAGGCCTAGCTTAGTCAAGATGCTTATCAGACAGTACTCCACGAGGCACTGAGTAGGACACCCCATTAACTTCGACTTCTGCGTGGTGATTCATGAGTATCCTACCGCGATATCGTTCTCCGCGCCGGAATCGAATACTCTCCTGACCTGAACCGAGCGTGTAATCTTGGATAAATTCGTAGATGTGGTCCTGAATGCCCTCTTGAGAGACCGAATGATCAACTTGTGCGGCGCTCCCGCGCAATAGGCGCCATTGGCCATTGGGATAGAGTAGTACTTTGCGACCGTCTTCAGCGGTAGCAGTGACCGGTTGTTGAGCGCTAGCAGCAAAGACACTGGCTAGCATCGTAAGGATGATGAGCGTTGCTTTCATGGTGTGGTTTAAGGCCTAACATGTGGATAAGCCGACAATTTCGCCGGTTATCCCGCGTATTGGCAAGCAAATCCGACTTTCTCTTACTTTTGCGAAATCGCTGGCGGACTTGCAAGTCTTCATTTCTCAAAGCTGTCCAGCAAGGGCGACTCTAGTTGATGACTTTTATTCAAGCGTCCCAAGTAATCCCACAACGGCTTTAAATCCTCATCGTCCAACGCCTGCGATCTCCAATTAGGATCAAGCCGACACGCTTGCTTCAAGTATTGCCTTGCTGATTCGATTCGGTTCAACCGGCAATCATAACAAGCCAAATTATAATAAATAATTGCTTCGCCGGAGAATTTAGGCAGGGCATTTCGCGCGAACTGAGCAGACAAACCGCCTACGAGAATAAGATCAGTTACGGCTACCGTTGTTGGCTTTGGCGGATTCGCATAGCGAAAAGCGACCTGTCATTGCGGGCCGGTATCATCGAGTGCTTTCTCCAAATCTCCGTCGCGCTTTTGTTTCTGCTCCAAAACTCTATCGACTTGCTTTTGCAACTGCTTGCCATCATAGCCAACCGCACTAGCCGCTCGAAGAGCCTTGGTTTGAGAGTGAGCGCTAGGCGTCTGGTTGATTGTCGATTGCTGAGGAGTTTGCGATTGATTTCGATCACAACCAGCTAGCGCAAGTGAAACGAAAATAGCGACAATTGTTGATCGGTATGTTGAAATCTGCATTGGGTCAGCGACGATTTTTTGACGATCCGTGAGACTGCGCTGCTTCTGTTTCAACAACGATGGTCTTTATGAAGTTCTGGGCCTCTGTCAGATTGCTTTCTGTAGCCGAACTAATATACCAGCATATACAAAATGAGTCGCGTCAATTCGGGGTTCCCTTGAGGGAAGATGCAACCCCTCTTTCACGTAATGCTCTCGTAGACGGAGCTTTAATGCGAGTTTAGGGTCGGTTTAAATTCTGGAGGCGAGGGGAGTTGAACCCCTGTCCTCGAAGCGGTCCACGCAAACATCTACATGTTTATCCGGTGGTAAGGTTTAAGGAGCCGAACGTTGCACCGGCACACTGCCGGCTCCCGAGCGTCCGCGAAATTCCTTCACCGCCCGGCGCGGTCGCTCCGCCGAACGATTAGCCTGCTGTCCACGTTTGGCGCCGTAGCAGGCGTCCAGCTCCAAACGTCGCGGTCAATTAAGCCGCGAGAGCGAGATCTTGGTGATCTGCGTTTATTTTTTTTGGCTCGGTTTTTAACGAGGCCAACGAACCATCCTCGACATGCCGCCTGCGCTTCAAACTTCAAGTCGAAGCCAGTACGCCCCCGAAATTATTAGGTAAACAATATAGCCGATAACCCTGATTTGGCAAAGCGGCGTAGGACGTCTGCCGCCGACCGCGGCGTGCAAGCCCATCACTCCCAGTGACTGCTCGACCGCCACTGTTACGCGACTAGCTTTATCGAGCTATGCGATGGAACCTCAGTAGTCGCGCCCGCGAGCTTTCTGGTGGCGACGCCATCCTCATTTCCATTCCAAAAAGTGGACGGACCTGGATTCGCACGTTCCTTAACGCCTATTTTTCCTACAAAGTGGGTCGGCAATTTTCTCTTGATCTCACCGACCGTGGTGACGCTGGAGTTCCGCGCATTATTTATTCGCACGATCGGTTCGAGCATCGGACCAAAGGCAATGCCTGGGACCGATTACGCCGGAAATATTTGATTCCACGCCGCGCCCTCCGGAAAAGACCGATTGTGCTGCTGACACGCGATCCGCGGGACACTTTCGTCTCCTACTTCGTCCAACTCACCCGACGCAATCCCGCCACTCCAAAGGAGATTAAGGAAATGTCGGTAGACGCGCTCTTGCGCCATCCGCGCTTTGGGATCGCAGTGATGGTGGAAGTAATGAACGGTTGGATCACGGAATTCGGCGACCGATCCGATTTCACGATCGTGCGTTACGAGGATTTACGCGCTGAGCCGGTGCGGCTGTTTCACGAGTTGCTTAGAGCAATCGGCGAGAAGGAAATCGACAATGCCGTCTTCGGTCCTGCCATCGATTTTTCCGATTTCCGAAATATGCAGAAGCTGGAAATGGCGGGCGGATTCGGATCAAAAATTTTGCAACCGCGCGATCCGGAGGATTCGGAATCGTTTAAGGTCCGGCAGGGCAAGATCGGAGGTTTTCGCCAATATTTATCAACCGAAAGCCAACGGTATGCCGAAGAAATCTGCGCGGCGCTCGATCCTGCATTTGGATACCCGATCAAACGCATGGTCGAGCACGAAAATCGCATTAATCCTACATCGGTTGAATGAGAGGGATGCGCGTTCCTTTTTGGCAACAGCCTTGCGCGGTGAACGTGCCGACCCGATCGCACGAATTGATCATGGTGATGGGCGCGCAACGATCAGGGACGAATGTACTCTTCAGTTCATTGGCAACGGACCGAACGTTGAGCGCGTTCCCAGAGGACATCGACAGCGCGTTTTATTGCAACTTTCTGTTGCGACCGCTTAGCGAGCTTGCCGCTTTGATCGAGCGTGCTCCGGGACGCATTCTACTCAAGCCAATTAACGAAACCGGCAGGCGCAGCCTGGCGGAACTGGCAGAAGAGTATCGCTCGTACCCGTTGCGCTTCGTCTGGATTTACCGCGATCCGGTCAATGTTTTCGATTCCATGCGTCGCGAGAGATGGCTGGCCCCTAACGAGATCGATCAACCCGCCCACATTCGTGGCTGGCGCAAACACAATGAATACGCGCTGCAATTCCAACAACAATGCCCTGAGCAGATCGCGATCGTCCGCTATGAAGACTTATGCTTTGACCGCGCGGTCTTCCGGCAGCTCACGCGCTGGCTGGGTTTGGACTGCAACTCGTATTTCCGCAAGGACACTGCCCAGGGCCGCAAGCATGTCGGGGTTGTAGCGCAGCGAAACATTGATGCCGGCACCAGCGATACCTTAGCTGCGCTCGATGCCGCGCGCACATTCAGCCCACGGCGAGCTCTTCTGTTGAAACGGCGGATTGTCACGTACTTACGCGAAAGCTTGACGACCCATCCGACGGCTTCGGAGGCCGGTCGCGCTGAAGCTGACGCCCACTCACAGATTCTTAAGGTGGCGGAGCCGGCGCGTCCTCCCTCAGCGGTGCCGGGGCTGCACTTTTGGCTGAATTCCGCCGCCATTTGTCACAGTAATGGTTTGCTGACCGCGGACGTGGTCGAGTGCGGGCCTTATCGCATGGTTGCAGCGAGGCCAGACAATGGTCCGTACGGGCTTTTGAGTTTGCTTTACCGAGGCACGCTTTTCTATCCGCATACCAAAACGGAAGAACGACGGCGGGGCGCCAGTGGCACGCTTTACTTTGGCGCAGGTCACGACTGGAATTTTTTCTTCGACAACAATGGCTTCACCGTATTCGCCCTTTTCCGACCGAATCTTCCTTGTTACCCACCCTACAATCAACGGCATTGTACTTTGTTCCGCGTAGGAGCGCGGAGTATTGCGGCTCCAGCATTCTTCCTGGCATGGGACGGGCTCACGAACAGTTCGAGCGCGCGAGGTGTCTCATCTCCTCAGCAGGGCCCACCGCAAACGAGAGCGATCTCGACACAACCCCAATCACACCGAAGTCAGGAGTGGGCCTTGATCACCGTCCAACGCGCCGAAGGTGCCAACGGCCAATTTTCGATTTCGGCAAACGGTATTCTGGGTGATTCGATTAATTTCGCTGAAGGTTTCTCATCTCACCCGGGTGAGGGATGTGTTCTCGAGCTGGGCGGTTTCACTGCTGAACCCGCGGAGCTTTTCTACGGGAAAGTGGCCGAAATAATCATCTTCAAAGGCGCCTTGGGAAGCGACGACAGCTCGGCCATCACGCGCTATCTCACCGAGAAGCATCGGCTTTGAGTGGCTCGGGCTGGCGGGGAAAAGCCAAAAAGCTCGGAGACCCGTGGGCCAAAAAAGTTTAAATTCCTACTTGACGCGTAGACATTAAACCCTACTGTGGCAGTATACATGAGGGAAGAAGCAGCTATTCAACCAGGAGGGAAAATGATGAAAACGTTTCTGTTATTGGGAGTGAGCAGCGTGGTTATAGCTGCAGTGCTTCCGAGTCTCCCGGCGAAAATTATCCTTAGCGCCTTTGTCCTAGTGGCCGCCCTGACCGAAGCGGCCCGCTGCGCCCGCAAGAACCCAAAAAATAATTATAATTCCTACTTGACCGATAGACATTAATTCCTACCATCGCAGTGTACATGACAGGAGAGTCAGTCACGCAATCAGGAGGGAAAATGATGAAAACGTTGCTGTTATTGTCCGTGAGCAGTGTGGTTACAGCCGGAACGCTTCCAAGCCTGCCGGCGAAGATCATCCTTAGCGCCTTCGTCTTAATGGCCGTCCTGACCCAAGCGGCCCGCCGCGCCCCCGCCGGCTATCAGGATGAGGATGGGTTTCATTTGATTCGGCCACGCCGACCTGTGGCAAAGGGTCGATCGACCTTCCGGCGCTGGGGCGCGAGGAAAAGACTGTTAAGTGGCTGGCTTTTTTCAGATTCGCGTCGGCCGGCGAAGGCCTGAACACCTTTTTTGATCTTGGGCGCCGCGCATCATAATTGCTGCATTCAGCGCGATCGGGATCGCGTGCCATGAAGCTTTCCAAACGTGGCGAATATGCATTGCGCGCCCTCATTGACCTCGGCATCGCGGCCGAGCTGGGACGGCCCATCCTCCAGGTCAGCGAGCTGGCCGCCAAAGAGAAACTTCCAATCAAGTTTCTCGAGCAAATCTTCACCCAATTGAAAGCGAGCGGTTTTGTCGTGAGCAAGCGCGGAAAAGACGGGGGCTACTCTCTGGCCCGCCCAATGAACCGCATCAAGTTCGGTTCCGTCATCAGATTGATTGATGGACCACTCGCTCCGATTCCGTGCGTCAGCCAGACGGCCTACTCGCGTTGTACCTGTCCGGACGAAGACCATTGCGGCCTGCGCATGCTGATGCTCGATGTCCGGACCGCTATCATCAAGATTCTCGACCGCTACACCCTGGCTGACATTGTCGAAATCACGTTGCGCAAAATGCGACGCGACAAGGTATCGCCCCCCTTTATCTCAAGAGCATTCAAGCTCGAATCGGTTCTGACGTCTCTGCCCGCTAGCTCCGCAAATTCTCCGAAGCGTTCAAACGAAAGGCGAGCTCATGCCGCATAATAACACACAGTCATCCGCTGACTGGCTCGAACTGGTCCGCCAGAAAGTGCAATCCCTGCGGTTCGGCGTCGTTCAAATCGTCGTCCACGATTCCAAGGTGACTCAGATTGAACGAACGGAGAAAACGCGGTTGCAAAGCGTAAAGGGCGATCTAGAAAGCTAACAATTTTACCGACCAGACCACTGGAGGATCACACAAAGGGGAATAGCGCCAGCCGGACTTCCGGAGGTTCTTTTCAAGTGAGTAAAATTATCAAGGTAAGGAGAAACAAATGCTTGCGAAAAAATCGTCACTTTTAGTTCGGATCGGGATCAGCCTTCCGTTGTTCCTGCTGGTAATTCAACCGCTGCGGGCCCAAACCTCCGGCGGCAACTCCGAGTCCGAGCGACTGCAGAAGTTGGAGCGGGCAGTCGAGCAATTGCAAAAACGAAACGCCGAGTTGGAACGAGAGGTCAGTAGTTTGAAGAAGCAGAGCACCTCTGCCGGGGCGCCCGGCAAAACGAAGACAGAGGTGACTTACGACGGGAAAACGTACGTTGAAAAAAGCGTAGCCGTAGAAGAGAAACCCCACATCTACGTCACTCCGCGCGGAACGGAATTCAAACTCGTCCTGGGCGGATTCGTTCAGATGAATCTCGAGGATGGAGATGTCTCCGCCTTCGAGGGGCGCTTTGGTCAGACCGCGTTAAAAGACCGTTTTCGCCTGCGCCGGGCGCGCATCAATCTAACCGGTGATTTCGCGGAGAACTTCGACTTCAAGGTCGAAGGCGACTTCGAACAAAGCGATGGGACCAGCTCCAACCGCACCGATTTTTCAGCCACGGATATCTTCGTTAACTGGCATCAGTTTCCGGAAGTGCAGATCAAGGTTGGCCAATGGAAAGCGCCATTCGGCTTGGAGCAGATCACACCGGATACTACCCTATTGCTTGCCGAGCGCAGCCTTCCTACCGGCGCGATCACGCCCGACCGGCAGGTCGGCGCGCAACTTTGGGGAAAGCCGTTTACCAACATCTGGCCTGCGCAGAAGGATTTGCTGACCTATTACGCCGGCATCTTCAACGGAAACGGACGCAATGTCAGCGTTAACGACAACAATAATTTCATGTACGTCGGTCGTCTTGAGTTGATGCCGTTCAAAGGCAAAATCTTCGGTCAGGATTCGAGTCTCAAGCTTGGCGCTGATGTGCTCAACAGTCGCGATGATAAGGGAACAAATATCTCACAAACATTGAACCTGTTGGTAAACTCTGATGGGTCCCTCTCGCCTTTCGTCCTGCCGGGCGCGGATGAAAGAACGGCGTGGGGCGTGGACGCGGCCCTTAAACTGGGCCCATTTGATCTAATCGGTGAATACCTTCAAGAAAAAGTAAACGGTCGCACCGTGAACGGGGTGCCTCCAGGGTTCGCCGACTTCACAACGAACGGGTTCTATGTAACGGGAGCTTACTACCTGATCCCGAAGAAGCTTCAAGCCGTCGTCCGATGGGAGGATTTAAATCCGGGACAAAAAGGCAACGATGGTATTCGCTCTATTACCGGTGGCCTCAACTATTACATCCACGGCGACGATATCAAACTAATGGCGAATTACATTCACACCTGGTCGGATTTCCGGGAAGCCCATCCGCAATTCGGCGATGATCAATTCGACGAAGTCATTATGCGCCTACAGCTGATGTTCTAGCATTACCGAAGCTTCGATATTGATAGCACGTTCGCTAGGTCGGAATGCGCCTTATGTCATCCTACCGCTACTTCGAAGACTCATGACAACATTCACCTACTGAAAGGAAAATAATGAAGACAAAACTAGCCCTGTGTGTAACTGCCGCGGTCTGTGGTTTTGCACAGATTGTTTCGGCCCAAGATAAAGTTGTCATCCGGTTTGGCCATTTTCCGAATATCACCCACGCCCAAGGGGTCATCGCACACGCCCTTTCGCGCAAAGGAAAAGGCTGGTTCGAGGAGCGACTCGGACCAAAGGTGGAGATCCAGTGGTTTACTTACAACGCGGGACCATCGGCGATGGAAGCGATGTTCGCCGGCTCACTCGATCTGACCTACGTCGGTCAGGGACCGGCGCTCAACGCGCACTTCAAATCCAACGGGCAAGAAGTGCGCGTCATTGCCGGCGCGGCCAACGCCGGAGCCGCCCTGGTGGTAAAATCGGATTCGCCAATCAAAACCGCGGCGGATTTTCGCGGAAAAAAAATCGCGACCCCACAGCTCGGAAATACCCAGGACGTCTCCTGTCGCGCATGGTTGAAGGCGCAGGGATTCAAAATTACCCAGACCGGTGGCGACGTGATGGTGCTACCGACGGCGAACCCAGATCAACTTCCGCTGTTTCAGAATGGTGGTGTCGATGCCGTCTGGACAGTTGAGCCGTGGGTAACGCGTTTGGAACGCGAGGCGAAGGCGCGAGTCTTTCTCGAAGATAAGGATGTGATCACGACCTGGCTGGTCTCGACTACGAAGTTTCTTGGCAGCCAACGGGATTTGGCGAAGAAAGTGGTCGCCGCGAACGCAGAGCTGACGGACTGGATACAGAAGAATCCAGATGAGGCGCAAAAACTGCTAATCGATGAACTAGCGGCCGAAACGAGGACGGCCTTCGCGCCGGACGCGGTGGCCCAGGCGTGGAAACGAATTAAGTTTACAACGGCGGTGCCGAACGAATTGATCGCAAAGGCGGTACAAGATGGAAAAGACGCCGGTTTTCTCAAAGGCAATACCGACACTTCCAAGCTAATTGAAACTCCGTGAGGTTTGGCCACAAAACCGGTTCAGTCACGGAAGAGCTTGCGCTCGTTTCTCCGAGCAAACTTGCGATCGACAAGGTGTCGAAAAGTTTTCGTAGCCGTGCCGGAACCGTCCTGGCGCTTGATCGCGTCAGCTTGAATGTCGCGGAGGCGGAGTTCGTTTGCATCGTCGGTGCCAGCGGTTGCGGGAAATCGACTCTCCTCAACATCATCGCCGGGTTGGAGAAACCAGACAGCGGAACGGTCCTGGCGGACGGAAAACCGGTGACCGGACCGGGACGAGAACGGCTGGTCATGTTTCAGGAGCCCGCGCTGTTTCCCTGGCTCGATGTCCTTGGCAATGTGCTTTTCCCGTTGAAACTAAAACCAAATCTGACCAAAAAGGATCGGCGTGATGTGGCAAAGTATTACCTCGAACTCGTCGAGCTAACGAGATTTGAACGCGCCAACATCCACGAGCTTTCCGGCGGAATGAAACAACGGGTCGCCCTGGCCCGCGCCCTCGCGCCGAATCCGCGCGTCCTCCTAATGGATGAGCCCTTCGCCGCCCTCGATGCCCTCACCCGCGAGCAACTTTATGGCGATCTCCAGCGCATTTGGAAATCGCGACGCAAAACTATTGTCTTTGTCACCCACAACGTCCGCGAAGCGGTTTGTCTGGGCGATCGGGTTCTGCTTTTTTCTCCTCATCCGGGACGGGTGCAGGAGGAATTCATAATCGAGCTGCCGCGACCACGCGACCTGAACAGCGTCGAGCTCGCCACCTATGCCAGCCGAATTACCCACGCCCTCAAAAGCGGTGCCCAGTCCGAGACTGCGACAGCGAAATGAAACGATTCCTCCTCGCCTTTCTCTTTTTCGCGGTCTTGATCGCTCTCTGGGAATGGGCCTTTCGGGCGAAAATCTGGTCGCCGGTCTTGTTGCCGGCTCCGCAGCAAGTCGCGGAGTATCTGAAAACAGCCGCCACGGATGGCACTCTTTTCCAGGCTACCGTCATTACCATGCGCCGGCTGCTGATCGGTTATGTCATCGGCCTTATTGGTGGGTTGCCACTCGGGTTATTAACGGCCCGCTGGAAAGTTTTTCATGATACCATCGGGACGCTCGCGCTCGGATTGCAAACGCTGCCCAGCGTGTGCTGGGTTCCTCTCGCGCTTCTCTGGTTTGGGCAAACGGAGGCAGCCATGCTCTTTGTCGTAGTAATGGGAACACTCTGGTCGGTCGTGATTGCCACCGATACCGGCGTGCGGCATGTTCCGCCGATTTACCCACGGGCGGCGTTGACCATGGGATCAAAGCGTTTGCACATCTGGCTTAAAGTGATCCTCCCGGCAGCCCTCCCATTTATCGTTAGTGGAATGAAACAAGGCTGGGCTTTCGCCTGGCGCTCGCTCATGGCAGCGGAAATTTTCGTCACAATTCTAACGGGATTTGGACTTGGACAATTGCTTCATTAC
>Ga0209057_1000374_pt1 | contig 41017 bp, 47 predicted proteins | sample GraSoiAngelo_146_FD_185903 | JGI IMG/M metagenome (GOLD analysis project Ga0209057, IMG submission 185903) | Grasslands soil microbial communities from the Angelo Coastal Reserve, California, USA - 14_1009_05_30cm (SPAdes) (version 2) | ecosystem: Environmental > Terrestrial > Soil > Grasslands ...
GCAAAGAAGGCCGCCAAAAGGCGCCTCGCGGAATCACCCATCTGCCCCGTCATTTCCCCCGTTACTCCCAGCCCGAGTACTACCCGCCCACCAAGAGGAGGTCATCCCCTGTGCGGGTGATGTTCGCCAAAGCAAGCGAGCGCGCAATGGTTTGGGCGGCGTGCAGGCGACGGTCGACACGGAGGCGACACGTTCGGGCCAGTCATCTCCATCACCTGCATGAAGGCGCGGCCGACGCGCGGGAGGAGGACTAGTGCAGGTGCATTAGCCGGCCCGGCGGATACGTTGGTAGAGCTCTCTCGTCGCCGCCTCGGGCTCGGCGCCGAGGTCGCGACGGAGCATCGCCTCGAGCGCCTGGTAATGACGGACCGCGAGCGCCTGATCGCCCGACTCGTGATGAGCGCGCATCAGCAGCCGATGCGCCTCCTCATCGTAGGGCTCGAGCTCAAGGAGCTTCTCGAGGGGCCGGACCGCTGCCTTCGCTTCCTTCCACTCGAGCTCGAGTGTCGCGAGCTCTTTCGCGGCCGCGACGAGTTGCCGATCCGTTTCCTCGCGTTGCCGATCGATCCACGGCGCGCTCAGGTCCGCGAGAAACTCGCCCCGATGGACCGCCACGGCCGCTCGGAGGTACTGGATCGCTTCGCGCGATCGTCCGCCTTCCTGAGCTTCGCGACCGCGGCGCAGCGACCGCCGGAAGACCTCGAGGTCGACGTGGATCGAGATCGGAAGAGCGAGCCGGTAACCGGTGTCGGTGCGCACGACGCTCGTGGCCTCCGACGCTCCCGCCGATGCAAGCGCTTTCCGCAGGGCGTGCAGGGTGAAGTGAAAATTCGAGAGCGCTGATGCCGGATCAGTCTCCGGCCAAAGCTGCGCGACGAGCTCGTCCCGGGAGACCGCCCGCTGTCGATCGAGGAGCAGCAACGCAAAGAGCTCCTTTGCCTTGCTGGTGCGCCAGCCCCGGTCGCTGATCCGCGTGCCGCCGGCCCGCAGCTCGAACGGACCGAGAACGAACGCCTGGATGCTTTCAGCGACCGACGATGAGATCGCATGCGCGGGCGTCGGCGCCGCCGGCTGCAGGAGCGACGCGAGGATGCGCATGTCGTCGGGGTTGAGCTCGAGGTCGCCGAGCCGTTGGCGCAACGCGTCGGTCAGCGCCGGACGCAGCAGCAGAAAGTCCCGGTAGCGCTCCGCGGCGACCGCACGGAGGGCGGCCCTCGTGGCCGCCGGATCGTCTTCGAGGGGCGCCGCCAGCAACGTGGCCTTCGCCTCGAAGTAACGCGCGCGGATGGCGTGTGCCGATGCGCGCGCCTCGCGGTATGCACGGACCGCAGCCTCGCGATCGCCCTGGGCCTCAGCGACGGTGCCGCGGGCGATGGCGGCGCGGATCGCGGGCACCGGACCGGAGGACGACCCTGCGAGCGCCTCGGCCGCGCGCAACGCGTCGTGCGCCGAGTCGGCGTCGCCTCGCAGCGCGCGCAGCTCTGCTGCGGTCGCGTGGAGCTCCGCGATCACGTGATCGTCTCCCTGCTCACGGCAGAGCTCGACGCCCGCTCGGTAGACCTCCTCCACCGCGCCGCGCTCGCTCGTGAGCGCGTGGACCGTCATGAGGGTCGAGCACATCGCCGCCTGCGCGAGCCGAAGATCGTTCGCGCTCGCGATCTCGAGCGTCTGGCGGAGCGTATCGAGGGCCTCCGCCGTGTCACCGCGGCGCGTGCGCACGTCGACGAGTCCGCCCTCGGCCCAACAGAGGGCCGTGACGTCGGCGTTCTTTTGCTGGAGCGCCAGCGCACGCAAATAGGTCCGTTGCGCGGCATCGAGCTCGCCGAGAAGGTGATGCAGCTGCGCGAGGGCGAGAGCCTCGGCGAGCTCGCCGGACCGATCGGCAAGGAGCCCGAAGATCGCCTCGGCCTTGAGATGCGCGCGCGCGGCCTCCTCGATCTCGCCCAGGTCGGCGTGCGATCCGCCGATGATGTGCCACAACCACGCGCTCTGGGACGAGGCTCCTTCTCCGACGAGACCGAGCGCCTCGTGCGCCTGCAGCAATGCTTCGCGTGGACGACGGAGATAGCGAAGTGCCTGTGCCGACCACGTGAGGGCGCGTGCGAGGCCCTCGGTGTCGCGAGCGCGCCGAAGCTCTGCCGCCGCGTCGCCGTAGTTCGCGAGGGCGCGCTCGTAGTCGCCGCGCACGCGATGAAGGAGTCCACGAAGGAGGATGACCCAGGGCAGACGCCGCTCGGCGCCGGGCGGGAACCCGTCGAGCCAGCGCTGGAGCGTGGCGACCTCGCTCCCTTCCAGCGCGCGTTCGCCGTTGTCGCGAACGAGCTGCGCGGCACGCCGGTGATCACCAGCCTGCTGAAAGTGATGGATCGCGCGATCAACGTCGCCGCGTGCCGCCGCGCGCTCGGCGTGCCCGCGATGCAGCTCGACGATCTCGGCCGCGGGCAAGAGCTCGCGCGCACGCGAGTGGAGGAACTCCGCGTAGAGCGGCTGGAAGCGATGGCCGCCATCGGCACTGTCGCGCACCACAAGGCCCGCCTGCTCCAGCGAGGCGAGCAGCTCGCGCGACGCGCCCCCCGCCGTGACCTCCACGTCGTCCTCGATACGGTCGAGCAGGGACCATCGCAGGATCGTGTTCTGGTCGCGGCGCGATCCGCGGCGCAAGACCTCGCTGTTGAAGTACGCGTACAGCTCCGCTCCGCCGCCCTGGAACTCGCCGAGCTGCTGCCAGCCTCGCTCGCTCACAAACGCCGCGGCGAGCCGCAGCCCGGCGGGCCAGCCGCCGGTCCGCGAGTACATCGCGTCGATGGCGTGCTCGGGCAAGTCGAGAGCGAACTCGCGACGGAGCAGCTCGACCGCCTCCGACCGCGTGAACGCGAGCTCCGCCGCGGAGATGTCGAGCACCGACCCCCCGAGTCGCCACCGCGGGAGGCCACCGAGCTGGGGCGTGCGGCGCGTGGCGAGGACGAGGTGCGCGTTTTCGGGGAGGAGCTCGAGGAGCTCGTTGCCGAACGCGGCGAGCGGCGCGCCGGCGCGAACGCCTGGATGATCGTCAAGAAAGAAGATGAGCTCGCCGAGCGGTGCGAGCTCGTCGGCGAGCGCCTGCGCGAGCTGACCGAGGCGCCGCTCCAGACGGCTGCCTTGGTCGAGGAACGAGGTGAGCTGCTCGCCGAATGCCGCGGTATCGCGCCGCAGCGCTCCGACGAGATCCGCGAACAGGACAAGTGGATCCTCGTCGCCGCGCTGCAGGGTCAGCCAGGCTGTGCGTCGGCCCGACGCGCGAAGCAGGTCGGCGTACTGCGCGAGCACGGTGGTCTTGCCGTACCCCGCGGCCGCGTGGACGAGCGTGAGCCGGTGGCGCCCGGCTCCCTCGAGGCGGTCAAGCAGCCGCTGCCGTCCAAGCAGCGGGAGCGGCAATGAAGGAGGTGCGTAACGGGTCCGGTCCGGCCCGCGCTGCGCGACGGTCAAAGCGCCGCTAAGGATGCACTCCGGCCGCGTGTAAGAGGGTGGCGGTCCCGTAGCCAAGGACGAAACAGCCGGGGATCGTAAGGACCCAGGCGGTCACGATGCGACTGGCTATGCCCCAGCGCACGGCGGAAAGGCGCCGTGTCGACCCGACGCCGAGGATGGCGCCGGAGATCGCGTGCGTTGTCGAGATAGGAATGCCGAACCGGGTCGCGATTTCGATGACCGTCGCTGCCGCGGTCTCCGCCGCGAAGCCGTTCACGGGCTTCAGCGCCGTGATGCGCATGCCCATCGTGCGGATGATCCGCCAGCCGCCGGTGGCGGTTCCGAGGCCGATCGCGAGAGCACAGACGACCTTGACCCACGTGTCGATCACGAAGGGTCCGGTACTTCCGTGAAAGGCATAGATCGCGAGCGCGATGACGCCCATCGTTTTCTGGCCGTCGTTGCCACCGTGGCTGAACGCCATGTACGCGCTCGAGACGATCTGCGCCCGGCCGAAGAATCGGTTCACGAACCGATAGCTCACGTTCCGGAGAGCCCAATACAAGCCGAGCATCAGCGCGTACCCGAAGATGAACGCGACGACCGGCGAATACCCGATCCCGAAGACGGTCAGCTGAAGGCCGGGCGCGATGATGACACCGAGCCCGTGGACCGACACCGCCGCGCCGATCACGCTGAAGATAAGTGCGTGACTCGATGAGGTCGGCAACGCGGCGACGAACGTTATGAGATCCCAGATGATCGCCCCGATAAGCGCCGCCACCACGATGTCCTGGGTCACGACGGTTTTGTCGACGATGCCGCTGCCAACGGTCTTCGCGACCGCCTCGCCTGAGAGCGCGCCGACGAGGTTCAATGCGCCGGCCATGAGGATCGCTTGAAGTGGTGTGAGCACGCGGGTGGCGACGACTGTGGCGATCGCGTTGGCCGCGTCGTGGAACCCGTTTACGAACTCGAACCCGATGCCAAGAAGGACGACGAGCGCGAGAAGGACCGTCGCGTTGTCCAACTAGCTGTGTTTCACCATGATGGTCTCGACGATATTGGCGACATCCTCGCAGCGGTCGATGGCGGTCTCCACCAGTGAGTAGATGTCCTTCCACTTGACGATCTCGATCGCGTCGTCGGATCCCGCGAAGAGCTCCGCGACCGCGTCCCGCCAGACCTGATCGCCTTCATTCTCGAGCGTGTGGATCTTGATCCAGTGCGGCTCGAGGTTTCGCAGCCCTTCGAGATTCTTGAGCATCGCAAGCACCTCGGTCGCGGCGGTCACCAGGACCTTCGCCTGACGCACCGCGGGCGGGCGGATGCTCGTGACCTTGAAGAGCTGGACGAGCTCGGACACGTCGTAGCAAACGTCCGTAATGTCGTCGATCCTGCTCGCGAGGCCAACGATGTCCTCCCGGTCGAGCGGGGTGACGAAGGTCTCGTTCAGATGCCGGACGATCTCGTGATTCAGCTTGTCGCCGTGATGCTCGATCGCGTGGATGTCGCGCACCTTGTTTTCGACGTCCGTGAAGTCGCCCAGAAGCTTGGCCAGGGCCTCAGCTGCCTCGACCGCGTTCTGGGCGTGCTGCTCGAAGAGGACGAAGAACTCGCTCTTTTTTGGCAAAAGCGATAGACGCACGGTGTCTCCTCCTTGGACTGCCGGGCATATCCTGCCCGACCGGTCTGGCGAAAGTGGCGGTGGCCGGCGCCGAGGCCCGATTCCGTTCGCACGTCAAGGATCGGTAACGGGCCACGGCGGCCGTTCGTCTCGCGCGACGCTTTCGCCCCCGGCGCGACGTGTGGCGGAACAAGGGACACGAAGCGCTCGTTCACGGAGCGCTGGGTCTTGAGCGCAACAGCCTTGGGGATGGCCGCCTCGATCGACACACGGAGGTGATGTTGTCATGTCGCCAGGGAAGCGAGCGTCGTGGCACGAGGTTTGCTCAAGCGCCCGCCAGACGAGTCGCCTTTGGGCGTAAGAAAGAGGAAACACGATGGTGCTCTTCGCGATCGGACTCATGGCGGGTATCGCACTCGGGATGATCATCGTCGGCTTCCTCGCGATCGGTGCGTACGACCGTGGTTACAGCGAGGCCCTCGAGCGCCGCAAGGCCTGGCGGACCGAGCTCGTGGCACGGACGGTCGTCGGGACGCGGGCACTCGTCTCGGCTCGCAAAGCGAGCTAACACCTCCCAAATCTGGTCGAAAGGGGCCGCCGAAGGGCGGCCCTTTCGTCATATCAGGGAGTTCTCACGGCCCGAAGAACTTCCGCTTCAGGTCTTCGATCGCCCGCTGCAGGGAGTCGATCACGCCCGGAATGCCCGTCGGAACGATCTCCACGCTTCCGTCGCGGGCGATGCGGAGCTCGTCTCCCGGCTGCACGGCTGCTTTGACCGCCGAGCGATCGGCCGTGATGGTGAAAACGACCCGGTTCTGGTCGTCGAGGATCGTCCCGACCCGCAGCTTTCCATTCGGCATGGCCTTGATCACCGCCTTGATCTGCTCGTCGCCCCGGAGGTCAGCTTGGGGCTGGGGCGCGATCCGACTGATCGTCTTACCGAGCTCGTCGAAAAACGCAGTTGGCCCTCTCAACACGGGCCCTAGTAACGCCACGGCTACGCCGACGGCGATCAGGACGACGAATATCCCGGCGACGAATTGGAGCGCCCATATCGGGACGAATCTCTTTACGGGTTGCTTCACTCTTCTCCCTCCGATCGAGCACTTGCCGACGGCGTGACCGAGGGCCCCCGCGCGGTGGGGCACCGGCCGGAGGCCGGGGGGTCCGCCGCCGCGTAAAGAGGGTTTCGGTCACGCCGTCGACAGATTGCCGGGGTTCGACCGCTCAGTCGGAACAGTGTGTGCAGCAGGCCTCCCAAAAGAAAGAGAAAGGAGTCCCAATGCCTGAGCTCGATACGGAAGACCGGGAAAAGATGGATAAGCGCAAGTTCGCGTACGTCGACAAGGAGGGCGAGGGCCACCTGCCGATCAATGACGACGCCCATGTCCGAAACGCCATGGCCAGGTTCAACCAGACCGACTTCGAATCCGGGACCAAGAAGGAGACCGCCCGGAAGAAGATCGTGACGGCGGCCAAGCGCCGGGGCATCAAGGTGGCCAAGAAGGACAACGTCGCGAAGGGCCGCAAGACTGCCGCCCGGAAGACGTCGTCCCGCAAGAAGACCACCTCGTCAAGCAAGAAGGCTGGACGCTAGGGCGTATCTGCGACCATTCAGCCGATGACTGGGCTGAAGGTCGTGTGTGTTGGCGGCGGGCTCGGGGCGCCTACGATCATGGCCGGGCTACGCCGCTACACCGAGGACATCACCGGCCTTATCGCCGTGACGGACTCCGGGCGGTCGACCGGGAAGGTCCGCATCGCCCTCGACGTGCCGGCGCCGGGCGACATCCGGAGCGCGCTGACGGTCCTCGCCGAGGGCGACCCTGCCCTCGTGCGCCTCTTCTCCCACCGGTTCGAGACCGAAAAGAGTGAGGAGCTGAACGGGATGGCGTTCGGCAATCTGTTCCTGGCCGCGCTCACACAACAGGAGGGATCGTTCCTCCGCGCGGTCGAAGAGGCCTCGCGGCTCCTCCGCATCCGTGGCCGCGTCCTTCCGGTAACCCTCTACAACACGCATCTCTGCGCGAAGCTTGCCGACGGGAGTGTGGTCGAGGAAGAGGTCAACGTCCGCGCGACCGGCAAGGCCCCGATCGAGCGCATCTACCTGAAAGACGACGACGTTCGTGCAACCGACGGAAGCGTCGAGGCCATCGCGTCGGCCGACCTCATCACCCTCGGCCCCGGCAGCCTCTTCACGACCGTCTGCGCATGCCTTCTCGTACCGGAGATCGCGCGGGCGATCGCCGATGCACAGGGTCTCGTGGTGTACGTGGCGAACACCACCACCCAGCCTGGGCAGACCGATGGCTTCACCCTCGCCGATCATGTGCGGGTCGTTTCCGATTACCTCGGAGGCTCCGGACTCGACGTTGTGTTGATCAACGACGATCCGCCGCCCGACCACCTGCGCGCGCACTACGCCGAGCGGGGGCTCGCGTATCTTGAGCCCACAGCGGACGAGGTGCGAAACGTCGAGAGGCAGGGCGTGCGTGCCGTGGCGGCGCCGGTCATCGACAAGTGGAGCGGCCCGCGCGACCTGTGGTTGAAACAGGACACCATCCGGCACGATGCCGCTCGTGTGGCGACGGCTCTGCTCCGGCTCGTCGAGGAGCGCCGGCCGCGCCTCCGCGCTCTGCCCTGATGGCGGTCGCGTCGCGCGTGCGCCACTTCCTATCCATCGCCGATCTGGAGCGCGACGAGCTCGCCCGGCTGCTCGACGAGGCCGCGCGACTCAAGGCTGCACCGCCGAGCGGCGGGTTGGCCGGCCGCACGGTCGCCCTCATCTTCGAAAAGCCGAGCCTGCGCACACGCCTTTCGTTCGACGTCGGCATCGCGCAGCTCGGCGGCCACTGTGTCTATCTGTCGCCGGCCGAGGTCGGCCTCGGCCGCCGCGAGAGCGTCTCGGACGTCGCTCGCGTCGCGAGCCGAATGGCCGATGCGGTAGTGCTGCGGGTGAACGCGCACGAAACGATCGAGGAGTTCGCGCGGTACAGCGCGGTGCCTGTGATCAACGGCCTCTCCGATCTCTCCCATCCGTGCCAGGGTCTCGCCGACATCTTCACGATCCGCGAGCGCAAAGGGCCCGACCTTCACGGCGTCGCGATCGCGTATGTCGGCGATGGCAACAACGTCGCCCACTCGCTCATGCTGTGCGCCGCGAAGACCGGTGCGTCGCTCCGGATCGCGACCCCCGCGGGCTACGAACCGCTGCCGAGATTCCGGGAGCTCGCCGCGGCCGATGCGAGATCGAGCGGGGCCCAGGTGCTGATCGGGAACGATCCGGCCGCCGCCGTGACCGGGGCGGATGTCGTGTACACGGACGTGTGGACGAGCATGGGCCAGGAGCAGGAGTACGAACGGCGCAGGCGCGCCTTCCAGGGCTTCCAGCTCAACGCGGCGCTTCTCGCGCGAGCGAAGCCCGATGCGATCGTCTTGCACGATCTTCCAGCGCATCGCGGCGAGGAGATCACCGACGAGGTGATCGACGGTCCGCAGAGCGCGGTGTTCGATCAGGCGGAGAACCGCTTACACACGGAGAAAGCGCTCCTGTGCTGGCTTCTCGGAGGAGAACGATGAACGCGACGAGTGAACGGACAATCCTCGCGGACTGCTGCGAGGACTGGATCATCGAGTGGGGCGGGTTCTACCGCGCGGGCCGCGATTTCCGGTGCCCGGAGTGCGGGACCGAGTGGAAGAAGACCGAGTCAGACGGCTACCGCCGCGGCGACGGGAGGTCATTCGTGCGCCGCGCGCGGTCGGGTCCGAATGCCGAGTTTCCGTACCTTGCGGCCGCGGACGGACATGAGCCGAACGTCGAACGCTGCTGCGCCAAGATTTTGCTTGCGCATGGCGAGAGAATGGCCGACGGCCCGTTCGTGTGTCCGGTCTGCGGTACGGAGTGGGCGCGCACCACACAGCGTCTCCACGGTCTTCGTGTTCCAGTGTTCGCGAAGGCCGGTCTTCGAGAGGCGCTGACGGTGCAACCTGGGCGTACACGTCCCTTCCTTGTCGCGGTCTCGGAATATTCGCCGCCGCGCGATTAGGTCGGCGGCGCTCTCATTTGGCCTGCAGGGCAACAGGATGACGCGACGGAATCTCGCGCGACCGGAGTCGTTGACACTCCCCTGACCGAACAGATCTTTCGAGATGTCGTTAGTTCCCCCGGCGACGATCGTTCAGCCTCTCGGTTGAACGGTGGTTGGGGAGGCAAACGTGCCGATGTCACGCCCACGCAACATCGCCGCGATCGTCCTCGTCGTCACGCTCGCTCTCGCGCTCGGCTCGAGTGCGGTGCTCGCGCCTGAGGCCGACGCGCATGTCTCGAGGACCGCGCTCACCTTCGTCGCTGGTTCCGTACTTCTGAGCCACGACGGTTCTGAGTTCAATGAGGCACACGAAGGTGACGTGATCGCTGCCGGCGACACGATCCGCACCGAAAGCGGGGCGGCCGCCGAGATCACCTACTTCGAAGGATCGAGCGTCCGCCTCGAGGCCGACACGCAGATCGTCGTCGAGAGCCTCCGCACCGAGGCCGATGGCGGCACGGTGATCGGGATGATGCAGACGCTCGGCCGCACTTGGCACGTCGTGACCAAGCTCATCATGGGCAGCTCTCGCTACGAGGTGCGGACGCCGACCTCGACCGCATCGGTCCGCGGCACGATCTTCTCGGTCGACGTGCACGCGGATGCCGACGGGCCCGCTGCGACCGTGACGACGAGCGAGGGCGTCGTCGTGCACAGCGCCGCTGGTCCCGCTGCGGCCGCGACCGCGGTGCGCGTGACCGCCGGCCAGGAGTCGACGAAGTCCGCGAGCCGGCCCGCGGAGCCGGCGCACGCAGCTGCGCCCGCGACCCTTCGCGAAGCGCCGGCGCGGCCGGCGTCGGCGCCGCATCGCGCGAAGACGGATGCGCCGTCATCGGATCGAGCGGAGGTGCGAACGAAGGCGCAGCCGGCGGATCCGCGCGTCACCACTCAGCCGAAGGACCGCACGACGACATCGAAGATCTCAAGGCAACGACGGAGCGGGTAGGGGACCTGTGACCAACTGGACCTAATCAGCGGAGCGGCGTGATCCTCGGAGTCCGCCCCTTGGCGCGATCGCGCGACCAAGCTCATGTAATGGGTGTTGCAGAGTCCGCGGGCAGCGTGCCGCCGCCGGCATCCGGGCACGATGCACGACAAGCGAGGAGCCGCAACACGGATCGGGTGCCAGGCTGAAAGTGAACGATCGATCGCCCTGGTTCTTCGCGATCCCATCCACGGCAGCACAGCCCTCATGACCTCGGCTGCTGGCAAGCCGTTGACCATGACTATCCATGAGTCGCTCCAGCCGCGCTCGTCACCTCTCTTGTCGCTTACTGCGTAGATGTGGCTTCCCGGCATGAGGGTCATCGCACGCTCGAGAACGAACCGATCGCACATGGTCATCTGGACTCGCGGATAGCAATGACCGTCGAACCGAGCGGACAGGAACGAACCTTCCCCTTCCAGTACGCCGGCGAGCCACGCTATCCGCGCATCAGCGTTCGCGGCCTCCCAACTGAGCTCAGCGCCGTCGGTTACCAATTCCTCGGCGGCGCGACTCGAGCGCCGGATCCGCCCGCCGATGCGGGGGCCCCGGTCGCGTAGAGCTCGCTCAATCTGTGTGCGGCGCCGGGGGCTCATGAGGGGCGCAAGGGCACGCATCATTCGCGCAGCTGGCACGCCCTTGATCGTGGTCACGTACGCGACCTTGTGGTGAGTCTGCCGTGGACGGGTTGCGACCACAGCGCGCCGGAAGAGCTCTCCGACGCGAACAATCGTGTCCCGGTCTGTCATCGGCAGTCGGATCGCCGGGCAACGCGGCGCCGAAGGCGGGCCGGCGAGGAACGAGCCTTCACCTTCGAGGATGCCGGCTAGCCAATGAAGCGTGATTGCGTAGCTATCGCGAGTCCCCGGGATCGTGTCAATGGGACTACCTGTGTGAGTGATGTCTACTGGGCGGGATACGGGAATCGGACCCGTCTAACCAGATCCACAATCTGGGGCCTTAACCACTAGGCTAATCCCGCCACGAAGCACGCGCGACGCGCCGATGCCAATTGTAGGCGACTAACGCGCCGCTTTCGTCCTCGCATCCGCATACAAGCCGCGCACCATGTCCGACCCGAAGTGGTAGTGCCCGACATCGAGGTACACCGTCCATACGTCGACCGCGCCGTTCCAGTCCTGCTTGCGGTAGAGCGCGAGCCCCTTCACGAAGAGCGCGTCCGGATCCTTCGGTCGCTGCGCGATCACCCTGTCTGCTGCGACGATCGCGCCGTCGTTGCTGCCGGACGCGACGAGGATCAGCGCGAGCCCGTCGAGCGCGGCGACGTTGTTCGGATCTTTCGCGAGCACCGCCTGATAGCGCGGGATCGCGTCCTGGGGGCGTCCGGCCTGGACGTACGCATCGGCGAGCGCGAGCTGCGTCGGCACGTCGCTCGGATTCGCGCTCGCTCGCACCTCGAGCGCGGCGAGAGCGTCCGTCTGCGGTACCGTGCCGGTGACCGTTTCGCCCGGCGCGCGATCTCCCACCGACGGTGGGAGATAGAACACCGCGACGGCGACGGCGATCGCGGCGATGAGCGCCGCAGCGACGAGCGTCCGCACCGGCGCGTTCCCGCGGGACTCGGGCGGGCGCCGGACGAACGCATCGCGCTCGAGCGACGCCCGAAGCCGAACGTAGTCCTCAGTGGCGATGGTTCCGGCCGCGCGCGCGAACTCCAGGTCGCGGAGCGAGCTCACCGCACGCGCGACGTCGTCACGCTGATCGGGTGGATCCGCGGGCCACGCGAGCGGCCGGCGCGCCAGCGGTGCGATCACCGCCGCCGTTCCCGCGAGCAGCAGCACGACGAAGAGCGCGATGGTCATCCTTCCGCGGCCTCCTCCCGCGCGACGCGCTCGCGCAGCGCGGCAACCTCGGTCGTGGTCGGCGCGCTCGGCTGCGGCACGCCGCCGCTTCGCAGGCGCCCGGTCACGAGCGCGAGGCCCGCCGCGAGCGCGGCGACCGGAACGAGCCACACCAGTCCGGTCCACGAGGCGAGCGGGGGCGAGAGGAAGATCCAGTCGCCGTAGGCGGCGCGGAACTCGGCCTCGATCTCGGCGTTGGTCTTCGCCTCGCGCACGCGCTGTGCGACGAGGTCGCGCATCTGGCGAGCCGTCTCCGACGTCGAGTCCTTCACCGAAAGGCCTTGACAGACCGGACATCTGAGCTCGGTCGTGATCTGATCCACCCGCTCGTCGGCCGTGGTCTCGTGCGGACGCGCCGCGAAGGCGAGCGCGCCCGCAAGCGCGAGGACCGCGATCGCGATGAGGACTCGGCGATTCATCGTGTCGCGGCCTGCCCGCGGAGCTTCTCGATGGCGGTGACGAGGGTCTCCTCGTCGATCGGGCCGATGTGCCGTCCCGCGATGATCCCGTCGGGCCCGATGAAGAACGTTTCCGGCGGACCGAACACGCCGTACGACAGGGCGACGCGACCGTCGTCGTCGGCGACGCTCGTCCACGAGATGCCCATCCGCTGGACGTAGGCGAGTCCGTTCTCTCGGGATTCCTGGAAGTTGATGCCGAGCATGACGACATCGCTCGAGCGGTACCGCTCGTAAACCCGCACGAGCGCGGGATTTTCCTGGATGCAGGGCAGGCACCACGACGCGAAGAAATTCACCACGACGACCTTCCCTGAGTAATCCGCGAGCGACGCTTGACCGGATCCGTCGAGGCGCCCCAGCGTGAAGGCCGGAGCTGGCTTGTTCACGGTGCCGGTGCGGATGTCGTGCGGGTCGCGACGGAACGCGAGCGCGAGTGTCACGACGAGACCGAGGATGACGACGACGACCGCGATGCGGACGACACGGGCGAGCATCACTTTGCCGACACCGCCACTTCGGCGACGGGCATACGTACCACGCGCCGCCGCGGCGCGGGAAGCGCGGCGATGATCGCGCCGATCCCGACGACGGCACCACCGAGCCAGAGCCACGAGACGCCCGGGATCACCCGCGTGCGGATCGTCGCCCACGAGAAGGTGCGCTGGTCGTACGCGGCGAGGATCGTGTAGAGATCGTCCCGCAGGCCCGCGCCGATCCCCGGCGAGCCCACGGCCGCAGCGCTGTTCGGGTACTGCACGAGTGCGGGCCGCAGATGCTCGCTCGCTCCGTTTCCGCTGATCGCGAGGTCGGCGACGATCGAGTCGCGCTGCGGCTCGCTCACCGGGCGGATCGCTTCGAGGCGGATCGTGTAGCCCGCGACGTCGAGCGAGTCCCCAGGCGCGAGGGTCCGCTCCGCATCGACGGTTCGCGCTTGGCTGGTCGCGACCGCGAGCGCGACGAGAACGATCCCGATGTGCACGACGTAGCCGCCGTAGCGGCGCCCGCTTCGGCGGAAGAGGTTCGCGAATGCCGCGACCCCGCCTTCACCGTGCAGCGTCCGCCGAGCACGCACGCCGCGCGCAAATTCCTGCACGACCGTCGCGAGCACGAACGCACCGAGCGCGTACGTCAGCACGGCGGGCAGCGCCGTCGTGCCGGTGATGAGCGCGGCAAGCGCGCCGAAAGCCGCCGCGACAATCGGCGCGGTGAACTGACGCTCGAGGGTCGCGCGCGAGGCGCCGTGCCACGGGAGCTGCGGGCCGATGCCCATGAGGAAGAGGAGCGCCAGCGCGACAGGAATCTCGACGCGGTCGAAGTACGGGCCGCCGATCGAGAGCTGCGCGCCCGAGATCGCCTCGGCGACGAGGGGGTACAGCGTCCCCAAGAGCACCGTGAGCGTCGCGGCCATGAAGAGGACGTTCTGGAAGAGGAAGATCGCCTCGCGCGAAAGCGGCGTCCCGATCGGTCCCGCGTCGCGGAGCCGCGCGGACCGCCAGAGGAGAAGGCCGATGGAGAGGACGAGGATCGCGACGAGATAGCCGAGGAGGATCGGTCCGATCGCGGAGAGGCTGAACGAGTGGACGCTGTTCACGACGCCGCTTCGCGTGAGGAACGTCCCAAGGATCGTCAGCGCGAACGTCGCGACAACGAGGGCGAGGTTCCAGGAGCGCAGCAGGCTCCGCTTCTCCTCGACCATGACCGAATGTAGGTACGCGGTCGAGGTGAGCCACGGCATGATCGCCGCGTTCTCGACCGGATCCCAGGCCCAGTACCCGCCCCAGCCGAGCACCGCGTAGCTCCACCACGCGCCGGCGACGATGCCGACGCCGAGGAGCGCCCACGAGATGAGCGCGAAGCGGCGCGTCGCGACGAGCCAGCGGTCGCCACCTTCGCCGAGGATGAGCGACGCGATGGCGTAGGCGAACGGCACCGAGGTGAGGACGTAGCCGAGGTAGAGGAGTGGCGGGTGCAGGGCCATGAGTGGATGGTTTTGCAGCAGCGCGTTCGGACCGTTCCCGTTCTCCGGGGCGACGGCCAGACGCGCGAACGGGTCGGCCGCCGGTGTCGTGATGAGCAGCAGGAAGAACGTAAGCATCGCGAACATCACGGCGAGCGCGGTCGTCGCAAGACGCGGGATCGCGAGAGTGCCGCGGAACGCGATGAATGCGGTGGCGCCGGCGAGGATCGCGGTCCAGAGCAGGATCGAGCCCTCGAGGGCCGCCCAGAGGCCGATGATCGAGTAGAAGAGCGGGGTCTCGCGCGCGTTGTTCTCCGCGACGTAAAGGATCGAGAAATCGTGCGTCGCGAGCGCGAACATCATCGAGAGCGCCGCGATCACGACGAGTCCGAAGGCAAAACCCGCGGCGACCCGTGCCGACGCGAGCACTCGGGCGTCGCGCCTCCACGCCGCGTAGATCGCCGCCCCCGTCCCCCAGAGCGAAAGGAACAGTGCCGCGCGCAGGGCGGCCGCGCCGAGGTCGCCGGCGCTCACGGAGCCGTTCGATGCGCCGGTGTGGCTCCGGCCTTCGGCGCGGTATAGACCTCGTCGTGCTTCGCGATCACCTGCGTCGCGCGGAAGGTGCCATCCGCGATGAATGTCCCTTCGACGACCGCACCCGCACCCTCGCGGAGGAGGCCGGGGATCGTGCCATTTGCGATGACGAGGACGTCATTGACGCCGTCAGTCATCACGAATCGGACGCCGTCTCCCGCGTACATGAAGCAACACTCGAGGGAACCTTGCTTCACCTGGCCACCAAGCCTCACAGCTTGCCCAGGGTTCACGCCGCGATCCTTCGCTTCCGTCGGCGTCAGGTAATACACCGTCGAGCTCGCGAGATTTGTCGCGGCGACCGTGCCGACGAGTACCGCGACGGCGAGTGCCGCGATCAGCAGAACGCGGCGCGCTCCGATGCGCTCAAGCACCGCGCGCGCGCAGTGAGATGAGGTAGGCGAGCAGCGCGCCCCACACGATGGCGAACGCGGCGACGATGAAAACTAGATTTGCGTCCATAGCCGCCCCTGACGCGCGCGCTCGAGCGACACGCGTGCCGACATGAAGTACGCATAGATGAGCGTGTAGGCGAAGAGCGAGACCATGAGCGTGAGCAGCATCGACGAGTCGAGTGCCGGCGAACCCGCGGCCCGAAGGACCGTCGGGAGTTGATGCAGCGAGTTCGCCCACAGCACCGACAGGTGGACGATCGGGACGTCGATCACGGCAATGATCCCGAAGACCGCGGCGCGGGTCGCGCGCCGCGAGAAGTCCGTCGACAGCCCCCGCAGGAGCAGATAGCCGACGTACATGACGAACATGATCGCCGTAGTGACGAGCCGCGGCTCCCAGGTCCACCACACCCCCCATGTCGGCTTTGCCCAGATGGACCCGGCCACGAGAAAGAGTCCTGTGAAAAGGACGCCGATCTCAGCCGACGCAACGGCCACCGCGTCGAAGAAGGGCCGCTTCGTCCAGAGCCAGCCGACCGAGGCGAGGAACACGATCACGAAGGCGAGGTACGCGAGCCACGCCAGGGGCACGTGGACGTACAGGATCCGGTAGACGTCGCCCTGCACGGCATCGGTGGGCGCCCAGAAGAGCGCCATCACGCTCGCCACGACAAACGACGCGGCGGCAGCGATGCCGAGCCATGGACGGATGCGCGGCAACGTATTTCCGCGCGGGATGGTGGTCTCTGTCACTCGATTGCCGCTGGAACGATGGTAAGGCCGATGACGGTGTACACAACCGCGAACGCGAACAGCAGGCCGGCCCACGACAGAGCGCCGACGGCATCGCCGCTCAGCGCCGCGCTCGTGCCCCGTGTCGCGGCGACGAGCTGCGGCACGAGAACAGGCAGCGCGAGGATCGGCACGAGCGCGGCCCGCGCGCGAAGACGCAACGCGAGGACGACATCCACGACAACGATCGGTGGAAGCGCGAGGACGCCGAGCAGAACGACCACGATGAGGTGAAGCGGCAGCGCGACGGGAAGGTCGAGGAGCACGAGCGAGAGCAGACCGCCGATCGCGGCAACCAGCAACAGCACGATCGTGAGCGAGAGGACCTTTCCGCCGAAGAGCGCGTCGCGGCCGCCGGGCAGGGCGACGAGGCCTTCCAGCGCGTCGTCTTCGAGCTCGCGATCGAAGGACCGCATCGTCGCGAGGATCGTCGCGAACGCGAGCGCCAGCCAGAACAGGGCCGACGCGACATCGGCGTCCCGCGCGATCTGTGGTCCGACGACGAGGCTCTCGAGGAGCACGAGGACCGCGATGAAAGTGACCGCGGCGACGACGCCGTCAGGTTGCCGTCGTTCGGCACGCAGCTCACGAGTCGCGACAAGCGCGACGCGATCGATCACGAAGCCGTCGCGGCGCCGTTGTCGACGGCGATCTGAGCGCGCGCGAGCTCGTCCAGCTCGCGGTGCGCGTGTGTCGCGACGACGATCGCCCGTCCGTCATCGCGGGCCCGGGTGATCGCCTGCCGAAGTCGGGTAACACCCGCGTCATCCAGATCGGCGAAGGGTTCGTCGAGGAGGAGCAGCGGGACGCGCTCCGTTTCGACGCGCGCAAGGGCCGCTCGCCGGCGCTCCCCCGCGGAGAGACGCTCGACTGGACGATCCATGTCCTCGCCGACCCCCCACGCGCGCAGCGCGCCGTCGATGCCGCGCGTGTCGCCGCCGCGGAAGCGAACAAAGAACTCGAGGTTTTCGCGGGCCGTGAGCCCGCGCAGCAGCATCGGACGATGGCCGATGTAAAGGACGCCGTCGGCGACGCGACGATCGCCGCGCGCGAGCGGCACGAGGCCGGCCAGGACACGAAGGAGCGTCGTCTTGCCAGACCCGTTCGGCCCGCGCACCAGCGTGAGGCCAGGGTCGATCGCGACGCTCACCGCGCGGAGGATCACGCGATCGTCGAGGACGACCGTGGCATCGTGGAGCGATGCGGCCGACTGCACTGTTCGCATGATGGGACGCGTTGTCCTGGCATGCATCGCGCTCGCGCTGGTGTTCGTGTCGTGCGCGCCCGAACCTCCCGCGACCGAGCCGGTCGCGCGGGGCCGTCAGCTGTACCACTCGCTGGGATGCGCGAACTGCCACGAGCCGAACCTCTTCGGGCAGCGTCTTGGGCCGCCACTCGACCACATCGGAACGGTCGCCGCGACGCGGCGCTCGGGCCTGTCCGCCCCGGACTACATCCGGCAATCGATCATCGACCCAGGGGCGTTCGTCGTACCGGGGTACCAGGACTCGATGCCGCGAGATTTAGGCCGAGACCTCTCGCCTACCGACCTTGACGCCCTGGTCGCCTACCTTCTGTCTCTCAAGTGAAACCCGCACCTAACACCCTCCCAACCGACCCCGTTAGCCCCGGTAGAGCGGAGGACGAGGACCGAAACCTCGCCCTACGCGCCGGAAAGGGGGACGCGGCCGCCTTCGGAGCGCTCTACGACCGCTACGTCGAGGCCGTGTACCGATACGTGTTCTACCGAGTGAGGAACGACGCGGATGCCGAGGATCTCGTGAGCGACGTGTTCATGCGCGCGCTCCGGGCCATCCCGCGCTACGAGCCGCGGGTGGCTTTCCTCGCGTGGCTCTACCGCATCGCGCGGAACGCCGTGATCGACCGTGCGCGCCGCTCCCGCACCCAGATCTCGTTCGAGGATGCGCTCGCGCACCCCGGTGTCGACCAGGTCGTGGAGCCGGACGCGTCAATCCTCGCGCTCTCCGACAAGGTGGCGGTGCGTGGAGCGCTCGCGAAGCTCACGCCGCTCCAGCAAGAAGTCATCGTCCTCCGCTTCGTCGAGGGATACAGCACTCATGAGATCGCGGACCTCGTCGGCAAGCGCGAAGGCACGGTGCGTGGGATCCAGTTCCGCGCGCTCGAGGCGCTCCGCGCGCTGATCCCGTCGCGCGAGGCCCTGGCATGAACGAGCGACGCCCGCCGGTCCTCGAGCGGCCGGTCATGCGGGAGCAGTTCCGCAAAGAGCTCCGCGGGCGGCTGATGTCCGAAGCCGCTGTCGTCCTTGCGCCGCGACCGAGCTGGTTCTCGTTCCCGGCGATCCTTCGCCCGGCGTTCGCTGCTGCCGCCATCCTCGTGCTCGTGCTGGCCGGCGCCACAAGCGCAGCCGCGTCGAGCCTTCCCGGGGATGCGCTCTACGTGGTGAAGCGCACGAGCGAGGATGTGCAGGTCGCGCTCACCTTCGACGGGGTCGCTCGCATGGAGCTGCTGGCGCGACTCGCCGATCGTCGCCTCGACGAGCTGGCCGAGATCGCCAAGCAGCGTCCGTCGTCGGCGCCGACCGCGACCCAGGAGTACGCCGACGCGGTCGAGCGCTTCGCGAACGCACTCGACGACGTGCGCAACGCCGACAGCGAAGACAAGCGGAACGCCGCCCAGGCCCTCGCCGAGGCGGCCCAAGAAAAGCACAAGGCGGTGCTCGACGCCGTCAAGGGCCAGCTACCCGAGGTCGATCAGAGCGAGGTCCAGAAAGTGATCGACCGGGAGCAGGAGCGCACCTTGCCAGACGAAAACCACGGCCGCGGCGGGCAAGGCGGAACCGGCGGCGGACGGCCGTCGAACCTCCCACCGAAGCCAACACCCAAGAGATAGCCCTGGCACGGCCGGTGCATGGATGCCCGGATATGTGCCGTTGCACGCTCCGCACGAGCGAGCGGATCTTCCTTCGAGTTCTCGCCCTTCTCGTCGTGGTGTGAAGCGCGTCCTCGTCGCCGACGACGACTCCGACATTTCGGCGTTGATCAAGGCGATGCTTGAGGAGCGTCTCCCTGTCACTGTCGATCACGTCACGAACGGAGCGCTCGTTCTCGACCAGATCACCGCAACTCGTCCCGATCTCCTGATCCTGGATGTCTCGATGCCCGGTCTCAATGGGATCGACGTGTTCGATCTTCTGAGGGGCAGCGCCCCGTCAGTGGACGTTCCAGTGCTCTTCCTCACTGCGGTGCCCGAGCGTGCTGAGCAGGCGTTCGCGCGATTCGGGATCAGCGACGTGATGGCGAAGCCGTTCGAAGGTGATGCTCTCGTACGCCGCGTCGAGGATCTCCTCGCGCGCGCCGCGAAGGTCGCCTAGCACCGCGCTCGCGCCCGCCACCCGCTCTGCGCCGAAGCGCTAGCCGGCGCTCTCTTCGGTTTCGGTCTGAAGTGGTGCGAGTCGGGGCCAGCGGCGGCGGACCGCCGCGGCGATCCCCTCAGCGTCGAGACCGTAATGCTTGCGCCACAGCTTCTGCGCGCCGTGGTCGACATGCTCGTCTGGGATTCCCAGGATTTCGAGATCGACTCTGGCTCCACGCTCCGCGAGAAGTTCACCGACCGCGGACCCGAACCCGCCAGCGATCACGTGCTCTTCGACAGTTACGAAGCGAGGGATCCGCGCGGCCAGCGAGAGGATCCGCTCTTCATCGAGCGGCTTCGCGAAGCGCGCATTGACGACCGTGGCTTCGAGACCGTCGCGCGCTAGGATCTCCGCGGCCTCGAGCGCGGCGGCAACGGGATGGCCGTACGCGAGGATCGCGACGCCGTCGCCTTCGCGGAGCGTCTCTGACACCCCGATCGGGATCTCGGCAAGCGGCGCGTCGAGCGCCACGCCGACGCCGGTGCCGCGCGGAAAGCGCAGTCCGATTGGCCCGCGCTTTGCGGCGGCGTGCCGGTACGCCGTCCAGACCATCTGGCGCAGCTCGGCCTCGTCTTTCGGCGCCATGAGCGTCATCCCCGGGAGGATGCGTAGGTATGCGATGTCGTACAGACCCTGGTGGGTCCTCCCGTCGTCGCCGACGATCCCGCCACGGTCCATCGCGAACACCACTGAAAGGTCCTGCACCGCGACGTCGTGGACGACCTGGTCGAAGCCGCGCTGCAGGAACGTCGAATACACCGCGACGATCGGAACGATCCCCTGCGTCGCGAGCCCGGCGGCGAACGTCACGGCGTGCTGCTCGCAGATGCCGACGTCGAAGAGGCGCTCGGGAAATTCTCTGAAGAGTGGGAGCAGGCCCGTGCCGCCCGGCATTGCGGCGGTGATCGCGACCGCGCGCTCGTCCGCTTTCAAGACCTCGCGAACGGAGTCGGCGAAGACCGCCGTGTACTGCGGGGCCGTCGCTTTGGCGGAGCCGGTGGCCGAGACACCGTGCCACTTCACGTTGTCGTCCTCGGCCGGTCCGTAGCCGTGCCCCTTCTGCGTCTGCACGTGGACGAAGACGGGGCCCTCGGCGAAATCGCGAGCCTTCTCGAGGACTCCCTCGACCGCGAAGAGATCGTGGCCGTCGACGGGACCGAAGTACGTGAAGCCGAACTGCTCGAAGAGGATGTTCGGAATGAAAAGCGCCTTCAGGCTGGTGAAAATTCTGCGGCGCGCTTCCTCCGCCAGCTCCCCGCCGGGCATGTGCTCCAGGACCTGGCGGCCGATGTGCTTCGCACCCCGATACGGCTGGGCGGTGCGCAGCGCTTCGAGCATGCGCGAGACGGCGCCGACGTTCGGCGCGATGCTCATCCCGTTGTCATTCAGCACGACGATCACCCGCGTGCGCATGTGGCCGATGCTGTTCATCGCCTCGAAGGCCATGCCCGCCGTGAGCGCGCCGTCGCCAATGATCGCGACGACGTGGTTGTCGTCGCCCTTCAGGTCGCGGGCGACAGCCATACCCTGCGCGGCGGAGATCGAGGTCCCAGCGTGCCCCGCTCCAAACTGATCGTGCTCCGACTCCGATCGCGCGAGGAAGCCTGAGATCCCGCCGAACTGGCGAAGAGTGTCGAACCGTCCGCGTCGGCCGGTCAGCATCTTGTGCACGTACGCTTGATGCCCCGTGTCCCACACGAGCTTGTCGCGCGGGGAGTCGAACACTCGGTGAAGCGCGACCGTGAGCTCGACCGTGCCTAGGCTCGATGAGATATGGCCGCCGGTCTTCTGCACGCTGTCGACGGTGAACTCCCGGATCTCGCGGCACAGCGCGAGTAATTCCTCGCGATGGAGCAGCCGAAGGTCGCGGGGTTGCTGTATGCGGTCGAGCACACCCACGTCGCGATACTAGCCGCGATGTTCGATCTCTCTAAGCGCGCCGTAGTACTTACGGGCGCGACCGGAAATGTCGGGCCCGCCGTACTCCGTGCGTACCTCGAGCTGGGCGCCCACGTGGCGATACCGGTCCGAGAGGAGGCCAAGGGCGCCGCCCTGCGGGACTCGCTTGGTGACCTGGCCGGCACGCCGGCAGATCCGCGGATCCTCATGCGCGCCAGCGATCCAGGCGACGCCGCGGCGATGGAGGGCTTTGTCGAAGAGGTCCTTCGCACGTGGGGCCGTCTAGACGTCGTCGCGAATCTCATCGGGGGATACGCCGCGTCGGACGCGGCCACCGGCGACCTCGCCGCCTACCGTCGCTACTGGGATCAGAAGGTGGCGACGATCGTGACTGCGACGACGGGGTGCCTGCGGCCGATGCGTGCGCGTGGCTACGGCCGCGTCGTGAACGTCGCCTCCACGGCCGCTCTCGAGGGAGAGAAGGGCGCCGCCGGCTACGCGATGGCGAACGCAGCGCTGCTTCGCTGGACGGAGTCGCTCGCCGAAGAAGTGAAACGCGAGGGGATCACTGCGAACTGCGTGCTGCCGCGCATCATCGACACGCCTGAAAACCGAGCCGCTATGCCCAAAGCCGATCCATCGCGATGGGCGACCGCGGTCGAGATCGCCGCGCTCGTCGTGTTCTTGTCTACGGACGAAGCGAGCGGGATTACTGGCACGGCGACACCGATAGTGGCTCGAACGTGATTCACAAGCGGCCGTGCGGGTGGCACGGGGGGCGGGTGAGCAGCGTCGGGGTCTTCTGAGCGAGCGGCCCCTAGACGGCGGTCCATAGCGATCCCACCGGGGCCGAGCGAAGAGGACCCCGGCGCTGCTCACCGCAAGCCGCTACGCCCTCAAGGCCCCTGCCCGCACGGCACGGGACGGGAGCGCGTCTAGACTCCGTCGCCGGTGTCGCTGTTTGTTCTTGTGAAGTTTCTCCACGTTCTGCTTGCAATCATTGCGGTCGGATTCAACGCGACGTACGGCGTGTGGCTCGCGCGGGTTGCCCGCGAGCCGGTGCCCACGCAGTCCTTCGTGCTTCATGGCATCAAGCGACTCGACGACTGGTTTGCCAATCCCGCCTACGTGCTGCTCGCCGTGACTGGGGTGACGATGGTGTTCGTCGGCGAGCTGAGATTCACGACGTTCTGGATCGCGGGCGGGATCGTGCTCTGGGCGATCGCGGTCGCGCTCGGCTTCTTCGTATACACGCCGATGCTTCGTAACCAAATTCACGCGCTCGAGACGGCCGGACCCGAGAGCGAAGACTACAGGCGCTACTCCGCGAACGCGCGCTTCCTCGGCATCCTGCTCGCCCTGATCGTTGTCGTGATCGTTTTTCTCATGGTGACGAAGCCAGCGCTGTCGTAGCCAGCGCCCGGGCCCACTCCGCGTATGCCTCCGCGGACGGATGCAACCCATCCGGCGCGATCATCCTTTTCCGCGCTTGCTCTCGCATGAGTGGGAACAGATCGATCCACGACCCGCCGGCGCGCTCGGCCTCCTCGCGCGCGATCGCGTTAAAGCGCTGGATCGCGCGGGCGATGACACTCCCGTCGCCGAAGCCGGATCCCGCCGGCGACGATGACCAGTCAGGCTGTGGCAAGGCGACCACACGCGCGTCGGGTGCGTCGCTGCGAATGCGTTCGTGTATTGAGCGGAGCTGGCGGCGATACCGATCGCCGCTGTCGCCACGGACGACGTCGTTCGCGCCGATGAGCACGGTGATGAGCGTCGGACCGAACGATGCGACGAGCGGCAGCTCATCGCGGATCAGGTCGTCTGTCGTGTACCCGTTCACGGCAGGGTTCTCGAGAACGACCTTCAGGCCTCGCTCCGTCCAGAGCTGCGTGAGGACGGCCGGAAAAGAGCGATCAGGCGTGGTGCCGGTGCCGATGGTGAACGAATCACCAAGCGCGAGGAATCTTTTGGGAATGATCAATTGTTCTAGTCTGGGAGAGCCCTGTGAAGAATCCCTCTGACATGACCGATCTCGACCTCATCATCATCGGCGGCGGACCCGCCGGCCTCACTGCGGGGCTGTACGCGGCGCGCGCCGACATGAAGGTTCTCCTTCTCGACTCGAAGGGAACCGGAGGCGAGATCCTCAACACCGACCTGATCGAGGACTATCCCGGCTTCGAGTCGGTCACCGGCGCGGACCTCGCCCAGAAGATGGCCGACCACGCGATCAAATTCGGTCTCAAGATCGAGACTCACAAGCCGGTGAAAGGCGTTCGCTCCGAGGGCGATCGCAAGATCGTGACCCTCGAGGATGGGACCGAGCTGTCGGCGTATGCCGTGATCGTCACCGTCGGCGGCGAGCCGACGAAGCTTGGGATCGTCGGCGAGGAGGAGTACCACGGCCGCGGCGTCTCGTACTGCGCGGTCTGCGACGGTGCGTTCTTCAAGGGGGCGGATCTCGCGGTCATCGGCGGCGGCGACTCGGCGTTCCAGGAGGGCCTGTTCCTCACCCGTTTCGCAAAGAAGCTCTACGTCGTGCATCGCCGCAATGAGTTTCGCGCGCAGGCGATCCTCCAGGACCGCCTTCTGGGGATGGAGAAGGTCGAGCCGATCACGCCGGCCGAGGTCAAGGAAATCGGTGGCAACGGTGACGTGAAGTGGATCGATATCGACCGCGACGGCAAGACCGAGCGGGTCAAGGTCGAAGGTGTGTTCGTGTTCATCGGGTTCAAACCGGTGGGCCGGTATCTCTTCAAGGAGCACATCGAGCACGACAAGAACGGCTACCTCATCACCGACCAGTACATGCGCACGAGCATCCCGGGTGTGTACGCGGCCGGCGACACCCGCGCGCAGCTCGCGAAGCAGATCACCACCGCCGTCGGCGATGCCACGACCGCGGTGCTCCATGCGGAGCGATACATCGAAGAGCTGAAGGACCTGGAGCGCGCGTTCCCCTCCGAGCCCCGGGACGTGGTCGCGCAAACGGCGAGCAAGGCCGAGCTCCAGGTGTACGCGCCCGGCGACATCGTGCTCAAAGAAGGCGAGGCGGCGGACCGCTTCTACATGATCATCAAAGGTGAGGCCGAGGCCACGCAGCGCGGACCCGATGGGTCACAGGTCGTCATCAATCGGTTCGGACCCGGCGATTATTTCGGCGAGGTCGGACTCCTGAACGATGCGCCGCGACTCGCGACGGTTCGCGCGAAGACGTCGCTCGAGGTGATGGCACTCGATCGCGACACCTTCGCCCGGCTCATGAAGAGCTCGCAGGCCACCGAGGACGAGGTCAGACGGGTCGCGGCCGGGCGGACGCGGGCGGCGAGCCCGAGTTAGGCGCGGTCGCCAGGCGTTTGACGTACTCGACGATCACGTTGAGGTCGAACGGTTTCTTCACATAGGTCGCGATTCCGCGCCGCCGGAACTCGCTCATGTCATCGCTCGCAGTGGCGGTCTCGAACAACACCGGGATCCGGCTGGTGCGCGGATCCTTCTTCAGGCGGTCGTAGAGCTCGAACCCCGACATCCCTGGCAGCCGAACGTCGACCACCATCACGTCGGCCGTGACGTGTTTTGTTGCCTCGAGCGCCGCCGCCGGCCCCGGGACGTGAATGGCGCAGTAGCCGGGCTCATCGGAGATCGCCTCGGCGATGAGCTCGCCGATCGCTGGCTCATCCTCAACGACGATGACGACCTTACGAGCCCCTGTCTGTGCCTGCCCCTCACTGTTCTTCACCGAGCCTCCAGCTCACAGGCGAGCAGCGCTGATGCCCCATTGCGAATCGTCATCGATCTGTTGTCGCGCTGATGCCCCTTCGCCGCGTTCACACGAGGCGGCCTATCGCTATCCGTTCCGATGCCGCGCACCCTTGTCGTATGCGACGCGACGTCGAGCTTGGGCGCGCGAGCTTCATCGATGTGCTCGATCGAGTGCTCGACAAAGGGATCATCATCGACGGCTGGGGCCGCGTGGCCGTTGCCGGCATCGATCTCATCGGCATCGATGCCTGGGTGGTCGTCGCTTCGATCCAGACCTATTTGCAGTACGCGGACTCGCTCGGCTTGAGCCCTCGCGTTCCCACGAGCGTCGAGACCGGCGCGAGCTCCTTCTAGCGCCCGCTCATTTCGCCGCGGCATCGGTGGCCGGGGTGAGATATCGCTCCGCGCGTCCCAGCGGACTCGCGACTCGAAAGATGAACGCGATCACGAATGTGGCGACGCCGATGATCGCGTAGATGAGGCGGACGTCGCCGGTGCGCTCGATGAGGATGCCCCCAGCGAGCGCGCCGATTGGGTTTGCCGACCATGCCAGCACCATCGCGATGCTGATCACGCGACCCAGCATGTGGTTCGGGACGATCGCTTGCCTCAGTGACCCGGTGTTGATGTTGAAGAGGATTCCGAGGCCCGAGCTCAGCGCCCACAGGACGACGGCGACGGGGAGCGAGGTCGTGTACGCGAGTCCGACGGTGAGGAGGCCGGACAGCATGAGCGCCCCCAGGGCAACGTTGCCGAAGGACCATCGCTTCCGCAGCGGACCTGCCGCGAGTGACAGCACCACCACGCCGGCCCCTCCGGCCGCGAAGAGAAGGCCGACCTCGCTGTCCTCCGCGCGCAGTGCCTGCTTCGCGAACAGCACGAGCTCGGCGAAGACGGTCGCGCCGACCATGTTGATGAGGGCCATCATCAGCGAAATGTTCCGCAGGACAGGGTGGGAGAGGACGTAGCGCAATCCCTCGACGATGTCCTGACGGATGCTCGTGGCGCGTTTGGTGATCGGCGCGTTGAAGGCGCGGGCGATCACCGAAAGCATCGCGGCCGATACGACGAACGACGCGGCGTCGAGCAGCAGGATGGTCTCGACGGAGGTGAAGACGAGCAGCGCTCCCGCGGCGAGGGGACCGAGGACCGCGGCGGCCGCGAAGCTGGCCTGGATCCGGCCGTTTGCGGTGACCAGCTCCTTCGAGTCGACGAGGCTCGGGATCGCCCCGAACTCGGCGGCCGCGAAGAAGATCGACAGTGTCGACGACACGAATGCGACCGCGTAGAGCCACCAAAGCGACAGAATCCCTGCGCTGTATGCGAGGGGAACGGACGCGATCGTCGCCGCCGCTAAGAGGTCGACGACGATCATGAGCCGCTTGCGGTCGGTGCGATCGGTCCACGCGCCGATGGCAAGGCCGAAGAGGAGCTGCGGCGCCGTGTAGATCGCGAGCGTTGCGCCAAGTGCGAGCGCCGAGCCGGTGAGCTTGTACACGATCAGAGGCAGCGCGAACTGCGTGACGGAATTGCCGAAGTTCGAGATGGTCTCGCCGGTCCAGTACTTCCAAAAGTCGCGGTTCAGTCGGCGGCCTCTCCCGTCGCGGCCTTCTTCGGTCCCTGAGCGCCACCACGCCGGCCGCGCCCGCCGCGCCGTCCGCGGCGCGTCCGCTTGCGCGGGACCGCTGTCGCCGGATCGCTGGACACGCCGACTGCGCTTGCGGCGGTCGGACTTGGTAGCGCCGGTGCCTCACCGGCCGGTAGCGCGGCTGGCATCGTGGCCGGCAGCGCAGCCACCGTGGGTCGGACCTCGCCGTTCAGCCGATCGAACTCGCCGAGGACCGTGCGCACCTCTTCATGCGCCTGATCGATGACGAACCCAGCCTTCTTCCCATGCTCCTCCGGGCGCATGACGCCTCGTTCGACCGCGCGTCGCATCGTCGACTCGAGCGCGTCACCCTCGACCCGCGACAAGAGCTCGGCGAAGAGGGCCTGGTTGACCCAGTCGATGCGCTCGCCCTTGGCGCGCGTCGATGCGACGAAGTTGAAGAGATGAACGATGGATGCAGCGGGCTGACGTGCGTACACGACGAGCGGGTGGCCTTCGGCGAGCCAGCACATCGTGATCTGCCGGCCTTCGCGTTCGACCTGCTCGGTCTGGATCGCGCCGCGCTCCTCGGCGATGTTAAAGAGGGTCTCGAGAAGGAGGCGCCGCTGCGAGCGTCCGCGGGCGAGACCACCGGGCTGATCGGCGCGCGACAACGGATCGAGGACGGCCTCGACCGCCGGGATGCGCCGGGTGTCCTTGCTCGTCACCGTGTCGATGCGGCGCAGCACCCGCACCAGGTGGAAGATCGTCTCGGCGACGAGGGGTGACGACATGTTCGGTGCGAGCATCTGCTTGGCCTTCGCGCGGGCGCGGCCCTCGAGCTTCGCGACGACCGTCCGCTGTTCGATGCCGGCGTCGATGCGCTGCTCGAGGACGCTCGATGCTTCCTTCTGCGAGAGGGGCACCACGCTCGTGACGAAGTCGCCGCGCGCCATGGCGCGGGCATGGAGCGCTACGAGCTGGTCTAGCAGGAGCACGGCGAGACGCCGCTGCTCCTTGTCGGACTCAGGAGACGCTGTCGGCACGACGGCAGGAACGTGTGGCTCTGTTCTTACCCGCGCGGGGAGACGACCCCGTCGCTGTGGGGTCCGCCGCGCCAGCTCCGCGGTCGGTTGCGGCTTGTCCACCTGGGTGTCGTCGGCTCGCAGCGCCGCGCGGGTCCAGCGCGCCTGCGGAATGAGATCTTCAAGCAGGAAGACGTCGTCGCGGAGGTATGGCGAGTCGCGGAGCTCGTTGGCGAGCGACTTGTCGCCGGCGATCAGGTAGACATGTTTGTCCTCGTCCTTGATCGCCTTGCAGAGAGCGTTCAGGTCGCGGTCGCCTGAGACGATGAACCAGTAGTCGATGTCCTGGCGTTCCTTGTAGAGGAGCTTCAGCGCTCGGGTGATCAAGACCGCGTCAGACCGGCCCTTGAGCAGCCGGCCGCTCATGCGCTGCGCGACGGCGATGGGTTCCATCCCCGTGAACTCGAGCGCCATCAGGAGCGTCTCGTCCTGGGTCGCGACCTCCTGACCGAAGATCGCGAGCTTTACCCGGACGGGTCCGAACTCGGCGGCTTTTTGCAGGATCGCCTGCAGGATCGAGAGTGTTGACGGCAGCGGGCCCGTCGTGTGCTGGCGAAGTGTGTAGTAGACGTTCTCCCAGTCGATTAGGAGGGCAACGTCAGGCAATGGCTTTCTCCGTATGGGCTTCGCACGCCGCCTGACTCGTCCGCGGATCGCGGAATTCCACCGCGGTCTCGCGCTTTTGCTCTCCCTCGTCCGCTACCCCGAAATTCGAGGCTCGGCCGTGAGCGCGTCCATCACGAACGCTTCAGTCGTCGCGCGCGCCGTTTCGTTCAACTGTAGCGTCTAATGCGCGCCGTGACCATCACCCCTTCGGCATTGACCCATCTCGTTGAGGTCGCGTCTTCGCGAGGCGCAACGTACGCCGACGCGCGCACGGTCGAGCGCGAGCACGAGGCCGTCAGCGTCAAGGATGGCGCGGTCGAGTCCGTCACGCGCACCGCCGATCGCGGCCTTGGCTTTCGAGTGATCCACAAAGGCGCGTGGGGATTCGCGGCGACGGACCGCGCGGACGACGCCGCCCTACGCGGTCTCGTCGACGAGGCCTTCCGCCGCGCCGAAGCGTCCGCATCCGTGCAGCGGCGCACCGTGACGCTCGCGCCGATCGATCCGCAGCGCGGCGAGTACCGCACGCAGTTCGCGCGCGACCCGTTCGCGGTACCGCTCGCCGAGCGCATCGACCATCTCCGCGCCGTCGACGCTGCCTCGGTCGGTCCGAACATCAAGACGCGCCGTTCATCCATCGCGGCGTATCGCACGCGCAAGCATCTCGTCACGAGCGAAGGCACCGACGTATCGCAGGAGATCGTCGAAGCCGGCGCCGGGCTCTCGGTCCTGGCGGTGAAAGCCGGGCGCAAGCCCGCCCCGCGATACGACTCGCGCCTCGTCCGGCAGGCGGGCTGGGAGTACGTCGAGCACCTTGACCTCGTCGCGCGCGCGAGACGCTACCGCGATGACGCGGAGGCGACGCTCGACGCTCCGCTCGCGACGGAAAAGCCGACGACGCTGGTCTTTGCGCCAGAGTTCCTCGCGCTCCTCGTCCACGAGTCCTGCGGACATCCGACCGAGGCGGATCGGCTCCTCGAACATGAGGTCGCGTTCGCCGGAACGACCTTCATGTGGCCTGAAGACCGTGGAAAGCTGCGCTACGGATCGCCGCACGTCTCGATGACCGCGGACGCGACGGTCCCTGGCGGTATGGGCACGTTCGGGTGGGATGACGACGGCGTCCCGGCGATGCGAACGAAGCTGATCGACAAAGGCACGTTCGTCGGATATCTGACGTCGCGTGAGACCGCAGGTGCGCTGGGCGTGCCGGTCGCGATCGGCTCGGCCAGGGCGGAGGGCTGGCAGCACTTTCCGATCGTGCGAATGGTGAACGTGAGTCTCGATCCCGGGACAACCCCCTATGCCGATCTTCTTCGCGGCGTCGACTCGGGCCTCCTGATGGAAGCGCCGGCCTCCTACTCCCTTGACGACAAACGCCAGAACTTCCACTTCTCCACTCAATCTGCGCGCGTCATTCGCGATGGCCAGCTCGACGGCTACCTGCGCGGAGTCGCGTTCCAGTCGCTCACCCCGGATTTCTGGGGCCGCTGCGATCTCGTCGCGGACGACTGGGAGCTTCACGGATTCCTCTCGTGCGCGAAGGGCGAGCCTCTGCAGCTGATGCGTGTCGGTCACGGCGCGGCCCACGCGCGCTTCCGCGACGTTCCCATCGAGGTCCGCGAGTGACGCTCCTTGGCGCGGATCGACTGCTGGCGCCACTCCGCCAAGCGCTGCGCGACGTGCCTGCGGACGAAGCCGACATCCATGTGCACCGGCGCCGCGCCGCGATCACGCGGTACTCGCACAGCTCGATCCACCAGAACGCGCTCTCCGACGAGACCCACGCCACGGTCCGGGCGATCGTCGGCAGAGCGGTTGGCATCGTCACGACGAACTCGCTTGAGGCATCGGATCTGCGCCGCGCGCTCGGCGACGCGGCGTCTCTTGCGAACGCGAGCCGCCCGGACGACGAGTGGCCGGGCGTGGCCGATCCCGAGCCCATCCCGGCGTTCTCGGCCTACCACGAGGAGACCGCCGCCACGACCGCCGAGGCGCAGGCGAAGTGGATCGGAGCCGTGTGCGCCGCCGTCCCGATGGGGATGCGCGCTGCCGGCACGGCGCAGGTCGAGGTGACCGAGGACGCGGTCGCGACTACCCGCGGCGTCTCGGCCTACGCGCCGACGACGATGGCGTACCTCCGCGCGCTCGTTCTGAGCGAGACGTACGTCGGCTCGGGGTATGCCGAAGATCTGTCGATGCGCGTCGACGGGCTCCACCCCGACGCGATCGCGGCACGGGCCGCCGAGAAATGCGCGCTCGATCGCGATCGAGTGCAGCTCGCGCCCGGCGATTACGAGGCGGTGTTCGAAGAGCTCGCGGTCGCCGAGGTTCTCCGCATCCTGTCGCTGACCGGTCTGGGTGGCCAGGCGGTGCGGGAAGGCCGCTCGTTCATGACCGGCCGTATCGGTGAACGTGTCACCGGCGAGAGTTTCACCCTCCTCGATCACGCCATGGACGCGCGGACCATCGCCGTGCCCTTCGACGTCGAGGGGACGCCCAAGCAGAAGGTCACACTCGTCGAGCGAGGCGTCGCGCGTGGGCCGGTCTACGACCGCACGTCGGCGAAGGCGATGGGGACTCGGTCCACCGGTCACGCGGCCGACCCGTCGCGCTATGCCGCGGGTGGCCACGCCGGGCACCTGGCGATGGCCGGCGGCCCGGCGACGCGCGAGCAGCTGATCGCGTCGGTCCAGCGCGGCGTCCTGATCACACGCTTCCACTACACGAACACGCCCGACCCGCGCGCCGCCACGATGACGGGCACGACCCGCGACGGCACGTTTCTGATCGAGGACGGCAAGATCACGGGAGCGCTCGCGAACGTCCGCTACACGATGAGCGCGCTGGATCTGTTCGCGGGGATCGACCTGCTCGGGCCGCAGCGCCTCGCGCGGGATTGGTGGAGCTCAAACGGCATGGGTTCGATCCTGTGTCTCGTGCCGCCGATCAAAGTGCGTCGCGCGACCATCACGGGCTCCAGCCCGCTCTAGGGGACGTATCGGCTTAGCTTGCCGTCCCAGCCGCGAGCGCCTGGAGATAGCGGACGATCTCCCACCGCTCCGTTTCGGTCAGCTTCGGCTTGCCGGTGTCGGGATCGACGGCGCCCCACGCCGGCATGGCTGTGAACGGAATGCCGTTGTCGATCCAGTATTCGAGCTCGCCCGGCGCGTGCTGCGGTACGTGAACTTGAAGGTTGAACGGTCTCGGGTTGAGTGTCAGCGCGGCCGGGCCATCGCCGAGGCCCTTTGGCCCGTGACACACCGCGCAGTTCGCCTGATAGAGAGCCCGGCCCGCCGCGACGGTGGCGGGATTGTCCGGCGTAGGGTTCTGCGCGAAGCGCGCGGTGAGCGGCACCGGTGGCGTCGGGATGTTCGGCGCGATGGTGTACGCGATGCCGAGAGAGACAACGATCAGCGCGCCGAGAAATCCAGTGCTCTGCGCGAACCGCTGCCACTCGCCGCCGCGGCGCCACCGGACCAGCGCGAAGAGGCCGAAGACCGCGGCGCCAACGGCGAGAGCGATCGCGATCTGCTCGAGACCTTGGCGCGAGATGGGAAAGGTCATTTCTTCGTGCCGGCCTCAGGGGTACGGGCCCCTGATGGGGTGGGGGCGGACTTGGCTTTCTTTTTTTTCTTCCGGGTCGACCACCACCAGAGCCCGATGAAGAGGACGAGCGGCACCCCGAGCTCGAGGATCTCGTCGAGCCAGGTGCCGGTCGCGCCATGCGCGGATACCGACGCGAAGATCATCGGGATACGACGAGGCTATACGTACCGGTGCCTTCGTTGCCGACCGCGAGCGTGACCTTCCAGGTGCCCGGATCGAGCCCGGCGATGTCGAACTTGTACCGGCCCGGACCGAACGTCGCGGGGTCTTCGACCGCGTCGAGCGGCGACTGCGCCGACGGCCCAGAGAATGTCGCGTGCAGCTTCTTCCCGATGACCGGGTTGCCGTCCGCGCCGCCCACCACGACAGCGAACAGGGTCAGCGGCGCACCGGCCTGCGCTGCGGCAGGGTCGGTGAAGACGATGACCGTATAGGGGCCGATCGTGAGAGGCGGTGCGGCGGTCGAGCCGCCTCCGCCGGGCGCGCTGACTGGAACGGTGAAGACCGTGCTCACGTCCTCTTTCGCTGCGAGCCGAACGATCGTCTGGACATGCCAGGTCCCGTACATGGCGGTGGGGCTGCCTTCGGCGACGTACTCGCCCGCCGCGCGCTCGGTCGCGACGAGCTCCTGCTGACCCATGTCGTGCTCGACCATGGTGAACCGGAAAGCGACCTTCTCCGCGCCGGTGACCGGCGCCAGTCCCTGATGGACGCGCAGCACGTACGTGTTTCGGCCGGCGCCGCCACTCGCGACGAGCATCTCGAGCCGCAGACCGGACACGTGCTGCGTCGAGTCGTACGCCGACGCCGACGGTTGCGCCGGCGGCGCGAGCGCGGTGAGCACAGAGGCGGCGACGATGATCACGATGAAGATCCCGGTCTCGGCCATCGTGTCGCGGATCAGGGCGGTGCGCGCGCGAATCCCGGCCCGCAGTCGTGGACCCCAGCGCAGCAGGTTGAGCGCCCCGATCGCGAGCGCCACCAGGACGAGGACGATCTTCACCGCCAGCGCGACGCCGTAGGGGGTCTCGTACAGATCGTTGATGAGCACGAGCCGGTTGAAGGCCTGCAGCACCCCGGCCGTGATGAGCAGCGCCGTCGCGATCATCGCGGTCACCGAGAAACGCCAGACCGTGGCGCCGAGGGCTCTTGCGTCTTCGGCCGTGTCGTCATGGCCGGCAAGGAGCACGCACCAGAGCAGCGCGACGACACCTCCAGTCCACACCGAGGCCGAGAGCACGTGGACGAAGTCGAGCGCCATAATCTCCAGGCTCCCGAGCGCGGTCGCGTGCGAGACGAGCGTCGCGGTCATCGCGGCGGCGATCCCCGCCGCGAGCGCGATCATCCGTCGCGGCCTGACGGTCGCGAGCGGACCGATCGTCATGACGCCGCCGCCCGCGATCGCGGCGACCGGTCGCATCATCGCGAGACGCGGCGTGATCGAGACCGCCGCGAGGACCAGGCCCGCGAACGCGCGCACGCCGAGCATGACGCCCAGCCGCGGAGGGAGCTTCGCCCCTTGATCGACGATGAGCGCGAGCGATCCCCCGACGACGAGCACACCAGCGATGCTCAGAAGCCACGACTCTCGACGCGGGTCGATCCCAACAGGCGCAACGAAGAGGACGAAGAACGCAGTACCCAGTCCGAGCGCGATACCGGCGTACGACAGCGCGCGGCCGGCGATCTCGAGAAGGGACGGAGGCGGCGCCGCTTCCGCGACCTGGGGCACCGGCGGGAGCGGACCGTTGCCGATGACGAAGGCGAAGTTGCCTTTCGTCGTGTGGCCGTCTACCGCGCTCGTCGCAGTCCACGCCACCAGATACCCTCCGTCAGGGATCGGATCCACGGAGACACGGAGACCGTTCGGATCGCCCGACAGGGCGACGTCGTGCTTGTCGTGCCGTACGCCATTCGTGTCCAGCACCTCGATGTCGCTGCCTCTTGGATCAGGCGGCTCGCTGAACTGGATCCGGATCTCCGCCGGAGACTTCACCAAACGGGCGTCGGCTGCGGGATTCGAGCGCACGTAGTTCGCGTGCGCCTCCGCGGCGCCGCTCACCAGAACGGCACCGCCGAGGACGCACGCGACGATGACCGCGAGGCGTCGCATCAGCGCCGCCGCATGGCCAGGCCGCCGACGGAGACGAGCAAGGCGAGCGCACCGATGACGATCGCCGCGATCACGAGCGTCTGCATCGAGTCGAGGCGTGCGGAAAGCTCCGCGTTCGCCGCGACCCGATCGGGAAACTGCAGCTGGTCGGTCGAGACCACCCCGTCGAACGTGTTCGGTCCGGACTCGAAGCGCTCATCGACCTTTGTTGAGCCGGCGTCGCCGAAGAGATGAAAGATGTAGTCACCGACCTTCGTGGGTATGAAGGCTCCGGCATAGTGGCCGGGGTTATCCTCGTCGGTCACGAGGTCGAGCGTCAGCTTCTTCGCGCCACCGCCCACGATGACTTCAGCGTGAAGGGTCGACGCAAGGCGCTCGACGGGCTTGGAGCTGTCCGTCTCGGTCACGTCGAGGCTCACGCCGTTCGCCGCGTTCACGTACGCAGGCTCGTTGATCCAGCCGACCACGAACGTATAGGGGCCCACACTGCGATGTTCGTGGCCGAGCGCGACGTTCGAGGTGAAAGCGAAGCTCGACGCGACGATGGCGAATGTCGCCAGCGCCGCGAGCACACGCGACATAGGACCCTCCTAAGTCTTCCTTTTTGGGTCGCGGCGGAGGAGGGTCTAGCTGCGGGGTGGACCGAGTAGGAGGGGCGCGCTCCAGAGCGCGCGAGAGATCAGCGGGATCGGAACCTCGGCCGTCGGCCGCCGGGTCGGCCGCGGGAGCCGCGGCCAGGCGAAGATGAGAAGACCCATCGCGACCGCGGCGAGGCTTGCCGCGAGCGGCGTGGTCATCTGAAGCTTCGCGCCGCGGGCGTAGAGCTGCTGAAGGTGCATCAGGAAGATGGGGAAGCGGTAGGCCGCGAGGACGTGATCGTGGAACGCCGGCGTCCCCGGCGGGTCGATATGCGGCGCCACAACCAGGCCGGCACCCGCGAGGGTCGAGCCGGTCGCCGCGAGCGAAAAGACCGCTATCGCGAGAAGGCGGCGCACCCAATGAAAGGATACGGCTCGCGATTGCGTCCAGACGGTGTCAGGACTAAGGCGCGCACTCGCGGCAGATCCCGACGATCGCAGAGTGGGCCAGGTCGGCGCGGAAGCCCTGCTCGCTCCGCAAGCGCCGTCCGAGCGGCTCGAGCGTGCGGAGCGGGATCTCCTGCTCCGAGCCGCAGCGACGGCACACCAGATGGCCGTGCCGCTCGACGTCGGCGCGATGCCAGCGCGTCACGCGGTCGTCAAGATGCGTGTGCGTCACGTAGCCGAGCTCCTCGAGCGCCTCGAGGTTGCGATAGACGGTCGACGGATCGATCTGCGGATGGCGCGCACGTATCTGGCGCGCGATCTCCTCCGCAGTCGTGTGGTGCCGCGCCCGTTGAAGCGCGTCGAGCACCAGACGACGCTGCACCGTCATGCGCCGTCCCTTTGAGCGGATCTCGTCCGCCACACTCACATCGCGAGAGTGCCGCAATCGCAAGCCTCTTGCAAGAGGTCACTATTGCCACCACTTGCGATAACCTTCGGGGATGGATCTCAGTCTCGTCGTCCTGCTTTTAGGAATGACCGCGCTCGGCTTCCGGCACGGATTCGACTGGGATCACATCGCGGCGATCACCGACATCACGAGCACGACGAGCGCGAGCCACACCGAAGCGAATGTCCCGGCGGGCGCGCCGATGCCTTCTCACGGTCACGAGCGCGACGAGATGAGAGGTCACGAGCACAAGCACGCGGCCGACGGACCCGGCGCCATGCACGTGCTTGCGGAATCCCGCTTCGCCCATGAGGAACGCCATGCCGTCGGACTCGCGACGCTCTACGCGCTCGGCCACGCCTTCGTCGTCCTGGTCCTTGGGATTGCCGCGCTCCTCCTCGGCGCGGTGCTGCCGGACTGGGTCGATCCGATCCTCGAAAAAGTCGTCGGCATAACACTCGTCCTGCTCGGTATCTGGGTGCTCTTCTCCGTCTACCAGTACCTGCGCGGCAAGGGTGAGTTTCGGCTTCGGAGCCGATGGATGCTCGTCTTCGACTTCGTCCGCTACGGTTGGGGCGCCCTGCAGGCGCGCATCCACGGCCACGAGCACACGCCGTCGGTCCACGCGTCCCAGTACGGTCCGAAGACCGCGTTCGGTGTGGGAATGATCCACGGCGTCGGCGCGGAGACCGGCTCGCAGGCGCTGCTCCTTGCCGGCATCGCCGGCGTCACCGGCGTCACCGGGATCGTGATCCTGCTCGCGTTCATCGTCGGACTGCTCGCCTCGAACACGCTCGTCGCGGTCGTCAGCGCCTCGGGTTTCATCGGGGCGCAGCGCCTGCGGACCGTCTACGTCATCGTCGGCTTCGTCGCGGGGCTTGGGAGCCTCCTCATCGGCATCCTCTTCATCGGCGGTCTCGGCACAGCCCTTCCGGACCTTCAGCAGGTGCTCTTCGGCCCTCGCACCGAATAGCCTCAACACGTGCGGCTTCTCGCGGCGCTCTTTGTCCTGCTCGCCGTCGCGTCATGCCAAGTCGCGCCGGTCCGCACCGCCGCTCCGGTCGGCGAGCTCGTGCTCCCGACGACCGTTCCCAACGGGAAGGTCGAGGTCATCGTGAAGAGCACGTACACCAGCGGCGAAGCGATCCGCGCGACCATTCGGCTCATCCCCACGAAGGGATCGCTGCGCGGTCCCATCGACCCCTACATCCAGGCGAGCGGTTTCCACGGCACGGCGACCGTGAAACACCTTTCGGTCGACCCGATCAGCGTGTCGGCGGGAGCGGGGGAGGCAGTGGTCCTGTGGGATCTGCGCGACGACGGTGGGAAGGCCGTCGGGAGCGACGACTACAGCCTGGTCTTCAGCGTGGTCGACGATTCCGGGCGGTCGACGAGCGTCGGCGCGACGCTGCAGGTCCGTTGAGCGTGCGCCGTCTCGTCCTCGTCGTGGCCGTGGCCGCGGCGATCGTGGCGTGCGGCGATCCGAACACCGGCGTGGGCATCGAGGTCATCGACGCGCACGTCGTGAGGGTGATCGAGACGGGCGCTCACGAGGGCGCGAAGTTCCAGCGTCTCGCGGTGCAGCTCGACGGCTCGCTCTACCGCGGCGAGGTCGTGGAGCTCGAGTGGGATGGCCGCCGCGCGCTCAACGAGAACGGTTTTCTCGCGCCGGGTGACCGCGTCCTTTTGACCCTCAGTCGGACCGGAAACACCCGCACCTACACCATCTCCGAGATCGTGCGGCTCCCGTCGCTCTGGCCGTTCGTCGTCATCCTCGCCGTCGCGCTCGTCGTGGTCGGTCGCTGGAAGGGCCTCGCGTCGCTCGCCGGGCTCGGCGCCAGCATCGCCGTGTTCCTTCTCGCGGTCCTCCCCGCCGTCCGAAACGGAGACGATCCACTACTCGCCACGCTCATCGGCTCGATCGGCGTGCTCGTCGTCGCGGTCTTCGTCGTACACGGTTTCAATCGGAAGAGCATCGCCGCGCTGGTCGGGACGCTGGGCACCCTCGTGCTCGTGGTGGCGCTCGCTGCCGCCGCGATCGGGATCGCTCGGATCACGGGACTCGGCACCGAGGATGCGATCTTCGTGTTCGTCGGGACCGCGGGAAAAGTGGATATGCCGAGGCTCGTGCTCGCGGGCGTCGTCGTCGCCTCGCTCGGAGCGCTCGTCGATATGGCGGTCGGTCAGGCCTCGACCGCGTTCGAGCTTTCGGCGGCGGGTGAGCTTCGCGGCCGGAGGCTCTACGTCTCGGCGCTAAACGTGGGTCGCGACCACATCGGGTCGCTCGTGAACACGCTCGCGCTCGCCTACTTCGGCGGCGCCCTGCCACTGATCGTCCTCGTGTCCCTCGGGTTTCAGCCGCTGTCGGTCTCGATCAACAGCGAGGAGATCACGCAATCGATCCTGGCCGTGCTCATCGCGAGCATCGGCCTCGTGCTCTGCGTCCCGCTGACGACCGCGGTGGCGACCTACCTCGCCGACCGCGCGCGCGTTCCCTCCTAGGTCGCGGGTACGTCGGGCACAGAGCCGCGGGCTGCGACGAGGCGCAGCTCCGGGCGGCGGGGCCCGATCGCGAACCGCGCCACCAGGTAGGAGGCGAAGCTCAGCGACGTCACGAAGACGCTCACCGGAGCATTCGTGATGAGCGAGAGCAGGATGCCGCCGAGCGTGCACAGGAGCGCGATCGCGACGCTGTACACGATCGCGAGACCGGGTCGCGGCGTGAGCCGTTCCGCGGCGGCGCCCGGGGTGATGAGCAGGGTGAGGATCAGCAGGACGCCGACGACCTGGATCGCCTCGGCGACGGCCGCCGCCATGATCAGGAGGAACGCGACGGCGATCGCGCCGACGGGGACGCCACGCGCCTCAGCGACCTCCGGATCCACCGTCGCGAAGACGAGTGGCCGGTAGATCGCGGCGAGCGCCCCCAGCGTGACGAGCCCGATCGCGATGAGCAGGGCGACGTCAGCCCGGCTCACGCCGGTGATCGTGCCGAAGAGGATGGCGAAGGCCTGCGTCGCGTAGCCCTTGTAGAGCGTGATGAAGAGGACGCCCAACCCGAGGCCGAACGCCATGACGACGCCCACCACGACGTCGCGGCCGCGCGCGCGAACGCCGAGGGTCCCGATGAACACCGCGGTAATGGCGCTGCCGAACAGCAGCCCGAGGACCGGCGACAAATGCACGAGGAGGAATCCAGCGGAGCCGGTGAAGCCAAGCTCCGCCAGCGCGTGAACGGCGAACGACATGTTGCGCGCGACGACGAAACCACTGACGACGCCCGAGACGATCGCGATGACGAATCCCGCCGCTATGGCGTTCTGAACGAACTCGTAGCCGAGGAGCGTGACGAGCTGCTCCATCAACTGGTGTCACCGTGATCGACGACCGCGGCCGGTGGGTGGTGCGGCTCCTCGATGTTGAAGCCGGACTCGGTCGATTCCCCGACGACCAGGATCCGGCCGTGAACGCGAATGACGTCGACGTGCGATCCGTACAGCTCCGACATCCGGTCCGAGCGCAGCACCTCGTCGGGCGTCCCCGCCGCCCATCGGCCGTTCACTACGAACAGGACCTGGTCGACCACGCGGAGCACCGGGTTCACGTCGTGCGTCACGAAGAGCACCGTGCCGCCGGCGCGGTCGCGCCAACCCGCGATGAGATCAGTGATGGCCTGCTGGTAGCGGAGGTCGAGGTTCGCGAGCGGTTCGTCGCAGAGGAGGATCCGCGGGTCGCCGACGAGAGCTTGCGCGATACGCAAGCGCTGCTGCTCGCCCCCCGACAGGCGTCCGATCGGAGCGTCGGCGTACGCCTCGGCTTCGACGGCCGCGAGCGCAGTGGCGACGCGCGCGTTCGCCGCCGGGTCGCGCCAGGAGACGCCCCAGCGGTGTCCGTCGATCCCGAGGCGGACGAGGTCACGCCCGCGGAAGGGGAGCTCGGGGTCGAAGCTCGAGTGCTGCGGGACATAGCCAATGCCAGGGTCGCCCCGATGCGGCGCATGCCCCAGCACGTCGATCCGTCCGGCGGAGGGCTCGACCAGGCCGAGGATGGCGCGCAGGAGCGAAGTCTTTCCGGACCCGTTCGGTCCGAGGATCGCGACGAAGGTGCCGGGCGCGATGTCGAGCGACAGGTCGCTCCAGATGCTGCGCGCGCCATAGCTCAGCGTTACCCGATCGAAGCGGACAGCGGGCTCGCTCATCGCGACGCTCAGGCTAGCTATTTCGCGAGAGCCTTCTCCAGATCGTCGAGCTGCGCGAGCTGCCACTCCTGGAAGGTTTTGAACGCCGGCGGGATCGTCTCCGCGACGGGGACCACCGGCACGTTGTTGCTCACGGCGAGCTCGCGGATCTGTTCGGTGAGCGGCGACGTCACCTGTGAGTTGTAGAGGAGCGCCTTCACCTTGTGGCCGGTGATCAGGTCGCGCTCGGTGGCGACATCGGCGGGCGCGGGGTCGGTGCCCGACTCGATCGCCTCCATGAACGCAGGAGGAGTCAGCACCTTGAGGCCCATCGCGTCGGTGAGGTAGCCCGCGACGTTTTCGGTAAAGGCGATGGGCGCGCCCGTGTACTTCGCCTTGATCGAGGCGATCTTGTCGTTGAGAGGCTTGAGCGCGTCCAGGTACTTCGCCTTCTGAGCGGAGAAGTACGCCGCGTTCTGCGGGTCGAGCCTGGCGAGCGCGGCCGTGACCGCATCGGCGACCTTCGGCATCGTCGCCGGGTCGTACCAGACGTGGACGTTGACGTCGTCCTTTGCGCCGAGGATCTCCTGCACGTTGATGACGACGCGGTCGGGCTTCGTCGATGCGCCGAGCAGCTTCTCCATGAAGTCGTCGTAACCGATCCCGTTCACGATGACGAGCTTCGAGTCCGCGACGACCTTGGCGGTCGCCGGGCTCGCCTCGTATTCGTGAGGGTCGGCCGCCGGATCGTTCAGGATGCTCGATGCGATCACGCGGGTGCCGCCGATCTGGGCGAGGAGGTCGGCGTAGAAGTTCTCGGTCCCGAGCACCGCAATAGGTGCGTTAGCGGTGGATCCCGCCGGTGACGCCGTGGGGACGCACGCGCTGAGAGCGAGGAGAGCGATTGCGATCGCGACTCGCCCGAGGACGCGGGTCGCCAGCGCCGAAACCATGGCCATCTCCCCGGTAATTGAGAATGGGTCTCAAACTATGGCAGATGAGACTGAGTGTCAAATACCGGCCGCGGGCCTTATCCTCGCTCACATGAGCACCTCATCCATCGACACGCGTCTCGCGGCGGGAGGCCGGCGACGCACCGC
>Ga0209057_1000380_pt1 | contig 40595 bp, 39 predicted proteins | sample GraSoiAngelo_146_FD_185903 | JGI IMG/M metagenome (GOLD analysis project Ga0209057, IMG submission 185903) | Grasslands soil microbial communities from the Angelo Coastal Reserve, California, USA - 14_1009_05_30cm (SPAdes) (version 2) | ecosystem: Environmental > Terrestrial > Soil > Grasslands ...
TGCACGCGCTCGCTAACGCTGCCGCCCCGTCCCCACCACGCAGCAGCCCCGGGGATCAGCACCTCGCGGGCGAAGCCTGAGGTGCGCGGTAGTGGACCCAGCGGGTGGCGCACCCCGACTTAAGCCCAGCTCCGAGCCATCCGGGGTGGTCGGTTTTGAGGTGGCCACTCGTAGGCTGCGACCAGCACTAAAGAGGTGGGCTTGACAAAGCTCATTGCTTTCTATAATATCTGCCTAATCAAGGATGTCCCTTCAGACCCGTCAAGGCGCACTCCCGTTCTGGACCTGGGGTGGCCGCCGCCCTGGCGCGGGGCGCAAACCGGCTGGACCGAGGGCCGGCGTGCCCCATCGGCGACGGCCCCTCCACCACCGCGGCCAGCCGGTCCATGTGACGCTGCGGGCCGTGCGCGGTCTCCCCTCGCTGCGGGGCATGCGCCTCTTCCGGGCGCTGCGCAGTGGCCTCGCAGCCGCCTCCGCCGCGACCTTTCGCGTCGTGCATTTCTCGGTCCAGACGAACCACGTACACCTGCTCGTCGAGGCCGAGGGGACGCAGGCGCTCGGACGGGGGATGCAGGGGCTCGGCATCCGCCTGGCGAAAGCGATCAACCGGCGACTCGGGCGTAGGGGTTGCGTGTGGGCGGAGCGCTACCACGGCCGGGCGCTGCGGACGCCGCGGGAGGTGCGCAATGGCCTCGTCTACGTGTTGCTGAACGGGCGCAAGCACGGGGCCATCCGCCGGGGAATCGATCCGTGCTCCTCGGGCGCGTGGTTCGGGGGATGGAGGGAAGGCGTCGAGCCGTCGCGGGAGCCGGCTCCGGTTGCGCGACCGCGGACATGGCTGTTGAGCGTGGGCTGGCGGAGGAGTGGCCCGATCGGCGTCGACTTGGCCCCGGCAGCGCCGGGAAGACGGGCGGGCCGGTCTAGAGCTCGTTTCAAAACCCCCGCCGCGCTGCTACCCAGAGCGTGACGCTGGAGGTAGGGGCGCAACGTCCCATGGTTGAAATGGCGCTGCCCGTGGGGGGCGACCCGAGGTCGAGCACGGATGACCTACGGAAGTTCCTGAGATGGCTGCTGTGGCTCGCCTTCGTTCCTACCGTTCCCGCCCTCTTCACTGACTTCGTGGTCTCGGCGGGCGTCGTTCCCGTCCCGGTCGGTCTTCACGCTTACCTGTCCATGCCGATCTCGGCCCGCGGCGGATCTGCCGTCGTTGCGCTTCAAGCGGTCATAGTCGTGGAAGGGCTAGCGTACTGCGGGCTGTACTACGTCACCGCTCGCGCGCTCGGCGGTGCGCTTGCGAGAGTCCGGCGCGCCACCGTTCGGAGGGTCCTCGTTGGGGTCATCGTTGTGTCGCTGGCCGGCATGACCTTCTTGCCAATCTACGTACCCGTGCACGGAGATGGAGAAGGGGAGCCACGGAATCTGATCCGACTGCTCGGCTTGCGGAAGTCTCTGGCGGGCACGCCGTTTGCCTTGCGACCCACGCTGCAGGATCTCGCCGACGATCGGAACGTGGCCGGGATGAAAGAATGGCTCGTGACGCACGCTCTAGAGCGGGCATACGAGTCTCAGACATCCTGGGAATACGCGGCACAGCGAGGGTACGTCGACGTGCTCTCGCGCCAATGGGCTGCCCTGAAAGGGCAGATACCTACCAATGTGAATGCGCGGGCTCTGGTGGCGGCGATTCGTTACAGCCGCGCGGATGCAGTTACGTTCCTCCTCGCCCACGGCGCCGATCCGAACTGGAGCTCTGGATGTTTCGGGGGCGCGGTGGTGGAAGCTGCCCGGACCCCCGCGATGTTGCGGCTCCTTATAGAGCACGACGCCGACCCTCGACGAGCCAACTGCGTCGGCACGACGACCTTGATGCTCGCGGCGCAGCGGGGCAACGAAGCCGACGTGCGACTCCTGCTCAACAGCGGCGTCGATCCCAACGCGCGGGATACGCTTGGTCGAACCGCCCTCATCTACGCGGCCGAAGGGTCAAAGGATGCAGTCGATGTGGTCAGCCTCCTCGTTGCCGCCGGAGCCGACGTCAATGCCCGAGACACGACGGGCACGACGCCGCTTCGGGCAGCGAAGAATTGGCATCACCCCCAGGCGTACGCGTCCCTGCAGGCCGCCGGTGCTCAGGAGTGATCGGCTCGACCTGTGCCGCTTCAGGCCGCGCTCGGCGCCTTCTCCTCCTGTTTGGGTCAACGAAAGCCCCGCACGGTAGGCTCGCGAAGGAGGTGATATGCCCGACCTACGGGTGGTCCTGAACCAGCTCAACCTCGTCGTGCGAGACATGGAGGCGTCCGCGGCCTTCTATCGGCGACTCGGTATGGAGATCGAAGACAGCGGACCGGATCACCGCAGCGCCACGAACGCCGGCGCGCTCGACTTCGACCTCGATAGCCGCAGCTTCGCGAAGGTCTGGAACAGCGCGGCTCGGGACGCGCCCTGCGTCGTCATCGGCTTTGGCGTCGCCTCGCGTGAGGAGGTCGACCGGCTGTACCAAGAGCTGACCGCCGCCGGCTACCGCGGCCAGCAACGCCCGTACGACGCCTTCTGGGGGGCGCGCTACGCCATCGTCGAAGACCCCGACGGCAACCCCGTTGGCCTCATGAGCCCCTCCGATCCCGAGCGCCGCAGCTGGCCGCCGGGGCCAGCGCCGAAGTAGTGGTGGCGCGCCCGTGACTAGTCGATCGACTGCGGGTCGCTGCGCATGATGAGCGCCTCGTAGACCGGCTGCTGGCTCTGGTCCTCCTGCTCGATCTGGCGCAGGAGGGCCACCACCCCCGGCTCCTCCGGATCCCAGTGCGCGATCTGCTCGACCAGGCGGCGGCGTTTCGCCTGCGCGGCGTGCAGCGCGGCGACCGCACGCTCCCACTGGTTGTTGCCGCCGACCGTCGCCGGCGCCGCCGTCGGCGGCTGACCGCCGAGGGCGAGGAGGTGCGTGCGCAGCCGTTCCGCGTGGCGGGCCTCCATCTCGGCCAGGCCACGCAGCGCGCTCGCCGCCTGCGGGTAGCGCGCGCGCTCGGCGTGGGCGCGGAGCAGGGCCGCCTGCGCGGCCTCGGCGCGGTAGTCCTCGGTCAGGTCCGCGAGCAGGTCGCGCGCGGCGCCCTCGGTCCCGAGCAGGCGCGACAGGAGCCCCATGCGCGGGAGGCTCGTACCGGCCGCCCCGCGGCAAGTCAAGCGATTCCCTTCGCGCCGGATTTCCGTTAGTAGTCGGCCGAGGAGGTTCCTTCAGCCCATGGCACGCATCACGGTCGAGGATTGTCTGGAGCGCGTTCCCAACCGCTTCGAGCTCGTCCTGCTCGCCGCCCGCCGGGCGAAGCAGCTGCTCAAGGGAGCGCGCCCGCTGGTCGAGTCGGACAACAAGGAGATCGTCTCCGCGCTGCGCGAGATCGCTGCCGACAAGGTCCGGATCCGGTACGGCAGCTGATGCGGGAGCGATGGCGAAGGAGCGGGATCTCTACACGATCCTCGGCGTCGAGCGGACCGCCACCACCGAGGAGATAAAGAAGGCGTACCGCCGGCTCGCCCGCAAGCACCACCCCGACCTGAACCCGGGCGACAAGCAGGCCGAGGAGCGCTTCAAGGAGATCTCCGTCGCGCACGACGTGCTCACCGACGCCGGCAAGCGCAAGCTCTACGACGAGTTCGGCTTGGAGGGCCTGCAGGCCGGGTTCGATCCGACACGTGCACGCGAGTACAAGCGCTGGGCCGAGAGCGGGCACGGCTTCTCCTTCCGCCGCGAGGGTGCGTTCGAGGGCTTCGGCTTCGGCGGCTCCGGCGGGCGGCGTCGGCGGCGCGCCGCGGAGGAGGAGGACGACGAGGAGCGTGGCTTCGCCGACATCATCGAGCAGCTGTTCGGGGCGGGCGCCGCCACCGGCGCCGCGGCGCGGACGGCGCGCGGCGCCGACCTCGAGCACCCCATCGAGGTGGACTTCCTCGATGCGCTGCGGGGCACGAAGACGTCCGTCAGCGTCCGCCGGCCGGCGCCCTGCCCGCAGTGCGGCGGCAGGGGCCGGCAGGGGATGCGCGCCTGCACGCGCTGCGGCGGCACCGGCACGGTCGAGCAGCGCGAGCAGCTGACGGTCAAGATTCCCGCCGGAGTGGGCGACGGCGCGCGCGTGCGCGTGAAGGGCAAGGGCGGCGTGGGGCGAGGGGGCGCCCCAGCGGGCGACCTGTACTTCATCGTGAAGGTCCGGCCGCACCCGTTCCTCCAGCGCGACGGCAAGGATCTCACCATCGAGGTGCCGATCACGGTCGGCGAGGCGATCCGCGGCGCGACCATCACGGTGCCGACGCCGGACGGCACGGTGCGGCTCAAGGTGCCCCGCGGGAGCCAGAGCGGGCAGCGGCTTCGTCTCTCCGGGCGCGGCGTGCGCGATCCGAAGGGCGGCGCGCCGGGCGACCTCTACGTGCGCCTGATGGTGCAGGTGCCGGCCGATGGAGCGGCCGAGCGCCTGAAGGGCGCGGTCGAGGCGCTCGAGGAGGCGTACGCCGAGAACCCGCGGGCGCACTTTGCCGTCTAGGAGGCGGTCCACTCCGAGCGTCATGCCGCGCGACGCCGACATCGATCCCGAGGCGAAGGTCCCGTCGCCGTCGGCGGAGCCCGCGGTCGAGTCGCGCCCGGGCGGCGCCCTCGTCCCCGCCGACGCGCTCCAGCGCTACCTGAGCGAGATCCGCCGCATCCCTCTCCTCTCGCGCGAGGAGGAGCACGAGCTCGCCGTGCGCTGGCACGAGCACGAGGACCGGCAGGCGGCGTGGCGCCTCGTCACGGCCAACCTCCGGCTGGTCGTGATGATCGCGCGCGAGTACCAGCGCGCCTTCCACAACCTCCTCGACCTCGTCCAGGAGGGGAACGTCGGCCTCCTCGAGGCGGTCAAGAACTTCGACCCCTACCGCGGCATCCGCTTCCCCTCCTACGCGGTGTGGTGGATCCGCGCCTACATCATCCGCTACATCATGAACAACTGGCGCCTGGTGAAGGTCGGCACCACGCAGGCGCAGCGCAAGCTCTTCTTCAACCTCGCCAAGGAGCGCGAGCGGCTCGAGCGCGAGGGCTTCACGCCCAGCCCGAAGCTCATCGCCCAGCGCCTCGACGTGCGCGAGAAGGAAGTGGTCGAGATGGAGCAGCGCCTCGCGGCGCGCGACGTCTCGGTCGACGCGCCCGTCGGGGAGGACGAGGACGCCACGCTCCTTGATTTTCTGCCGAGCCGCGAGCAGACTGCGGACACCGTCGCCGACAAGGAGTACCATCGGCTCATCCGCGAGACGGCGAACGAGTTCCAGAAGACCCTCAAGGGGAAGGACCTGGTGATCTACGAGCGGCGGCTCGCGCCGCTCATGCGCGACGAGGAGCCGGTGACGCTGCAGGAGATCGGCGACGAGTTCGGCATCACGCGCGAGCGGGTGCGGCAGATCGAGGCGCGCGTGAAGAAACGGCTCGCCGACTACATGCGCAAGCAGATCCCGGACATCCGCGACATCGCGTTCGGGGCCTAGGAGGCTGTCCGGGAACGCATGCAGATCCACGGTGGTCGCGTCGTCGCGCGCGCGCTCAAGCGCGAAGGTGTGCCTTACGTGTTCACGCTCTGCGGCGGACACGTCATGTCGATCTACGACGGCTGCCTCGACGAGGGCATCGGCATCGTCGACGTGCGCCACGAGCAGTCGGCGGCGCACGCCGCCGACGGCTGGGCGCGCGTCACCGGACAACCAGGGGTGGCGATCGTCACCGCCGGCCCCGGGCTGACCGACGCCGTGACCGGCGTGGCGACCGCCTGGCGCGCCAACATCCCGATGGTGGTGATCGGCGGGCAGGCGCCGCGCTTCTTCCAGGACATGGGCGGGCTCCAGGACATGGCGCACGTGGACCTGATGAAGCCGATCACCAAGTGGGCGGTGTCGGTGCCGCACGCCCGCCGGCTCGGCGAGTACGTGGCGAGCGCCTTCCGCGTCGCGACCACCAACGTGCCCGGTCCGGTCTTCCTCGAGATGCCGCTCGACCTCCTCTTCGACAACCTCGAGGAGAGCGAGGTGGTCGTGCCCGAGGGCTCGCGCACCGACGCCGGGGTGGCGCCCGACCCGCGTTACGTGGAGCGCGCCTTCGACCTCCTGCGCGGGGCGCAGCGCCCGGTCTGCCTGGTCGGGAGCCAGCTCTTCTGGTCGCGCCGGCGCGAGGCGTACGCGGAGTTCGTGCGCACGTTCGGCATGCCGGTCTACGTGAACGGCCAGGCGCGCGGCTCGCTCGACCCCGAGGACCCGCACTGGTTCCTGCAGACGCGCAAGGACGCCCTCAAGCGCGCCGACGTGGTCCTCATCTTCGGGACGCCGCTCGACTTCCGGATCGGCTACGGGCGCGGCTCGCACATCAACGAGGCCGCGAAGCTGATCCACGTCGACCTCGACGGCCGTGAGCTCGGCAAGAACCGCAGCTGCGACGTGGGCATCATCGGCGACACGGGGTTGGTGATGGAGGCGCTCACCGAATGCGCGCGCGCCGCCCGCTGGAAGCCCGAGCTGTCGCGCGGCTGGCTCGGCGAGCTGCGCGGGCTCGAGAAGCAGAAGTGGGCGGCCCTCGCGCCCGAGCTCACCTCCGAGGAAACGCCGATCAACCCGCTCCGCCTGTGCGCCGAGGTGGACCGGCTGCTCACGCCCGACACGATCGTGATCGGCGACGGCGGCGACTTCGTCGGCTCCGCCGCCAACGTGCTCCGTCCGCGCGGATTCGGCCACTGGCTCGACGCGGGCCCGCTCGGCACGCTCGGCGCCGGCCCCGGCTACGCCATGGCGGCCAAGCTCGCCTCGCCCAAGAGCGACGTCATCATCATGTACGGCGACGGGGCCTTCGGCCTCAACATGATGGAGTTCGAGGCCTGCATCCGGCAGAAGATCAACATCGTGGGCGTGATCGGGAACGACGCGGCGTGGACCCAGATCCTGCGCGGCCAGGTGCAGATGTACGGCCCTGACCGCACGCCCGCGTGCAAGCTCGCGCCCAGCCGCTACGATCTCATGATCGAGGCGCTCGGCGGGCACGGCGAGTGGGTCGAGCGGCCGGAGCAGATCCGCCCCGCGCTCGAGCGCGCGCTGGGCGCCGGCGAGCCGGCGCTCGTCAACGTCCGCATCGGCGCGAGCGACTTCCGCAAGGACGCGATCTCGGTGTAGGAGACGTCCGTGGACCGGACCGCCGGCATCATCGTCATCGGCAACGAGATCCTCTCGGGGAAGGTCGTCGACACCAACTCGCCGTTTCTCACCCGCGAGCTGCGGGCGCTCGGCGTCACCGTCCGGCGCATCCTCACCATCCCGGACGAGCTCGACGAGATCGCGGCGGCGGTCGCCCAGTTCCATCGCGACTACGACCTCGTCTTCACCTCGGGGGGCGTCGGCCCCACACACGACGACGTCACCATGGAGGGGGTCGCGCGTGGGCTCGAGCGAAAAGTCATCCGCCACCCCGCCATCGCGGACAAGATCCGCGAATACTTCCGCGACAAGGTGAACGAGGCGCGGCTCAAGATGTCGGAGGTGCCGGAGGGCGCGGAGCTGATCGTCGACGGCCGGCTCGGCTTTCCCACCATCAAGTGCGAGAACATCTACATCCTGCCCGGCATCCCCGAGATCCTGGAGCAGAAGTTCCAGGCCCTGCGCGACCGCTTCGCCGTCTCGCCCTACTTCCTGCGCGTGGTCTATACGCGCGAGGGCGAGGGGGCAATCGCCGAGCACCTGAACGCGACGCTGGCGGCGTTCCCGGAGCTGCTGCTCGGGTCGTACCCCAAGATCGGCGACCCGGACTATGCGGTGAAGCTCACGCTCGAGTCGAAGGACGAGGGGTACGTGGAGCGGGCGCTCGCCCATCTCCTCGACCTGCTGCCCGAGGAAACGGTCGTGCGCACCGAGTAGGATGGGCGGCTGGCTCCGGAGGCGGCGCCCTCGATGCCTGCCCGCCCGCTGCCGACGTGGGGCGCATAGCAAGCTCGCCGAATTGCGGGGCGGTCCCTTCCGTCAATAGCAGGGTGCGGGAGAGCGAACTCCCGCTGCGCAGTCGTTCCCCCCAGTGGCGACGCTCCTTCACTACGGCCCGTCCTCGATGAGCGCCCTCCGGCGCCCGGAGGTCGCCTGTGACGGCGGACACCCACGCGCTGCAACCTTGCGCGATCAGGATCTCCTCGGGTACTCTGGGTTGCCGCCGGCGGCAGGGAAGCCGTGTGCGACCGGGTCTGGCCGAACCACATCGCAGGCAGGTGCCATTGCGTTCGCCGCGGGCCGGGGGGGAGGGAGAGTGTGCTCCGTCCCCGCGTTCGGGGTTCCTGCCGCAACTCCGGCTGCATCTCTAACGTGCACAGGGGAGTGCGGGGCCCACGACACCGTGGCATAGTCTCAGATCGGCTAGGCTCCCTGGGGGGTTTATGTCCGTGCTTCGGAGGGGTGAACCGCGCGCGTCGCTCCGCTCGCGACGTGCATCGAGTCGAGGAGGAGGCGACCGCGACATGGCAGGGACGCTGACGCCGGCCGATACCCAGCACATGGCCAAGGAGACCGACCGCAGGTCGCGCGGCGCGCTCGACGCCAACATCATCATCGCCAACGCGCCCGACCCGGTGTTCGTCTCCGACCTCGAGGGTCGTATCCTGCAGGCCAACGAGGCGGTGTCGGAGCTTCTCGGCTTCCGCCAGGACGAGCTGCTCGAGCAGTCGCTCTCGCGCCTCATCAGCCCGGAGGAGACGCGCGAGTTCATGGACGCCCTGGACGAGGTGGTGGAGCGCGGCGTCACGCGGAACGCGCGCCTCAATTCCCGGAGCGCCAGCGGCGAGGTCATTCCGACGAGCTTGAACGCCTCCGCCCTGCGCGGCCCGGACGGCAAGGTGATCGGCGCGATCGGCATCCTGCGCGACATGCGCGAGCTCGACGAGGCGCGGCGGTACGCGGAGAGCCTGATCAAAAACGCGCCCGACCCGGTGTTCGTCTCCGACCTCGAGGGCAAGATCCTGCAGGCGAACGATGCCGTCTCCGAGCTGCTGGGCTTCCGCGAGGACGAGCTGCTCGAGCAGTCGCTCTCGCGCTTCATCGGCCCGGAGGAGGCGCGCGAGTTCACCGCTGCGCTGCGCGAGGTGGTGGAGCGCGGGGTGACGCGCAACGCGATGCTCCACCCGCGGTCGGCGTCGGGCGAGGTCATCCCGACCAGCCTGAATGCCTCCGCGCTGCGCGACGCCGAAGGCCGGGTGGTCGGGACGATCGGCATCCTGCGCGACATGCGCGAGCTCGACAAGGCGCGGACCTTTGCGGAGAGCCTGATCCAGAACGCGCCCGACCCGGTGTTCGTCTCCAACCTCGAGGGGAAGATCCTGCAGGCCAACGACGCGGTCTCCCAGCTCCTCGGCTTCCGCCAGGACGAGCTGCTCGAGCAGTCGCTCTCGCGCTTCATCAGCCCGGAGGAGACGCGCGAGTTCACGGCCGCGATGCGCGAGGTCGTGGCGCGCGGCGTGACGCGGAACGCGCGCTTGAATCCGCGCAGCGCCTCCGGGGAGATCATCCCGACGACGCTCAACGCCTCGGCGCTGCGGGACGCCGACGGCAAGCTGATCGGCGCCATCGGCATCCTGCGCGACATGCGCGCCTACGAGCGCGTCGTGCGCGACCTCCGGGCCTCGCAGGCGGAGCTGCAGGAGAAGATCCTCGACCTCGAGAAGTTCGAGGAGGTGGTCGTGGGTCGCGAGCTCAAGATGATCGCCTTGGAGAAGGAGGTGGAGTCCCTCCGCCAGCAGCTCGAACGCCTGAAGACGGAGAGGAACCAGGCGTGACCCCCCCCGAGGTCGCGGACAGCGCGGGTCCGGAGCCCCCGGCGGAGACGAGCGTCCTCGAGACCCACGCGCGCCTGCTCGAGCGGGTGAACAAGCTCGAGCAGCGTGTCCGCAGGGGCGAGGAGCGCCGCTGGGCGCTCCTCCACATCATGGGCGACCTGAACGAGCTCAACAAGCGGCTCGCCCAGCAACGCAAGGCCATGATGCACATCCTCGTCGACTACGAGCAGGATCGCCGCCGGGTCGTGCGGCAGTCCGAGCGGCTCGACAACTCGCGGCGCGCCCTGCTGCACATCCTCCAGGACGTGCATCGCTCCAACGAGCGGCTGGGGGATGGACGCAAGGCGATGATCCACATCATGGGCGACCTGCGCGAGACCACCGAGGAGGTCCGGCGCCGCGAGCACGAACTGCGTGACAAGCAGGATCAGCTCGTGCAGGCGGGCAAGCTCGCCACCGTGGGCGAGCTGACGACCGGGATCGCCCACGAGCTGAACAACCCGCTCAACAACATCGGCCTGTTCGTCGGGAACGCGATCGACCACATCGAGCTCGACGCGACCGACCGGGAGCGCCTCCTGGACGAGCTGCGCCACGCGCTGCGGGAGGTGCGCCGGGCCACGGCGATCATCTCGCACCTCCGCACCTTCGGTCGGGTGGCGTCGGTCAGCCCCGAGCCGGTACGGATCAACGGCGTGGTGCGACGCTCCTTCTCGCTGCTCTACGAGCAGCTCCGCCTGCGCCAGATCGAGGTGCGACTGGATCTCTGCGCGGAGGATCCGGTCATCGTCGGCAACCCGATTCAGCTCGAGCAGGTGTTCATCAACCTCCTGACCAACGCCCGGGACGCCCTGGCGGACGCGCCGCGGAAGCTGATCCACGTCGAGTCCGCGGTCAACCAAGGCGTGGTCGACCTGCTCGTCCGCGATACCGGCCCGGGCATCCCGTTGGAGTTGCAGCAGCGCATCTTCGATCCGTTCTTCACGACCAAGGAGGTGGGTGCCGGCACGGGGCTCGGTCTCTCCATCGCCTACGGCATCGTCAAGGAGCACGGGGGTACGATCTCGGCCGTGAGCGGCGCCGGCGCCACCTTCCTCGTCCGGCTGCCCCTGCCCGCGGAGCCGGCCGCGCCAGCGAGGTGAACATGGCCCGCATACTCATCGTCGACGACGACCCCTCCTTGCTGAAGGCCCTTCCTGAAGCGGTGCGGCTGCGCCTCAAGAACGTGGCCGTGGACACGTGCGACTCGGCGGCGGAAGCGCTCGGCAAGATCGGCAGCACCGACTACGACGCGATCGTCGCGGACATCAAGATGCCCGGGATGGACGGCCTCGCGCTCCTCGCCGAGATCCGGACGCTGCGGCCGGACACGCCGACGGTGCTCATCACGGGGCATGGTCACGACGACCTCGCGGTGCTCGCGCTCCGCGGTGGGGCCTACGATTTCGTGCAGAAGCCGATCGACCGGGACTACATCGTCGGCTCGTTGACCCGTGCCATCGAGGAGCGTGAGCGGCGGCGCCGGGTCGAGGAGCAGCAGGTGTTCCTCGGGCAGCACGCCGAGCTGCTGGAGAAGATCGTCGAAGAGCGCACGCGCGAGCTGCGCGAGGCCAATCGGCTGAAGGACCAGTTCATGGCGATGCTGTCGCACGAGCTGCGCTCGCCGCTCGGCGCGATTCGCATGTGGGCGAGCCTGCTGCGCAGCGGCAAGCTCGACGCGGAGCGGACCGCGCGCGCGATCGAGGCGATCGAGCGGAGCGCGATCACGCAGGGGCAGCTGGTCGAGGACCTCCTGGACGTGTCTCGCATCACGGCGGGGAAGCTCGTCCTCGACGCCCGGCCGATCGATCTCGCGGCCGTCGCCGAGGCGGCGGTCGACGCGGTGCGCACCGACGCCGAGGCGAAGCAGGTCCGGCTCGAGCAGGTCTTCGAGCTCGGAGAGGGGCGGATCCAGGGCGATCCGGCCCGCCTCCAGCAGGTCGTGTGGAACCTTCTCGCGAATGCAGTCAAGTTCTCCCCCCGGGGCGGCCGCGTCCTCCTGCGGCTCGCCCGTGCCGACGGGCAGGCCATCATCTCCGTCCGCGACGAGGGCGAGGGGATCGCGGCCGAGTTCCTGCCCCACATCTTCGAGCCTTTCCGGCAGGCCGACGGCACGAGCACGCGCGCGTACGGCGGCCTGGGTCTCGGGCTCGCGATCGTCCACGACGTGGTCGAGCTGCACCGCGGCACGATCGAGGTCGAGAGCAAGGGCAAGGGGCAGGGGGCTACGTTCACGGTCAAGCTGCCGCTCGTCGGGGCGCCGTCAGAGGCGGCGCGCGGGGTCGCGCGGCAGCCGGCGCTCCCCCGCGAGGAGTTCCGCCCGGGTCCCAGCCTTCAGGGCGTGCGGGTGCTCCTGGTGGACGACGACGCGGGCGCCCGCGAGTCCGTCACGGCGGTGCTCGAGCAGTCCGGGGCCAGCGTGCGCGCGGTGGAGTCGGCGGCGGAGGCGGTCGAGACCCTGGAGCGCGAGCCGCCCGACGTGCTGCTGAGCGACATCGCGATGCCGGGCCTGGACGGCTACGCGCTTCTCGGCCAGGCGCGAGCGCGGTTGCAAGGCGCCCAGCTTCCCGCGGCGGCGCTGACCGCGTACGCCGGCGCGACGGATCGCACGCGCGCTCTGGCCGCCGGCTTCCAGGCCCATCTCGCCAAGCCGGTCGACCCGGCCGAGCTGGTCGCGGTGGTGGCCCAGCTCGCGTACGCGACCCGCGAGCCGCTGACGGCAGGGTCGTAGCGTGACATGGGGAATCGCGCGGCCGGGCGCTCCTCCACCGCCCCGGTGGCGTCGGGTCGCGCGATGGGGTAAGAGGCAGCGATGGATCCACGAGGGTTCGGAGGAGGAGGGGCCATGAAGGGGTGGAGGATGCTCGTCGGAGCGCTGGCGCTCGTCGCTGCGCTCACCGCCGCACGGCCGGCCGAGGCCGGCTATCTCGAGGACGCCGGGTGGGGCGCGCTCACCGTGCTCACCAACGTCTTCTACATGCCGGCGAAGCTCGGCTACGCGACGCTCGGTGGCCTGACCGGCGGCTTCGCGTTCGCGCTGACGGGCGGCGATCTGCAGACGGCGGAGACGGTGTGGGTCACCAGCATGGGCGGCACCTACGTGGTGACGCCCGGCATGCTCCAGGGCGAGGAGCCGATCGTCTTCACCGGCACGCCGTCCGGGACGAACGCCACCGCCGACACGCGCTCGGTCGAGGAGCGTCCGCTCGGCGGAAGCTGAGTCGCGTTGACCCTGGCGCGGCGGGCGTGAAATAGTCCGCCCGGTCCGTGTCGAGTCGCGCGGCGGTGATCACCGGCTGCGGAGCGGTTTCACCGCTCGGCGTCGGTGTGCGTGCGCTCTGGGACGGGCTCCTCGCCGGCCGCACGGCCATCGCGCCGATCACCGGCTTTCCCGCGGACGATCTGGTCCCGCGCTCGGCGGCCGAGGTGCGCCACGTCGCCCGCACCGACCCCGATCGGGCGGGGGCCTTCGCGCTCGCGGCGGCCAGCGAGGCCCTGGCCGACGCGGCGCTCGAAACGCGCACGCTCGACGCCCGCCGGGTGGGCGTCGCGCTCGGCACGACCCTCGGGGGCATGCAGCTCTTCGAGCGCTGGATGGCGGGCGGCGAGCCGCTCCGGGCGGGGATCGAGGCCATCCCGTACTACGGACCCGCCGTCCGTCTGGCGCGCACGCTCGGCTGCCGCGGGCCGGTCGCCACGGCGCAACTCGCGTGCGCATCCGGCACGCACGCGATCGCGCTCGCCGCGGACTGGGTACGCGCCGGGCGCGCTGACGTCGTGCTCGCGGGCGGGACGGACCTCCTCTGCCGTTTCGTCGTGTCGGGATTCAACTGCCTCAAGGCGACCGCCGACGTGGCGCGGCCTTTCGACGCGGCTCGGCGGGGTCTCGTCCTCGGCGAGGGCGCAGCGCTCGTGCTGGTGGAGGAGGCGGGGCACGCCGGCCGGCGCGGCGCGCGGGTTTGCGCCCGCGTGCTGGGGGTCGGTGCCGCGGCGGACGCCACGCACATGACCGCGCCCGACCGCGAGGGCGGCGGCGCGGCGCGGGCGCTGGAGGCGGCGCTGGCCGACGCCGCGCGACCGCCTCGTGCCGTCGGCTTCGTCTCGGCGCACGGCACCGGCACGCCCTACAACGACGCCATGGAGGCGGTCGCGCTCACGCGCGTCTTCGGCCGCCGCACGGTGCCCGTCAACTCGATCAAGGGCGCGATCGGCCACACCCTCGGCGCCGCTGGCGCGTTCGAGGCGATCCTCTGCGCGCGGGTGCTGGCGGAGGGCAGGATGCCGCCCACCGCCGGGCTCGCCACCCCCGATCCGGCGTGCGACGGCCTGGATCTCGTCATGGGAACGGCCCGCGCGCAGGCGGTCGAGGTCGCCGTCTCGAGCTCGTCCGGGTTCGCGGGCACCAACGCCACGCTCGTACTCGGCCGCGCATGAGGGAGGCGGTCGCCATCACCGGCGCGGGCGCGGTGACGTCGCGGGACGTCTCCACGGCCGCGCTCCCGGAGGCGGTGCGGGCGCGCGCGACGCGCACGGAGCGCGTGACGCAGCTCGTGCTGCTCGCGGGGGGGCGCGCGCTGGCGGCGGCCGGCCTCGAGGCGAGCGACGGAGCACCGCGGCCGCGCCTCGGCGTCGTGCTCGGGACGGCGTTCGGCTGCTTCCTCACCAACGCGGCCTACCAGCGGCGCCTCGGCGAGGGCGGGCCCGCGGCCGCCAGCCCGCGCCTCTTCGCGGCCACGGTGTCGAACGCGGCCGCGGGCGAGCTCGCGATCGCGTACCGCCTGGGCGGGCCGTCGGTCACGCTCACCGCCGGCGCCGCGTCGGGGCTCGGGGCCGTCGGCCACGCCGCCGACCTGGTGCGCACGGGCCGCGCCGACGCGCTGGTGGCGGGCGGCGCGGACGCGCTCGATGACGACCTCCGCCGCTGGCTCGCCGCCGGCGGCCTCGACCCCGGGCGCGCGCCCTCGGAGGGCGCGGCGGTCCTCGTCCTCGAGCGTGCGGACCGGGCGCACGCGCGCGGCCGCCCCGTCCTCGGCAGCGTCGAGGGGGTCGCGGCCGGCTTCGAGCCGGACCCGGCCGGGGCGCGGGCCGGCGACGGGCTCGCGGCCGCGGTGGCGACGGCGCTGGAGGAGGCCGGGCGGGCGCCGTCGGAGATCCGCGTGCTGGTCTCGGCGGCGCCGCCCGCGCTCGCGGGCCTCGAGGCGCGGGCGCTCGGCGGCGTCGAGCCGCAAACCATCGTCCGCCCGAAGGACGCCCTCGGCGAGACCTTCGGTGCGGCGGGCGCGCTCGGCCTGCTCGCCGCGCTCGCCGAGGCGCCGCCCGGGGCCGCGCTGCTCGTGCTCGACGTGTGCGCGAGCGGTCACGTGGCCGCACTGGTGGCGCGCGCGGGGGACGTGGCGTGAGAGGCTTCGCCGGCCGCCGCGTGCTGGTGACCGGCGGCTCGCGCGGCATCGGGCGCGCGACCGCGGAGGCGTTCGCGCACGCGGGCGCGGCCGTCGGCTTCAACTACGCGCGCGCCGAGGACGGGGCGGAGGCGGAGGAGACGCTCGCCGCGCTCGGCGCCGCGGGCGTGGCGGCGCACGCCGCGCGCGCCGACGTGGCCGACGCCGAGGCGGTGACGCGCCTCTTCGCCGAGCTGCGCGCGGCGCTCGGCGGCGCGCCCGACATCCTCGTCAACAACGCCGCCGTCACCCACGACGCGCCCCTGATGATGGTCGCCCCCGAGGCCTGGGACCGCGTCATCGAGACCAACTTGAAGGGCGCCTACCTCTGCTCGCGCGCCGCGCTCCGCGCCATGATCGCCGCGCGCGGCGGGCGCATCGTGAACGTGGTCTCGCCCGCCGCCTTCCTCGGGCACGAGGGGGCGTCGAGCTACGCCGCCTCCAAGGGCGGGCTGGTCGCGCTCACGAAGTCCCTGGCGCGCGAGGTGGCGCGCTTCGGCATCACGGTGAACGCGGTCTCCCCGGGCCTGGTCGACACGAAGCTCGTCGCCGGCGTGGCCGAGGCGCGGCGCGACGAGCTTGCGCGCCAGATCCCGCTCGGCCGCCTCGCCCGTCGCGAGGAGGTCGCGGCCGCCATCCTCTTCCTCGCCTCGCCCGCCGCCTCCTACGTCACCGGGACGACGCTTCACGTGGACGGCGGCCTCGCGATGCTCTAAACAGGGGCGGCCATGGATCGTCACAGCCTCCGCCGCGAGGTGAAGGACCTCCTCGCCAGCGGGCTCCGGCTCCAGATCGCCCCGGGCGAGATCCCCGACGACGCGCCCATCTTCGGCGAGACGCTCGGCCTCGACTCGATCGACGCGCTCGAGCTGGTGGTGCTGGTCGAGGACCGCTTCCACGTCTCGATCCCCGACGAGGAGGTCGGGCGGCGCGCCTTCGGCTCGGTGAACGCGCTCGTCGACTTCATCCTCGCGGAGCGGCCGGGGTAGGAGGCGCGTGCCCCGCCGGGTGGTGATCACGGGGCTCGGGGTGGTGTGCGCGCTCGGGGGCGACGTGCCGGCGCTCGCGGCCGGGCTCGCCGACGGGCGCTGCGGCATCGGGCCGTTGACGCTGTTCCCCTACCGGGGCCGCTGCCGGAGCGCGGCGCAGGTGCCCGAGGCGGTGCCGGCCGCGCTGGGTGCGCTGCCGCTTGCCACGGCGCGCCGCCTCTCGCGGCCGGACCGCTTCGCGCTCGCCGCCGCGGCCGAGGCCTGCCGCGCGGCGGGCCTCGACGCCGGCCTCCGGCGCGCGGCCGCCCTCGCGGTCGGCGCGACTACGGGCGGCATGTTCGAGACCGAGGAGGTCTACCGGCGCCGGCGGGCGGGCGAGGAGCGCCGCTTCCGGCTCTCACGCATGCTGGGCACCCCGCTCTCGACCGCGGCGGCGGCGGTGAGCCAGGCGCTCGGCATCTACGGGCCGCAGGCGACGCTCTCGACCGCGTGCTCGTCGAGCGCGTTCGCGGTGGCGCTCGCTGCCGACACGATCCGGCGCGGCGAGGCGCGGGTGGCGCTCGCGCTCGGCACCGACGGCCTGTGCCGGCTCACCTACGCCGGCTTCGACGCCCTCCAGGCGCTCGACCCGGACCGCTGCCGGCCCTTCGACCGCGACCGGCGCGGTCTCTCGCTCGGCGAGGGCGCGGCCGCGCTGGTGCTCGAGGACGCCGAGCACGCCCGCGCCCGCGGCGCGCGCGCCCGGGCCGCCGTCCTCGGCCACGGCACGGCCACCGACGCGCACCACCCGACCGCGCCGCACCCCGAGGGCCGGGGCGCGCTCGCCGCGCTGCGGGCGGCGCTGGCAGCGGCCGAGCTCCCGCCCGAGGCGATCGACTACGTGAACGCGCACGGCACCGGCACGCCGCAGAACGACGCCATGGAGGTGGGCGTGCTGCGCGCCGTGCTCGGGCCGCGCCTGGCGCGCGTCCCCGTGAGCGCGACCAAGTCGCAGCTCGGCCACTGCCTGGGCGCGGCGGGCGCGATCGAGGCGGCGGTGACGGTGCTGGCGCTCGAGGAGGGTATCGTGCCGCCGACCGTCGGGCTCCGCGCGCCGGACCCGGCGTGGGACGACCTCGATCTGGTCTCGACGCCCGGCCGGCGCGCGCCACTTGGCGCCGCGCTCAGCTCCTCCTACGGCTTCGGCGGCCACAACGTGACGCTCGTCCTCGGGCGAGCGGAGGGACGATGACGGCGGTCGCGGTGACCGGCATCGGGGTGGTGTGCGCGCTCGGGCACGGCGTGGAGCCCTTCTGGCGCGGCCTCGTGGCCGGCGCGTCCGGCCTCCGCCCGATCCGCCGCTTCGAGGTGCCGCCCGGCGTGGCCCTCGGCGGCGAGGTGCCGCCGCTCGAGAGGCGGGAGGTGGTCCTGAGCGCAATCGGCCGGCGCATCGACTGGGTATCGCTCATGGCGCTCGCGGCCTGCCGCCTGGCGCTCGCCGACGCTGGCCTCGGGCCGGGGGCGCTCGAGCCGGCGCGCACCGGCCTGGGCCTCGGCTCGGCATGGGGGAACCTCCAGGAGACGGCAGCCTTCCTCGATCGGCTCTTCGCACGCGGGCAGGGCAACCCGCTCCTCTTCCCGAACCTGGTCTTCAACGCCCCGCTCAGCTACGCCTCGATCGAGCTCGGCATCACCGGACCGACCGCGATGCTGTCTGCCGAGGAGGCCTCGGGCGAGGCGGCGATCGCCTGGGGCGCCGAGCAGGTGGGAGAGGGCGCGGTCGACGTCTGCCTCGCCGGCGGCGCCGACGAGCTCGGCGCCGTGCTCCACCAGGTGCTGCGCGAGGGCCGCCTGCTGGCGCGCGCGGCGCCGCGTCCGCTCGACCCGGCGGCCGACGGCGCGTGCCCGGGCGAGGGCGCGGCGGTCCTCGTCCTCGAGCCGCTCACCCGTGCGCGCGCGCGCGGCGCGCGTATCCACGCCCGGCTGGTCGCGGTACCCGGCTTCACGGTCCCGGCGCCGGTGCACGGCTGGGCGCGCGACCCGGTGCCGCTGGCCGAGGGGCTCGCACACACGGTGCGCGATGCCGACGTCGTGTTTGCCGCCGCGAGCGGCCGCCCCGAGCTGGACGCGCTCGAGGCGGCGGCGCTCGCGCGCGCGCTCGGCGGCCGGCGCGCGGCGGTCACGGCCGTGCGCGGCGCCGTCGGCGATTTCGGCGGCGCGGGCGCGCTCGCGGCGGCCGCCGCCGCGCTCGCCGTCTCGACCGGCGTGGTGCCGCCGACCCTCGGGCTCGTCCCCCCGGCGCGCGCGGGCCTCGACGTGGTCGCGGGCGGCGCCCGGCCCGGCCGCGTGCGCGTCGCGGCGGTGGACGGGCTCGCCCGCGGCGGGCGCTGCCGAGCGCTGCGCCTGGAGGCCGTGTGAGACAGCCCATCGACCCGTTTCCCCGCCTGCCGCACGCGGCGCCCTTCCTGCTCGTCGACCGCGTGCTCGAGATCGGCGAGCGCACGGGGGCGTTCTCGAAGCTGGTGAGCGCGGCGGACCCGTGCGTCGGGCGCGACGGGGAGCTCCCCGCCGCCTTCGTGATCGAGGCGCTCGCGCAGGGCGGGGGCGCGCTCCTGGCCGCGCAGGGCGGCGGCGCGCCGGCCGGCGGTTACCTCGCGGCGGTGGATGACTTCCGCATGCTGGGCGCGGTGCGCGCCGGCGACGAGCTGCGCGTCGAGGTGGAGATCGTGCGCAACTTCGGCGGCGCGATCCTGCTGCGCGGCCGCGCGCTGGTCGACGGCGAGCTGCGCGCCGAGGGCCGCATCACGCTGAAGCCGCCGCGCTAGACCCTGAAGCCGCTTGCCCGAGCGGGCCCGCTCCGCTAAGCGGGGCGGGCCATGGACTGGAGGGGGCTCCGCGCCACGCTGCGCTTCGACGGGGCGGCGTGGCGCCGCTTCGCGGAGCTCGGCTGCGTTTACGGCCCCGAGTGGTGGAAGCGCGGCTCCCCGCCGGTGATCGCGGCCATCATCTTCGCGATCGCGCGCGCGCAGCGGGCAGCGGTGCTCGCCAACCAGCGCCAGGTTCGTGGACCGGTGCGCGGTCCGCGCGGCTGGCTCCGCGAGCGCTGGCACGCCTACCGGGTGTTCGCCGAGTTTGCGCGCTCGGTGACCGAGGCGATGGAGCAGTGGGGCCCGCGGCCGCGGCCGCTCGTGCTCCACGCCGTCGGCGCCGAGATCTTCGAGGCCGCCCTCGCCGAGCACCGCGGGCTGGTCGCCCTGACCGGGCACTTCGGCTCGTGGGAGGTGGCGGCGCGACACCTGGCCGGGCTCGGGCGTCCCGTCAACATGGTGGTCGCGCACGAGCCCAACCCGAGCGTGCGCGACTTCATGCACGCCATCCGCAGCCGGCACGGCTTCCAGGTGATCTACTCCGACCGCTCCGTCTTCACCGGGCTCCCCATCCTGCAGGCGCTCCGCCGCGACCAGATCGTCGGCATGCAGATCGAGCCGTGGGGCCCCATGCCCGGGAGCCACGAGGTCGAGTTCTGCGGCCGCCCGACGCGCTTTCAGCTGGGACCCTTCGCGGTCGCGCGCGTGGCGGGGGCGCCCATCGTGCCCGTGTTCGCCGTCCGCACCGGTATCCGCCGCTACGAGATCCGCGTCGTCGGCCGCTTCGACCCCGAGACGCCGGCCGAGTGCGTGGCGGCGCTCGTCGCCACCGTGCGCGCCTACGAGCGGCTGGTGCGCGAGGTGCCCGCGCAGTGGCTCATGTTCGAGGACGTGTGGGGCGGGGGGGCGGACGCAGGCGAGCGGCTCCAGCGCGTGCCGCGGGCGGCGGGGATCGGGCGCGGCTGAGGCGGGGTTGCGGAGTGTGCGCGCCCCGATCCGTCACCAGGTCACGAAGTCCAGCCCAGGGATGCGCGGGAAGCTTCGTCTGTCCCGCGTCGCCACGCGATGTCCACGCGCCATCGCGGTCGCTGCGATCGTCTACGAGATCGTCCCCCACGCCGTCGGGTTCCGCCTGAGGTAGCCGTTCACCTTGGCGTTCGCGACCACCATGGCGAGCGTCTCGAGGAGGTTCCGCCGCGGCGGGGGCACGAAGCGGCGGAGCATGCTGCGCACCGAGTAGAAGCCCGAGTAGACGTACTGGAAGCCGTCGAGCATCTGCTCGGTGGTCATGTGAAGCGGGCGCACGACCGGGCTCCCGTAGTCGTAGTGGCCCCAGTCGCCGTCGAGGAGGCGGCCGGCGGCGAGCATGTCGGCGTGGAACTTGGTGCCGGGGTAGGGCGCGGGCGTGAAGAGCTTCAGGAATGCGATCTTGTTCTCCTCGAGCCAGCGGAGCGTCGCCGCGAAGGTCTCCGGCGTGTCGCCGTCGAGCCCCACCATGATGAGCGCGATCACCTGGATGCCGCGCGCGCGGAGCTTCGCGATGTCCTCCTGGAAGCGGCTCGGGCGGTTGAAGCTCTTGGCGACCGAGGCGAGGCTCTCCTCGGAGAGGCTCTCGAAGCCGACCGAGAGGATGCGCGCGCCGGAGCGCGCCACCAGGTCGAGCAGCTCCGGGTCGCGCGCCACGTTGATGGTCGTCTGGCTCACCCACTGCATCCGGCACGGGATCAGGCGGCGGAAGAGCTCCTTCGCCTCCTCGGGGCGCGCGATCGGGTTGTCGTCGAGGAAGAGGAGGCGGCGCGCGCCGAGGGCGCGGAGCTGGCGCACGTCCTCGATCACGTCGTCGACCGGGCGGGTGCGGAAGCTCCGGTTGTAGTAGGTCTGGACGGCGCAGTACTCGCAGGGGTGCGGGCAGCCGCGCGAGAAGAAGACCGGCCAGAAGAAGTAGAGGCGGTAGAGCCAGCTCGCGCGGAAGGCGTCGGCCTTGAGCAGCGGCAGGGTCCACCAGTCGATGGCGGGGAGGTTCGCCAGGTCGTGCCAGCGCTCGGCGCGGTAGATGCCGCGCGCGCGCCCGGCCGCGAGGTCGGCGAGCACGTCCTGCCAGACGTACTCCGCCTCGCCGGCGACCACGGCATCGGCGTGGCGGAGCGACTCCTCGGGGACGAGCGACACCCACGTGCCGCCGAGCACGACCTGCTTCCCGCGCGCGCGGAAGTGGTCGGCGAGATCGTAGGCGCGGCGGATCTGTGGGCCCATGGCGGTGAGTCCGACCACGTCGGCGTCGCGCTCGACGCGCGCGAGATCGAGGTCGGCCATCAGCTCGTCGGTGAAGGTCACCTCGTGGGGCGGCGGGGTGAGCGCCTTCAGGTAGGGCAGGGTGATGCCGCTCGTCCAGTAGCGCGTCGTCTTGTGGAGGGATCCGTCGCGCAGGTAGTGCGTCGGCGAGATCAGGTGGATGCGCATCGCGGCCCGCGGATGATGGCGGCGGGGCGACGGGGTGTCAAACGTGGCCGCATGAGGTGTTGGCGGCTCGGTGTCAGCGGAGCGTGGCCGCGCCGCTCCCGCCCTCGACGATCAGGTAGCGCCGGTCGGCGTCCAGATCCGCGAGCGCCGTCCGCTCCCCCGACGGCCACCCGACCTCGAGCGCCTCGACGCGCGTCGCATCGCCGAGGCCGAAGTGCTGCACCAGGCTCTGCCCCGAGAGATACGCCGACCCCGCGTGCACCTCGCGCGTCTGCCAGCCCGCGGCGGTCCGGAGCCGCAGGCGCGCGCCCACGGCGTCGCGGTTCGAGCGCGTGCCCACCAGCTTCACCTCGATCCAGTGCCGCGCCGGCCCCTGGTTGCGCAGCAGCTCGGCCGGCTGGCGGTAGTTGCGCAGCACGAGGTCGAGCCGCCCGTCGCGGTCGTAGTCGAAGATCGCGAGGCCGCGCCCATCCTCGACGCGGTCGGCGTCGTTCACCCAGCCGACCTCGGTGAAGGTCCCGTCGCCGTCGTTGCGGAAGAGGCAGTTGCGCTCGCGGCCATTGAGACTGTGCTGCCCGAGGTTCAGGAACGACCCGGTGCGCTGGTCCAGGCGTCGACCGACGCCCTCGAACATGTCCATTCAGACGTCGTCGAGGATCGGACCCGAGATGAAGCCGTTCACGGCGTAGAGGTCGAGGCGGCCGTCGTTGTCGTAGTCGAGGAACTCGGCCGACCAGCCCCACTGCGCGTCGCGCACCCCGGCCGCGTCGCTCACGTCGGTGAACGTCCCGTCGCCGTCGTTGCGGTAGAGAGTACTGCCGCGCGTCAGGCGGTCGATGATGTCGTCCGAGCGGCGCTGGACCTCGTCGGTGAAGAAGCCGAGCAGCCGGTAGAACCACGGGATGGGTGCGGGGAAGTCGGGATGGAAGAGCGCCCAGGCGGAGTTGGCGTGCATGTTGGACACGAAGAGGTCGAGGTTCCCGTCGCCGTCCACGTCGCCCCACGCGGCTCCCATGCCGGCGCCGCCGTCGACGACACCGGCGGTGGCGGCCCGCTCGCTGAAGGTGCCGTCGCGCTCGTTGTGGTAGAGGGCGTTCCCCCCGAACTCGTTGGCGACGTAGAGGTCGGGCCAGCCGTCGCCGTCGTAGTCGGCCCAGGCGGCGGCCATGCCCCAGCCCGTGTTGCCGACACGCGCGTGCCGGGTGACGTCGGTGAAAGTACCGTCGCCGTTGTTGCGATAGAGCGTGCTCGGCACGCCGTTGGTGGCCGCGTAGTTGGGACGCGGCACCGTCGCCTCCTGGTCGCCCATGCGCACGACGTAGAGGTCGAGGAAGCCGTCGCGGTCGTAGTCGGCGACCGCCGCCATGCTCGCCCAGCGCCCGGGCGGGATGCCCGCCGCCGCGCTCACGTCGACGAAGTGGCCGCCGCCCGTGTTGTGGAAGAGCCGGTCGCCGCCGCGCGCCGCGGCGACGAAGAGATCGGGCCAGCCGTCGTTGTCGTAGTCGAAGAAGACCGCGCCGGTGGCCGTGGCGGGGTAGGGGTGGGGCAGGCCGGAGGCGGCGGTCACGTCGCTGAAGGTGCCGTTGCAGCCGTTGCGGTAGAGGACGGCGTCGGGGCTCCCGGCGAGGAACACGTCCTCGCAGCCGTCGCCGTCGACGTCGGCGACCGCGACACCCGAGCTGGCGCCGACCGGATTGTCGGGCCCGCCGCCGAAGAGCCGGAAGGCGGGCGAGCCGTCGCTGGTGTGTACGCTCGCGATGCCGGCCGCGTCGGTCGCGCGCGCAAAGCGCGGCGTCCGGCGGGTGACCAGCGTGCGCGCCGTGACCTCCTCGCGCGTGATCCGCCACCGGCCGTCGCGCTGGGCGACGCGCAGGGTCGCCGCCTGCACGAGCTCCGCGCGCATGCCGTCGGCGCGCGTGCCGCGCACGAGCAGGCGGACACGGGCCGGATAGCCGTCCGCGTCGGCCGTGCGCCAGGCCACGCGGTCGATGCGCAGCTCGGCCTTCTCGATCGTGGCGAAGAGCGCCAGCAGGTGCACGTAGCGCGTGCGGATCGGCTCCGGGCCGCGGGTGCCCTCCCAGCGGCGCGTCGCCTCCTCGTGCTCGGGGTAGACGGCGTGCCCGCGGTCCCAGGTGAGGCCGCTGCCCGTCGCGGTCGCGTACAGCTCGAGGATCGCGTCGAGGTCGCGGCTCTTCACGTACGCCGGCAGGTGGCGGTGCAGCTCGGTGTTGAGCGGATCGATGACGGTCCGGCGCGTCGTCTCCCAGTCGGCCGGCGCAGCGCTTGCGGCGAGCGCCACCAGGAGCAGCCCGAGCACGCCCCGCCTCCACCGCACGGTGGCTGCGCTCTAGCGGGCGGCGGGCGCGGTGTCAATTTCCGTTGGCTGCCGGGGTTGGCCCAGGTCCAGCTAGCCGGGTAGCTCAGACGCGAAGCTCACCCACTGCGCCGCCGGTCGCGCTTGACTCGCGCGCGCCCTCCGACCTACAGCAGGGCCGCGCGTGACGCAGTCCTCGGTCGAGTGGGCGGTGAGCGACGACCTGGTCGCGGCGCTCGACGCCACGGTCGCCCGCGCGCGCGGGAGCGCGCTCTACCGCGAGCGCCTGGCCGGCGTCCGCATCCGCTCGCTCGCCGACCTGCGTGGGCTCCCGCTCACGACGCGCGCCGATCTCCAGGCCGCGGGCGCGCACGGCACGCGCGCCCTCCCGCTCGCACGGGTCTGCCACTACGGCGAGTCGTCGGGCACGAGCGGCGCCAGCAACTCGACCTGGCTCACGGCCGAGGACTTCCGGCGCGACGCCGACGCGATCCGCGCCGCGCACCCCGACGTGTTCGCGCCCGGCCGCATCATTCTCAACCGCTTCCCGTTCATGGCCGCGCCGGCGCATCTGATCCAGCTGATCGCCGAGCGCGGCGGCGGCGTCGCCATCCCGGCCGGCAACATCAACTGGGACGTGCCCTTCCCGCGCGCGCTCGAGCTCGCTCGCCGGACGGGGGCAAACCTGCTGGCCGCGCTGCCGCTCGAGCCCGTCGTGCTGGGCGAGCTGGCGCGCGCGCAGGGCATCGATCCGGCCCGCGTCGGCCTCGACACGCTCTTCCTCGGCGGCGCGCCCGTGCCGCCCGCGCTCCAGCGCCGCCTGGCGCGCGTGTGGGGCGCGCGTGTCATCGAGCTCTACGGCTCGACCGAGACCATGCTCATCGGCACGTCGTGCCCCGCGGGCACGCTCCATCCCGAGACCACGCTCGCCTACTGCGAGGTGCTGCCGCTCGAGGGCGCGGAGGAGGGGCGGCTGGTGGTCACCACGATCGGCGTCGAGGGGAGCCCGCTGGTGCGCTTCGACACCGGCGACCTGGTGCGCGTCACGACCGCGTGCGCCTGCGGCGACCCGCGGCCCGGGCTCGTCGTCCTCGGGCGCGCGCCCGACGCCGTCGAGATCGCGGGCCGCCGGCTCTACCCCTACGATCTCATCGACGCCGCGGCCGCGGCGGCGGACGCGCTCGACAGCTCCGTCTTCTTCATCGTCATCCTGGCCGATCGCGTGCTGGTCCGCATCGAGGCGCGGACGAACGGGACGGGAGATCCCGCCGCGGCGTTCCGCGCCCGGCTGCCCGGCGTGCCCGTCGAGCTCGAGCCCGTCGAGCCCGGCATGCTGCTCGACGTCGAGATGCTGTCGCGCAGCCCGCACGTCTACAAGCCGGTCGTGCTCGCCGACTGGCGCCGCCCGGGGCGGCGCATCCTGACCGTCGACGAGGGCATGATCGAGTGGCCGCGGCCGACCTGGGCCGAGGGGCGTCGCTGGCTTCGCCGCAGGCTCAGCACGGCGGCGCGGCGGCGGCGGCTCGGCCGCGATCTGGCCCGGGGTGCGGACGGCTGATATAGGGGTTTGATGCAGCGCTTCCGCGTGGAGGCCGGCGCAGTGGCGGCGGCGCGGGCGCGGGCGGCGGCCCTGGGCGCGTCGGCGAGCGCGGCGGAGCTGGCGACACGCGCCGGCGCGGGTGCCACGCTCGTCGACGAGGAGCTGGCGGCGCTCCTCCTCTCGCCCCATGTCTCGACCGATGCGCTCCTCGCCATCGCCGCGGCGCGGCGGCCGGCGGGCAGCCCGCACCTCGAGACCTTCTCGCCGCTCTACCTCACCAACGAGTGCGACGCCGAGTGCCTGATGTGCGGCATGCGGCGCACCAACGAGGAGCTGGTGCGCGAAACGGCGGATGCCGCCACCGCCGAGGCGCAGCTCGACATCCTCCATCGCCGCGGGCTCCGGGCGGTGGCGCTCTTGACCGGTGAGTACCACCACGGCGGGCACCGGCGGAGGATGATCGCACGCACTGCCGAAACGCTGCGCGCCGCGCTCGTGCGCGGCTTCACGCACGTCCTCGTCAACATCGGGGCGCTCGACGCGCCCGAGTACGAGACGCTGCTCGCCGGCGTGCCGCGCCGGCCCGACGGGCGCGTCGCCCCGCGCGTCACCATGTGCACCTTCCAGGAGACCTACAGCCCGGAGGCCTACGCGCGCTTCATGGGGACGAACCCGGGGAACCCGCGCAGCGACTTCGCGCGCCGGCTCACGAACTTCGACCGCGCCTGCGACGCGGGGATGCGGGTCGCGAACCCGGGCGTCCTGCTCGGCTTGAACCCCGACGTCGCCTTCGAGCTGCTCGCGTTGGTGGCGCACGTGCGCCACCTCCGCCGGCGCGGCATGGAGGTGTACGTGAGCCTGCCGCGGCTCCGCAAAGCGTCGGGCACGCGGCACGCCGCCGGCGTGAGCGACGACCTCCTCTGCCGCCTGGTCGCGGTGCTCTCCATGGGCCTGCCGGAGGCGAAGGTCGTCATCTCGACGCGCGAGCCGCCGGCGATGCAGCGCCGCCTCCTGCCGGTGATCGGCGTCCTCACGCCGGGCTCGCCCGGCGTCGCGCCCTACAGCGAGACGGGGGCGCGCTTCGCGCTCGAGGCGAGCCAGTTCGAGGTGCTCGACCACCGGCCGATCGAGGCGATCCTCGGCGAGATCCTCGCCGCCGGCGCCACCATCGACTGCTACGAGCCGGCCCGCGGGGCCTGAGGCGGCCGTGCGTACGGCCGTCGTGCTCGGGACGAACTTCCTCGTCGGCGCCGCCGTGCTCGCCTGGGTGCTCGTCCGACACGGCGCGCCGGCCCTGGAGCTGCTCGCGAGCGGGCCCCGGCTCGGGCTCCTGGTGCTCTTCCCGCTCGCGGTCGCGGCCAGCTTCACGGCCTACGCGTGGCGCTGGAAGGTCCTGCTCGCGGGCCTGGGCGCGCGTCCTCGCCTCGCCGCGCTGGTCGGCTACCGCGCCGCGGGCCAGAGCCTCTCGTCCCTCATCCCGAGCGGGAAGCTGGGCGGCGAGCCGCTGCGCACGCTGCTCCTCGCCCGCGGCGGCGTGAGCGGCGCGCAGGCGATCGCCGCCGTCGCCGTCGATCGGACGCTCGAGATGGGGGGCGCGGCCGCCTTCGCGTGCGCCTACGCGCTCGTGCTCCTCCGTCGCGGCGTGCCGGCGCTCGAGGGGGCGCTCGTCACCGTCTCGCTCGGCGCGGCGGCGCTCACCCTCGGAGTCGTACTCACGGTGCGGCGGCTCCGCCGCGGGGCCGGGCTGGTGACGGCGCTCGCACGCAGCTCCGGGTTGACGCGCCTCGCCTTCGTGCGCCAGCAGATGGACGTCCTCGGCGCCGCCGAGGAGGAGGCGGCGCGGCTCATCGCCCAGCCGCAGCGGATGGCCCGCGCCTTCGCGCTCGGCCTCGCCGCCAACCTGCTCGTGCTGGGCGAGTACGCGCTCCTGCTCGCGGCCTTCGGCCTCCCGAGCGGGCCGGTCGCGGTGGTGGCGGCCGTGTTCGCGACCGGCGCCGCGCACTCGCTTCCCATCCCGGCCGCCGTCGGCGCGCTCGAGGGCGCGGAGCTGTGGCTCTTCGGGATGCTCGGCCATCCGCCGGCGGTCGGCCTGGCCGTCGGCCTCGTGGTGCGGCTCCGCGAGGTGGCGTGGATCGTGCCCGGGATCCTCTACCTCATGATGCGCGCCCCCGGGCTCACGCGCGGTGCTTTGACAACCCCACCCGACCCCTGTACGCGCGCCCCCGAGCCCCCGCCCCCCCGGGCGGTCCCGATGCGAGGAGGAGGAGGATGATGATGCGCGGCGTGGTCGTGATGGCGGTGGCTCTCCTGTGTGCCGTCCCTGCGCGTGCGCAGGATCGTCCGCTGCCGGGGAAGAAGCTGGCGATGATGTCGCGGGGTGCCAGGCAGATGACCGTCTTCATCGCCAAGGCGCGGCTCGACACCCAGTTCCAGCCCGAGGTCACGGGCGCGAAGCTCCGGATCGTCAATCCGACCTCCGGCGAGTCCAGGGTCGTCGACCTGCCGGCGTCGGGTTGGAGCGCGAACGCCCACGGCACCGTGTTCAAGTTCAAGAACCCGTCCGCGCCGGGCGGCTCGTCGCCGGTCAAGGCAGCGCTCGTCAAGCACAAGTCGGGAATCACGGTCATCGCGAAGACGACCGGCATCACGCTCGACGAGCCGACGCAGGGCAGCGTCGGGCTGGTGCTGGCCTTCGGCGCGCTCCACTACTGCGCCCTCTTCGGCGGCGAGGTGGTGCAGGACGAGCCGGGGAAGTTCGTCGCCAAGAAGGCGCCGGCGCCGGCGGCCTGCTCGGGCAGCGTGGGCTGCGGCAGCGGGCTCATCGACGGCGACGAGCAGTGCGAGGAGGATGCGGACTGCGGCGTGCAGAAGCAGTGCCTGCAGTGTCAGTGCGTCGGGGCGGGCGACGTGGGCGTGAGCCTGCTCTGGTCGGACACCAACGACCTCGACCTCCACGTCATCGATCCGAGCGGCGAGGAGATCACGTGGTTCAACCGCACCAGCGTGAGCGGCGGCATGCTCGACGTCGACGCGAACCCCGGCTGCTTCACGCCGACTACCATGCCGCTCGAGAACGTCTTCTGGCCGGTCGGCGGCGCGCCGCACGGGACCTACGTGGTGCGGGTCAACTTCTACGCGCTCTGCCCGGGCGGCGCCGCGGCGCCGGCGTTCACGGTACGCACGGTCGTCGACCACGCGCTGACCACCTTCGACGGGACCGCCACCACGCCCGACCGTCCGTGCGACGACTGCGGCACGGGCGATTCCCCGTGCGCCTGCGTCGACGTGACCTCGTTCACACGCTGAGCGCCGGACGGCGGCCGCACACGGCGGCCGCCCACATGCCCGCGTAATAGGCGCGCAGCCGGACCGCGTCGGGCACGACCTCGAGCGCCGTGAAGCCGGCGCGCGCGAGCGCGCCGAGCCACTCCTCGGCGGTCAGGAAGCCCGGTGTGGCCCGCGTCTCGGGGGCGAGGTCGACGTCCGTGAAGCTCGCGAGCAGCCGGAAGGGGAGCTCGGCGCCCACCGGCTCGCCGCGGCGCGGCCGGAGGCCCTCGCCGATCACGAGCCAGCCCCCGGGGACGAGCGCCGCACGCGCCTCGGCGAGGACGGCCTCGAGGTCGCGCGCGAGGTGGAAGACGTTCACGCCCCAGACGAGCCGGACACTCCCCGGCGCGACGCCTTGCGCAGCCCACGGCGCGTTCACGTCGAGCGCGGCGAAGGCGAGCGGCGCCCCCGGGTGCGCGGCGCGGAGGGTTTGCTCGGCGCGGCGGCGGAAGAGCGCCACCGGCTCGGTCACGAGGTAGGCCGAGAGCGCACCGAGCGTGTCGCGCTCCGCGAGCGCCTCGAGCAGCGCCTCGGTGGCGCTCCCGAGCCCGGCGCCCACCTCGAGCACGGGGCCGCCGGCGAGGCGCCCGGCGGCGACCTGCGCCGTCACCCGGTTGTTGAGCGCGTAGTAGCCGTTCTGGTTGCTGAAATACGCGACCCAGAGCGGCAGCTTGCGGAAGAGCGCGCTCTCGCCGTCGGTCTCCCCGCGTGCGACGCGCGGGTAGAGCGTCGCCGCCTCGTCGAGGAGGGCGAAGGCCGGGGCGTAGGAGGCGTCTGCCGCGAGGCCCTCGGCGCGCAGCGCCGTCAGGTCCGGCGACGGGAGCGGCCCGGGCAGGCGGTACCTCGCGCCCGCCGCGCGCGCCACCACACCCGCGAGCGCGAGCCGCTCGAGGAGCCAGCCGAGCGCCGGCGCGAAGCGCGGGACGAAGCCGCGCGCGGCGAGGAGCTCCTCGACCGAGCGCGGCTCGGCGAGGAGCGGCGGCAGCCCGAGCCGCGCCGCGAGGTCGATCGCGAGCTCGAGTGCGTAGTGCTCCACCAGCTCGCAGCTCCGGTGCTGCCGCGGGTTGAAGAGCACATCGCCGAAGCCCGCCTCGGCGAGGAGCGCGTAGAGGCGCGGATCGACGGGCGAGGGGACGAAGGGCGGCATCAGCTCGCCGGCTCGGGGGCGAGCGTGACGCTGCCCTCGAGGAGGAGGGCGCCGGCCGCGTCGCGCACCTCGACCCGGCAGCGCCAGAAGTGCAGCACGCGGCGCTCGAGGTGCGCCGCGAAGCGAAGCGGCCCCGCATGCGTCGTCGCGTGCACGCGGACGTCGCGATACTCGGCGACGACCGCGCGCCGCGAAAGCCCCCCGGGCCGAAGCCCGGCAGCGAGGCCGGCCGCCTGCGCCGCGCCCTCGAGCAGCGCGGGCCAGGGCCGGGGAGCGGCGCCAGCGCGGCAGCGGAGCGTCGCCCCGTCCCAGCCGTCGATCGCGTCCACGACCAGCGCGCGGCCGCGGTGGCGGAGGAGCGCGGCGGGCGCGGGGGCGCTCATGCCTCCGTCCGGAAGCGCAGCGTGGCGCGGGCGGCCGAGGCCCCGCGCCGCCGCACCTCGGCGTCGACCCGCGTCGCGGCCACCCGCCGCGCGCTGACGACGATCTCGTCCTCGGGCGTGACGCGTGCCGTGAAGACACACCGCTCGAGCGCGGCGAGCGCGGCGGTGGGCGCGACCAGCGCCGCCGCCAGCTCGGCCATCAGCCCGGCCAGCTGGGCGCCGGGGACGATCGGCTCGCCCGGGAAGTGGCCCTCGCAGAGCCGGCGCGCGTGCGCGCGGCACACCACGCCGCGCGCCGTGCCGTCGCCGATGGTGACCGCCGCGAACGCGGCCTCGAGCGCCACCGCGCTACTCGCCCTCGGCGAGCGCGCGCCCGAGCCGCAGGCGCGACACGTAGCGCCAGAGGTCGCCCTTGAGCCCGCGGCCGCGGAGCCGGGCGAAGAGCCGCTCCTCGTCGTTCACCTTCATGCCGGGAAGGAGCCAGTTGCCGCGCGCGCGCGCCGCGTCGCGCACGCGCTCGGCGAGGCCGTCGCGCACCGCAGGGGCGACGTAGAACCAGGGCTCGTAGAGCGTCTCGAGGCCCGGCACCTCGCCGCGCGCGAGGAGCGCCAGGGCGAGCGGCGTCTCGGGGTAGACGCGCACGCCGCACATCGCCGTGACCGCCGTCGGCCGGCACTCGTCCATGAGCGCGATGGTCTCGGCGACCGTCTCCCAGCTCTCGCCCTCGCCGCCGAAGACGAGGCTGTGGCAGAAGGGGAAGCCGCGCGCGCGGCAGATGGCCGACGCCGCGCGGACGTCGTCGACGTTGAAGCTCTTGCGGAAGGCGCGCAGCGTCGTGTCGGAGCCCGCGTCGGTCCCGAAGTCGATCGACTGGCAGCCGGCGGCGATCATCGCATCGAGCAGCTCGGCGCCGAAGTTCCCCGGCGTCACGAAGCACGACCAGCGGATGCGCCGCCCGAGCGGCCGGAGCGCCGCGCACACGCGCTCGGCGTAGCCGCGCGGCGCGTTGAAGACGCTGTCGACGACGAAGAACTGGTCGATGCCGTGCGCGTCGAGCAGGGCGGCGACCTCGGCCGCGATGCCCGCCGGGTCGCGCGTGCGCATGCCGCGGCCCTCGATCACGGGATAAGCGCAGAAGGTGCACTTGTAGTGGCAGCCGCGCTTGGTCTGGAGGTTCCCCATCCCGCCCTGCTCGAAGTAGCGCCGGTTGTCGATCCAGCGCCGGTCTGCGCGCACCGCATCCACGGCCGGAAGCCAGGCGGTGGGTGCGACCTCGACCGCGCCCGTCGCCGCGTCCCAGAGGGCGATGCCGGCGAGCCCGCGCGGGCTCTCGCCCACGGCCAGGCGCGCGAGCAGCGCCGGGAAGGCGACCTCGCCCTCGCCGACCACGCCGTAGGGGACGTGCAGGGCCGCCAGGTAGTGCGCCGGCATGGTGGTGAAGGCCGAGCCGCCGAGGACGATGGGCGCGTCGCTCGCCGCGCGGCACGCCTCGACCACCGCGTGGTAGTGGGGCAGGTAGGACACCGTGTCGGGGTAGGCGCAGTTGTCGACGTTGCGGAGCGAGATGCCGATCGCCTCGGGGCGGTGCGCGGCGACCGCCGCGCGCACCGCGGCGGGAGGGTCGTCGCTGAAGCAGAGGTCGAGAACGTGCACCTGGTGTCCGGCCCCGGCCGCGGCGGTGGCGACGTAGCACGCGCCGAGCGGCGCCACCGGGTCGGGGCTCCGCTCCTGGTTGGCCGAGACGAGGAGGACGCGCATGTCAGGACCCGTCGCGCGAGCGCGCGGGCAGGCCGGTGAGCGCGCTCGTCGCGCGCACGCGGAAGAGATCGTTCCCCGGCACGGCGCTCGGGCGTCCCGAGCGGATGCCCTCGGCCCAGCGCGCGTGCTCCTCGGCGACCAGCGCCTGGGCCATGTCCCAGTCGCCGTTGCCCGAGACGAGGCGCACGAAGGCCGTGCGCGCGGAGAGATCGGCGGGCGCGTGGGTGAGGATGCGGCGCGCGGTCCAGAAGTACGAGTCCGGGTCCTCGTTGTGGTCGTAGAAGAAGTAGAGGAAGCGGAGGTAGCGCTCGAAGGCGCCGCGGTAGGCAGCCTCGTACTCGGCGAGCGCCAGGGCCTCGGGCGCGGCGCCGGCCAGGACGCCGTCCACGGCGCGCGCGCCGAGGAACCCGGCCAGGCAGGCGAGGTGCACGCCGGTCGAGAACACGGGGTCGATGAAGCAGGCGGCGTCGCCGGCCAGCAGGAAGCCCGGGCCGGTGAAGCGCGTGCTGGTGTACGAGTAGTCGCGGATGATGCGGATGGGCGAGACGAGGGTCGCGCGCGCGAGGCGCTCGGCGATCGCGGGGCAGCGCGCGATCAGGCCGCGGTAGGTGCCCTCCGGGTCGCCGTCGGCCAGCGCGCGCCAGCGCCGTGCGTCGACGACCGCGCCCACGCTCATCGTCCCGTCGTGGAGCGGGATGTACCAGAACCAGCCGTCGGCGAAGGCGGCGGAGAGGATGTGGTTGGCGAGCTCGCCGGGGAGGCGCTCCGCGCCTCGGAAGTAGCCGAAGATGGCCAGGTTCTTGAAGAAGTCGTCGAACTGGCGGAAGCCGCGCGCCCTGCCGATGACGGCCGCCTGGCCGCTCGCGTCGATCACGAAGCGGGGCGCGAAGCGGAGGGTCGCGCCGCCCACGCTGCGGGCGTGGACGATGGGCTGCCCGCCGTCGGCCTCGACTGCCGTCACCGCGTGCTCCTCGCGCACCCCCGCGCCGTGGGCGCGCGCGTTCTCGAGCAGGAGCTGATCGAACTCGGCGCGCACCACCTGATAGGCGTGGGGCCGCCCGCCCGGGTCCTCGCGGAACCGGAAGCTCCACGGCTCGCGCTGGCGGCCCCACTGGAAGGTGCCGCCCGGCTTGTGGAGGAAGCCGTGGCGCTCGATGGCGGGCGTGGCGCCGACGGCGTCGAGGATGGGGAGCGTCGCCGAGAGGAGCGACTCGCCGATGTGGTAGCGCGGGAAGCGCTCGCGCTCGAGCACCAGCACGCGGTGGCCGGCGTCGGCGAGCAGCGTCGCCGCGACGGCGCCCGCGGGCCCGCCGCCGATCACCAGCACGTCGGGGGCGTCTCGCATCGGCTGGGCGGCATCTAAGGACCGGGAGCGCGGGCTGTCAAGGAAGCGGGTGCTGGCACGAGGACCTGCACCTTGGCAGGCGGCGGGAGCGCGCGCCGCTCAGGACACCGTCTGTGGCGCCCTCGCCTCGACCGACTCCGGCTGCGCAGTCCCGCAGCGCGGCGCGATCCGGTCGAGCGTCTTCGACTGCTCCTTCCAGCGGCGCAGCTCGTTGCTCGCCCAGTGGTACTCGCCCATGTTCTCGTCGGCGAGCTCGCGCGCCACGCGGAACCAGTCCGACGCTTCGCGATAGGCGCCGCCGCAGAGGCGGCGGACCGCCACCACGTATGCCGCCTCGGCACGCCGGCGGCCGTCGGCCGCGCGCCGCCAGACGGCGTCCTCGGAGCCCTTACCGAGCAGGAAGTTCGCGAGCACGTCCGCCTGGTCGTCGCGCGGCGTGCTGAAGTACGCCTCCAGGGTGCGCCGACGCTCGGGGCTCGTGTCTCCCCAGCGGACGGCCGAGGCCGCCCGCACCAGCCATACCCACTCGGGATGCGGGCCGGCCTCGGGATGGTCGATCACCTCCCACAGGAGATCGTTCTGGCCGAGGTCGTGGAAGATCATGCTCGCCGGGTTGAGCATGGGGGCCGGGATGCGGCTCTTCAGCCAGGCGAGCGCCTCCGCCTTGCCCTTCCAGTCCTTCAGCACCTGGTAGGTCTCGACCAGCATCTCGACCTGCGCGAGCGAGGGGTCGGTCAGGTCGGCGCGCATCTGGAAGGTGAGCTCGTAGCGCCGGTCCCAGCGGAAGGGCGCGGTGAGATAGCCGAGGTTGCGGAGGGGGATGCCGCCCGCCTTGAGCGCGGCGAAGGCGGCGAACGGCTCGGGGTCGGGGCGATGGGTGAACGTCTCGTGGAACGCCTTGCGCACGTCGGTCGCCCACGTGTTGAGATCCATCGGCCCGCGGAAGCCACGCAGCGCAGTCGCGGCGTCCGCGGAGCGCTTTTGGCGCCAAAGGAACTCGACCAAGGCGAGGCGCCCGGCCAGGCTGTCGGGGTAGCGGCTCGTCGTGCGGAGGAAGAGCTCCTCGGCGCCCTTGGCGTCACCGAGGCGCTCGCGGATCAACGCCGCAGTTTCGAGCGCGCCTCCCTGCCAGCTCTCGACGACGGGAGAGATCGCCTCCCACGCCTTCTCGTAGGCGCCGTCCTCGTAGTACGTCCTGGCGATGCCGGTCTGGAAGACCACACGATCGAGCCCGGTGTCCGGCACGTCGCGCGCCAGCCAGGCCCGGTACACCTCGCGCGCCTGCGCGTGGCGCCCGAGCGTCTCGAGGTGATCCGCGAGGCCGTGCGCCACGCTCCAGCTGTCCGAGAAGTCGCGCCCCAGCCTGCGATAGAGCGTCTCGATCGCCGGGTCCTTTGCGCGCAGCCACCGGAGCCGGCGCAGGGCGACGAGCCGGCCACGGACGGGCACCGCCGGGTCGCTGGCGAGTCGCTGGAGCGCCGCCGCATCGCCGAGGAGGAGCGCCGACCAGGCCGCGCTCTCCGGCAGGCGCTCGGCGGCGACGCGAAGGAGGTGGCGGTTGAGCGTCTCCGAGAGGTTCATGTCCCAGAGATCGGTGTCGGCGCGCGCGGCGAGCCACTGCGCGTGGGTGGGGCGCGAGTCCAGGTGCCGCACGAGGCCCTTCACGGCCTCGAAGCGCTGCGGCTTGCCCCAGCCGACGTAGCGCTCCACCTCGTTGTAGGTGCGGAAGCGCGGGGGCGCGCCGAAGGGGGAGGGCGCGGCGAGGTCGTCCAGCAGCTCGCTCGGCTTGGCGCCGCCCTTGCGCGCGTCGACGAGGTGGCCGTACCAGCGCGCGAAGGAGCGCGCGCGCGGCGCCGTCACGCCCGCGAGCTCTTTCAGGAGCCCCTCGGCGTCCGGGATCGAGCTCCGCTGGTCGAGGTGGAACTCGCCCGCCGCCTGGAGCGCCGAGTAGAAGTACGCCTCGTAGAAGGTGCGGTAGGTCTGGGCGTCGAGCACGGGCCCCGCGTACCGGGCCGACACCTGGTCGAGCGTGGCGTCGAAGCGCGCGGCGAGGTCGCCGGCCCGCACACCGAGGGCCTTGCCGATGGTGGCTGCGATCACCGCCACGCCGTCGGCGCTCCCGGTGTAGAGGTCGAGCGCCCGCACCTGCTCGATCCAGCGCGAGTCGCCGCTCTCGCGGAAGAGGTGGCCGAGGATCAGGTAGGGCATCAGGTCGGGCAGGACGGCGTTGGCCGCGAAGGCGTGCAGGTCGAGCGCCGAGCGGAGTATGGGCAGGCTGTACGGCGCCGCGCCGTAGCGCTGGCGGACCCACGCGAGCCAGCCCGGGAAGTCCCGGTTCTCGCCGAGCCGGACGAGCATGAGCAGGCGCCCCGGGTCGCTCGCCGCGACGGTGCCGAGGCGAGCATCGTCGTGGACGATGAAGAGCCGCACCGGGTCGGCGTCCGGCAGCTCGGCGGCCCGGCGCCCGGCCGCCTCGGAGTACTCGAGGAGGTAGGCGAGCAGCGCGGTCTCGCGGCGCACGTCGTAGTCGGTGAAGGTGTCGGCGAGCACGACGAACGCCCACGCCTTCGCCTGCAGGCCGTCGGTCGTCTCCATGAGATCGAGCGACTGCGTGGTCAGGTAGACGAGGTCACGGGCGATGGTGGCGAGGCGGCGTGCCTCCATCCTCCGGCCTTCGCCGGGGCCGTCGAGGGCGCGGAGCTCGTCGAGCAGGTCCCGCGGCGCGATCGAGTCGATCCCGGGCGGCGGGCGTCGCGGGTGGCCCGGGGTCGCCGGCCTCGCGCTCGTCCAGCCGAGCGCCGACGAGCGGAGCGCCTGCGTGCAGTCGTCGAAGTCGGGGAGTTCGGGCAGGGCGGCGATCTGCGTACCGCCGAGCGCGAGGCGCCACTGTCCGTCGACGAAGGTCGCGGCGACGGGAAGGACACCCGTTCCGGTGAGCCAGGCGTACACCTGTGAGAAGGCCCCGAGGCAGCGGGCATCGGGCCGGAGGCGATACGCGGTGCGGAGGCCCGAACGCATCTCGCTCGGCGGGACGGCGAGCAGGGAGGCAGCGGGCCCGGGGCGCGCCGCGGGGGCGGTGGCCTCACCGCCCTCGGCGAGGAGCCGCTCGCGGCAGAGATAGGCCGCCAGGGCGAGCGCGCCCCCGTAGAGGAGAACCCGCGCCACCCACCGGGAAGCTCGTCGCCCGCGCCCCACCTCCATCCTGCACCCCCTGCAGCGGCATCGTAGGTGGCCGGCGTCCGAGTCTCCAGCCGCGATGGCATGGAGAGTGCCGTGTGGACGCGAAGGCGTGACTCGCTCCGCGGGGCTTGACCGGCCCGCACTCGTGTTATACTCAACCGATCGGTTGAACGTATGACGGCCCCCGTCCTGGACCTCGCCTTCGCCGCGCTGTCGGACCCGACCCGCCGGGAGATCGTCGATCGCCTGACCAAGGGAGCCGTGCGCGTGACCGACCTCGCCGCGCCCTTCGAGATGTCGCTCAACGCGGTCTCGAAGCACGTGAAGGTGCTCGAGCGGGCAGGACTCGTGCGGCGCACCCGCGCCGGCCGCGAGCATCACATCGCCCTCGATCCCGCGCCGCTCGAGCGCGTCGCGCGCTGGGCCTCCCGCTACCAACGCTTCTGGAACGACCGCCTCGACGATCTCGAGGCGCTCCTCCGAACGAACAGAAGGAGAGACTGACCATGGCCGCCCCCGAAAAGAATCCGAGCCAGAAGCTCCTCCAGATCAAAGTCCCCCGCCGGATCGAGGCCTCGCCGGAGGAGGTCTTCGACGCCTGGGCCGATCCCCTCCTCTTCCGGCGCTGGTTCGAGCCGCACCGGAGCATCTTCCGGAAGGCCGCGGTCGACGAGCTCTGGTACTGGGAGGCGGACCATGCGGGCCGCCTCTGGGCGCACTACTGCCGCTACCTGCGCGTCGAGCGCCCGAAGCTGCTCGAGTTCACCTGGATGTCGGAGGGGACGCGCGGCCTCGAATCACGCGTGAGCGTCGAGCTGACGCCGTCGCGCGGCGGCACCGACCTCACGCTGACGCACAGCGGGCTCCCCGACGACGAGATGGGCCGGGGTCACGAAGAGGGATGGAAGAACATCACGGGCGTCCTCGCCGAGAAGATCAAGGGACTCCGGAAATGAGCCCGGACCGGAGATGCGAGCGATTCTCGCGGCGTGTTGGCGCGACGGCGGTCAGCGGTCGAGCTTCTTCGCCGCCAACCCCGCCAGGTGTTCCCCGAACGGCAGCGAGCACGTGAGCCCGGGCGAAACGGCATTGAGCACGTGCACCGCGCGCGGCGTCTCGCGCACCACCATGTCCTCGACGAGCTGGCCCTTGCGGTCCACCATCTGCGCGCGGTTGCCCGCGTAGCTGCGCACCAGGTCCTCGGGCTCCAGCTCGGGCACGAGGAGGCGCGCCTCCTTCCAGATGGCGCGGAGGCTCAGGCTCTTGCCGACCTCGTCGCGGATGAGGCGGCGGAACTCGCGGCGCAGCATCATGCGCCAGAAGCCACCCCAGGCCAGGGTGCGACCGAGCTTGCCGCCGCGCAGGCTCCACAACGAGTACGCTTCGCGCCCGAAGGCGAGCATCGCGCCGGGGCCCACGATGACGCGGCCGTCGGTGCGCCGCGAGAGGTGCACGCCCAGGAAGGGGAAGGTCAGGTCGGGCGCAGGGTAGATGTGGCTGCGCACGAGGTCGCGCCGCGCGGGGGCCAGCTCCGCGTAGTAGCCGCGGAAGGGGATCACGCGCATGTCGGGCGCGAGCGCGCCCGCGAGCGTGTCGGCGTAGAGACCCGCCGCGTTGACGGCGACCCGCGCGGTCACGGGTCCCTTGCTCGTGCCCAGCGTGATCTCGCCGGAGCCGGCTGCGGGATCGCGCAGGCTCGCATCCTCGATGCGCAGCACGCGCGTGTCGTAGAGGATCTCCGCGCCGGCGCGCACGGCGTCGCCTGCGAGGGCGTGCACGAACGCGCGCGCGTCGAAGCTTCCCGCCTCGCGCGCTTGCAGCGCCTCGATGCCGGCTGCATGCGGCTCCGCGGCGCGGATGCCCGCCGCATCCAGCATGCGCACGTCCACGCCGTTCCCGGTGGCGCGCTGGTGGAGCTCCGCGAGCACCGCGCGTTCCGGCTCCGTCCGCGCGACCACGAGGATGCCGCCAACCTCCAGCGGAATGCCGCGTTCCGCGCAGTACGCGCGCAACTGCCGGTTGCCCTCGATGCAGAAGCGCGCCTTCGCCGTGCCGGGCTTGACGTTGTAGCCCGCATGCACGACCCCCGAGTTGCGCCCGCTCTGGTGAAGCGCAGGGCCGGGCTCCTTCTCGAGGACCATCACGCGGCGCCCCGCGCGGGCCAGGTGCCACGCGGCGCTCGCGCCGATGGCGCCAGCCCCGATGACGACGACGTCGATGCGCGGCATCCCCTCCCTTCAGCCCTTCCCAGCTTCCCGCTGCCCGACGATCCCCAGGATGCGCTCCACGGGCCCGAGGCGGTCGAGCGCGTCTCGCATCGGCTGCTCGGCTTCTATGGGTCGCGAGCGCGGGCTGTCAAGGAAGCGGGCCAGGCAACGGGCCCGAGCGATCAGACCGCCACCCCGAACATCTCCCTGCACGGAAGCGGGCGCCTCCGCGGCGAGGCCGAGGACCTCCGGCAGCGGTGCGGGCCGGAGGCCGCGCGCGGCGAGGGCGGGGACCAGGAGGCGCACCGTTGCGGCGGCGTTCGGCCGGTCGCGGCAGCGCTCGCGCGAGCGGTGGTGCGTGCGGTCGCCGTCGTGGAGGACGATCACGTCGCCCGGTCGGACGCGCGCCAGGATCGCGCCGGTGATCTCCTCTGCACGCCGTTCGCGCTCCCAGTCGCCGACCGACACCGTCCACTCGACGATACGGAAGCCGGCCTCGGCCGCTGCGCGGGCCGCGGCCTCGGTGAGAAAGCCGAAGGGAGGCCGGAAGAGGGTGACCGCCGGCCGCTCGGCGATGCCCGCGCGCGCGAGCGCCGCGTCCACCGCCGCCCGCGCCGCGCCGAGCTCCGCCGCCGTCGCCCCGCGCAGGAAGAGGGGCCGCACCGCGTGCGTCTCCGAGTGCACGCCGATCGTGTGCCCCTCGCGCGCCATGCGCGCGAGCAGCGCATCGTCCTGCTCGCGCGCGACGTTCTCGCCCAGCACGAAGAACGTCGCGGGCGCCCCGACGTCGCGCAGCGCATCGAGCACCGCCTCCGTGCACCGCCCGTTCGGCCCATCATCGAACGTGAGCGCCACCGTCGGAGTCGCCGGCGACCCCCGCAGGTACACGTCGCGCAGCAGATCCCCCTCGGGCAACAGCACCCCCGCGCATCCCCCCGCCAGCACGCAGACGGCGACGAGGCGTCCGGTGCGGGGTGGGGAAGGACGCAGCGTGGGGGCGGGGCCGCCCTCGCAGCGCCTCTGCGCCGGCACGCCCGCGTGGTCGAGCTTGCTCGCGCGGCCGGCGCAGCGAAGCGGAGAGGGCAGCCCCGCCCCCACGCCACCGACGTCCACCTACCGCTGCACCCGCGCCACCTTGTCGCCGTCGAAGTACACCTCGAAGGTCACCCACCGGTTCGCCCAGTACGTCCACATCGGCGCCGACAGCGACGGCGTCCGGTGCACCGGCGGATAGCCGAGCGCCATCACCACCTCGTCCTTCGTCATGCCCGGCTCGACCGTGCCCTCCTCGATCAGCTTGCGCGTGCGCTCGGCCGCCGCGGCCTGCTTCTTTTCCTTGCCCGGCTTGGGCAGCTTCGCGTGCGGATCCTCGCGCAGGAAGACGAGGTCGAGGTACTGGTCCATGCCGATCGCGTCCTTGCCGTACTTGAGGACGAGCGTGATCGGCGGATGGCCGGCGGGCTGGAACTTGACGCTGCTCTTCCGCACCTCGAGCACCTGCACGCGCGTGCCGAAGGGGATGATCGTGCCCTTCAGGTAGTTCGCGTCGCTGATCTCGGGCTTCTCGTAGTGCAGGTTGCAGCAGAGGTAGCGGGTCTCGTTCGTCATCGGGTGCGGGACGCCCGGGCCCTTGCAGGCGGCGAGGAGCGTGGCGAGGGCGACGGCGGCGGGCAGCGAGCGTGGCAGCATGCGTCCTCCTTGACGTGGGTTGCGCGCGCTGTAGCAAGTTCGCGCGCTCGGTTCAACGGAAGGTTTGCGCGCGCGCCCGCCTTCCGCTAAGCGACTGAGCCGTGTACGCGTCGCTCGAGACGGGACGCGAGGCGAC
>Ga0209057_1000384_pt1 | contig 40478 bp, 43 predicted proteins | sample GraSoiAngelo_146_FD_185903 | JGI IMG/M metagenome (GOLD analysis project Ga0209057, IMG submission 185903) | Grasslands soil microbial communities from the Angelo Coastal Reserve, California, USA - 14_1009_05_30cm (SPAdes) (version 2) | ecosystem: Environmental > Terrestrial > Soil > Grasslands ...
GCGACCTCGGCGAGCGGCTCGATATGCGCGGTCAGGACGCGACCGGCGCGGTGCGCAAGGGCCGCCTCGCGATCGGCGATCGGATCTTCATGGCGATCGAGTACCGGGCGAAGGACGTGCACGCCGGCACCGGCGAGGCGAGCGCAAGCCGCGGCGTCGTCGCGCCGAACGCGACGGTCTCAGGCACCGTGAAGGAGACCGGCGAGATCGCGGTGATCGACTGCGGGGCCGACGTCTTGGTCCGTGGCGACACGCTCGGAGCCATGCGCGTCGGCGACGCCGTGGAGTTCACGATCGACGGCGAGGGGAAGGCCTACCTCATTCCGACGCGCGGCTGATCACGCACCGGTCGGCCCTCTGGATCAGCCTTCCAGCTTCTTCAGCTCGTCCGCGATCTCCTCGTCATCCGGCACCTCGCGCAGCTGGTGCACGTCGATGTAGCGCACGATGCCCGCCGCGTCGACGACGATGATCGAGCGCTCGGGACGGCCGATCTCCTCGTTGAAGACGCCGTACTTCATGCTCACCGCGCCGTGCGGCCAGAAGTCCGATGCGAGCGGGTACTTCACGCCGCCGAGGTCCTCGGCCCACTTCTTCAGCGTGTAGACCGTGTCGCACGAGATGCCCACGACCTGGGCACCGCCGCCCGCGAACCGCTCCTGCAGCGAGTTCAGCGCGGGCGCCTCGCTGTTTCAGGTGTTGGTGAACGCGAACGCGAAGAACGCGAGGACGACGCGCCGGCCGCGGTACGCCGACAGCGTGACCTCGCTGCCGTCGTGCGCGCGCAGGGTGAAGTCGGGAGCGACATCGCCGACCTTGAGCGTCTTCGTCTCGGTCGCGATCTTGTTGCGTCCCTTGGGGGCGGCCACTCGTGGAGAAGTATCGGGGAACCTAGACTCGTCCGCGCATGAGCGTCGATCAGCGCAGGCGCATCGAGGTCGATCGCCGCGCCTTCCTCGAGTACGAAGTGAAGTGCCCGTACTGCAACACCGCGGTCGGGCCGCGCTTCGTGACGCGCGAGCATCTCGACGTTCCGCCGAACCCGCCCTACGCGGCGACGGTCAGATGTCCGAAATGCAAAGAGATCTTCGAGGTGAAGTTCACCGACTCGCCGCGCTAGCTGCTGATGGGCTCGAGCTGATCGATGGGAGGAGGGCCGTGCCACGGCCCTCCGCCGGTCACTGCTATGGGATGACGGTGACGTAGAGGAAGACGCCCTCGTCTTCCATCCAGGTGACGCCGTCGATGACCGGACGCAGGTTGATCGCGTACGTTCCCGGCGTGCTCGGCGCGATCACCTGGAAGGTGAACGTCGCGGTCCCACCCGCGCCGACGCTCGATTCGGTCTGCGCGGCCACACGGTTGGCGGACATCCAGTTGACGCCGAGGCCCGCCCATGTCGTGACGTCACGGTTCACGGCGAGGCGCGCCTCCTGGCCGAGGATGCCCTTGGTCCAGCTCTGCGATCCCGTGTTGCGGAAGGCGATCGTCAGCGAGCCACTGACCTGGCCGGCGCGAAGCGTCGGATACGCCGACTGCGATGCCCAGCGGCTGTGGTAGTCGACGATCGTCGTGATCGGCACGAAGACGCCCTGGTCCTCGAGCCACGCGACTCCGTCGACGACGAGACGGAGCGGCAGACTCACCGTGCCGGCCGCGAACGGCGCGCGCGTCGTGAACGTGAATGTCGCGGTGCCGCCCGGGCCGATCACCGCTTCGTTCTGGACCGCGACGCGGTTCGCCGACGGCCAGCCGACGTTCATGCCTATGTTCGAGTAGGCCGCGCTATCGCCGTTGATCGCCAGCGTGACCTGGCTACCGGCGACGCCCTTCGTCCACGTCTTGGTCCCCGTGTTGCGGAACGAGAGCGTGACGGTCGTCGTCGCCGCGGCCTGCATCGCGCCGGTCGGCGTCTGCGAGACCCACGCCGAGTGCAAGCCGTTGTCGGTCGGCGCGATGGCGGTCGTGCCACCACCCGAGATGGTCGACCCAGTGCTGAAGTTCCACTCGTTGGTGACCATGACCGAGCCCACGTTGATGTCGAAGCGCACGTGATACGTCGTGTTCGTCGCGAGCGGGCGCTGCGGGATGATCACGTAGTAGTCGCGCTCGAACTGCTGCGGCGCGTAGTAGATCGGCACGCGTGAGCCATCCGGCGCGACGATCTCGGCGGCGCGCATGTCGACGTTCTGTCCGCCCGAGTACACGAGCATGATCGGGTAGCCGACGGGGCCGGAGACGCCGGACGGCAGCGGGCTCGGGGATTCATTGCCGCTCCACGACGTTGGGATGTTCGTCTGACCGTTCGCGGGCGAGCGGACGTAGTTCACGCTGCGGATGCCGAAGTCGTAGGTGATGTCCGCGACCGTCGCGCTACCCACGAGGTCCGCGTGTCCCCAACCTGCCGAGCTCGCGGATGGATGCATGAGACCAAGTCGGTGATACGGCGCGTCCCACAGCTGCTGCACGCCGTTGAGCGCGCCGCCGAATGACGTCGCGACTTCGCTCACGAACGTCGCGTTCAGGCCGGCGGCGAGCACGCGGTCGCGCGGCGCGTAACCCGTGTAGTACGGAAGGCCCGCGGTCTCGAAGTGCCCGACGATCCGGTTCGCGCTGTTGTAGTTCGCGTGGTTCTGCGCCGCGGTGACGATCCGCGGGTCGGCCGTGAGCGTCGGCGCGCCGACGGCGAAGCGCAGCTCGTTGTGGCGCTGGAGCATCGCCGCAGCGCTGACAACGTCGGCGTTCGCGACGTTCGTCGGAGCGACGAAGAACACGCCCAGTGACAAGAACGGGAGAAGAGCAAGCACCCGCACGATGCGGACACCCACCCGGTGTCTGTGCATGTGCTAGGGCGAACGAACGTAACGGTTTCGTTGTTATCCCCCCGAAGGGGCTACGGGGGAGTACTCGGGGATCAGCTCGGTGAAAGCAGGGTCGGGCTCGCTGACAAGGCCGGTTCGGTTCAGGCGCCGCCCGCCCGCGGCGCCGTCACCACAAGGTCAGAAGAATTACTTCTTCTTCTTCTTTCCGCCCTTCTTCTTTGCCGGCATTCAAATCACCTCCCTTCCCACGAGAGTGTCTGGTGCGCCACTTCAGAAGAGGCGTCGCTGACGGCCGGCCAGGCGCGAAACCTGGCTCGATCGCGCGAGCCATTCCTCGAACTCTTTCCGTGGGATGCGCCAGACGCGACCGACCCGCACCGCTGGGATGCGCGTGGGGTCTGGGTCGTCCACCGCGCCAAGGCGGCGCAGGATGGTCGTGGGATGGACGCGGAGCCGCCGCGCGACCTCGTCCGTCGTGAGGAACTCCTCTTGATCTGGGGCGTGCTCGTCGGCGCGCGGCTGAGACCTTGCCACTGCGGCTCCTGCGTGAGATGCACTGTGAGCGTCACGTGCTCTAAGCCATTTTGCCTGCGCTCCCTGCAAAGTCAAGTGCTCGAACCTCGCTGCGGAGGATCCGAAGGCCACGCTCGAGGAGCGCGCGGTTCGCTGGGTCGTTCAGCCAACGCGAGGCACCGCTGGGATGCGGCAGCGGGATGAGGACGCGATCGCCGTCCCGTCGCGATCGGCCCACTGATTCGTGCAGGGGGACCTTGCCCCAGAAGCGTTCGATCGCGAGTTGACCGACGAGCAAGAGGATCTTCGGCCGCACGAGCGCGAGTTCCTTCACGAGCCACGGCGCGCAATTCGCGATCTCCGGCGGGCTCGGCTTGCGATCACCCGCACCCGATGCCGCCTTCCCGGGAAAGCACTTCGTGATCGCGGTGCGGTACGGAAGATGGCCCTCGTCGATGCCCGCGCGCGCGAGCCAGCGACGCAGCTCCGCGCCGGCGCGTCCGCTGAACGGGAGTCCCGTCGTGAGCTCGACCGCACCTGGCGCTTGTCCGACGATCATCACGCGATCACTCGCTTTGCCCGCGACGATCGGAAACGCGCGCGGGATGAATCCCGCGTCGGCGCATCGCGTACACGCGCGGATCTGCGAATGAAGACGAGCGAGAGCGCGTTCGCGAGAGCGATCGATCACATCGCTAACGTAGACTCCATGTCAGCGACGGGGTGTAGATCAGCTTGGAGTGATCATCTGACTGGGGGTCAGAAGGCCGTGGGTTCGAGTCCCACCACCCCGACAAGACAGCCCCGCTCAGCTGTAGGCGTAGACGCGCGATGGATCGCCTGATGGGCTGCGCACTCGTCGTGGTTTGCTCCCCGTTCTCATCCGTCGTTCACGCTCGGTGATGCGCGCACACGCGCTACAGGTTTGGCGCACCGTCCCATCGGCTTTCACTCTTACGCCGTCGTACAGGTGACCGCGGACGCAGCGCTCGGAATCGCCGCGAATTCGAATTGCTGCAGCTGCCGCCAGGGCGTTCTCTCCCTGCGCGACCTTGATGTGGCCCAACCATGGCCGGACTTCCTCAAGGACGCGACGCACATTCAGCGAGCCCTCGACCACCCATTTGAAATCATCTGGTTGGCCATGGCGCTCGATCCGGCCGCCGAGGATCTTGTGCATTCGCATGAGCACGTCAGCCGGGACGCCGACTTCACCATGCTGAGTCGCAGAGGCCCGCACTCTGAGCGCAATGCTTCCGTCCTTTCGTACGTGCTGCCTCGGATTGCCGAAGTAGCCCTCCCCATCGAGAAAACCAGCTGCCCACGCGCGCGCGAGGCACGAATCGTCCGTTCCGTCCGAGTCCTCATGAGCGATCAGAGTCGGGTCATAGCGCGGCTTGCGCGATCGGAGGCGCTGGTACTGATCCGCAATGCGATCGACAGCGATCTGCGCTTGAACGCGCTTCACGGGTCCGAGCCATGGCCACATCAGAGCGAGTCCGATTTGCGAAGCGACGCGACCTCGAGTCACCCACTTGTACATCTCACCCTTGTTCCGCAGCGAGATCGTCCCCATGCCGAGCATCGCGCGCTGGAACTTAACTAGTACCTCGGGAATACCGTCGGGTCCACGTTGCGGAACACTGAGCTCCAGCTGGTAGTAATTCGGTCGCCGACGGTCGCTGCGGGCAATCGTCGAGCCCTCTCCATCGAAGAACCCCGCGGCCCACGCGAGAAGCTCCCGGTTCAGCGGCTCGGGTATTCCACTCGGTAGAACAGGCTCCCGCACTGACGCATATTAGCACGCCTGTTCTATCGGTGGTGAGACCGAAATCGAAAGCGCTCGGCGATCTGCTTCTCGCTCTTCTGCGGCAATCCGCCGTGCTCGCGCGTGAGAGCTTCCCGCAGTCCTCAGACGTGAGCGGTCCCGGGCTCACATCCCGGGGGCCGACGTGGAACCCGCTTCAAGGCATACCGAGCGCGATCGTTGGAGATAGAGCATGTCCGGCGAGATCCGGTACGTCGCCCGGACCCGGAGAGATGCGCCTATTGAGCCGCCCTTGATGCCTTGTTGGAGACAGAGCGCTGGCCGCATGCCGAGCGCCTCTCGCGCTGCCGAGCGTCATGTCGATCGCGCAACGCACCTCAATCGTCTCCTCGTTGCATGTGGCGGTTGGCCACCGAGCTCACGGCCCGCCCCTCGACCGCTGGGATGGCGCCGGCGCTCGACGTGGTCGTCCCGAAAGAGTGATGCCGCCCCCGGCCCGATTCGTCGTCGGAACCTTGATTGCCCTGTGCTTATCGGTCGGCGCGGGCCCGGCGCTCCCGAGCGCGGCGCGGACTACGTCGACGTCGTCGGCGGTCACGGCGGCCCAGCCGGACAACCCGATCGTCGTGGAGAACCGTCAGGCGGGAACGTTCGGCTGGCTTCCCGGACCGAACGCCGCCGGCGACGCGACCGGTCAGATCAAGGGGTATTGGTCCGCGACGAGCGTCAGGCAGAACGAGACCATCACTCTCTACGTCACCGTAAATCCGTCCCAGACCTACGCGCTGGATATCTATCGTCTGGGCTGGTACCAGGGGACCGGCGCACGCCTCCGACTGCATGAGGGGTCGCTGAGCGGGACGACGCAGTCGCCGTGCGTGCCGGATGCGACCACCGGACTCATCGCGTGCGATTGGAGCGCAAGCTACACGCTGAGCGTTCCGAGCGACTGGACCAGTGGCGTGTATCTCGGACTTCTCACCAACGCGCAGGGATTCCAGAACTACGTCCTGTTCGTGGTCCGCGACGATCGACCCGCGCCTTTTCTCTATCAGCAGAACATCATGACCAACCAGGCCTACAACAACTACCCCAACGACGGCCGCACCGGCAAAAGCCTTTACACCTACAACAGCTACGGAGCGAACACCATCTCCGGCGAGACACGCGCGGTCAAAGTCTCCTTCGATCGACCGTACGCCGATTTCGGCTTCCCTCAAGCCGACGAGATGGAGTTCATCCGTTGGATAGAGCGAATGGGCTACGACGTCACATATTCGACGAACGTCGATACGCACGCGGACGGCGCTTCCCTGCGGAATCACAAAGCGTTCCTCTCGGTCGGACATGACGAGTACTGGTCGAAGGAGATCTTCGATGCGATCGAGGGCGCGCGCGACGCGGGCGTGAATCTCGCGTTCTTCGCCGCGGACACCGGGAGCGTTCAGGTGCGGTTCGAGCCTTCCGCGTCAGGGCTGCCGAATCGCGTGATGATCTGCTACAAGAACGCGGCGATCGATCCGGTCAACGGACCGACGACGACCGTCGCATTCCGCAGCCCGCCAGTGAACCGCCCCGAGCAGGCCCTTCGGGGAGTCATGGCTTTCGTGGGCGGCATGGTGACTTCCGGCACGCTGCCCGATTACGTCGTGACGAACAGCTCCCACTGGATCTACGCCGGCACCGGGCTGAAAGATGGCGATACGGTCGCGCGCATAGTCGGCTACGAGATGGATCGTTACGACTCGCAGTTCGCGCCGCCGAACTCCCCGAACTGGACGCTGCTGTCGCACTCGCCGTTCACCAACTACCAAGGCAATGCCAGCTACGCGAATTCGTCGATCTATCAAGCGCCGAGCCGGGCATGGGTGTTCTCGTCGGGAACGATCTCGTGGAGCCGTGGACTCGACGGCTTCTGGCATGGCAGTGCCGACCCGCGCATTCAGCAGGTCACCGCGAACCTTTTCTCGGCGTTCCTGAACGGTGCGCCTGAGGTGCAGGGCCTCGCGCTGTCCGCGCCCGGCGCCACGACCGCAGGAACGGCGTTCACGGTGACCGTCACCGCCGTGGATGGCCAGGGAGCACCGGTCGCGTCCTACGACGGAACGATCCACTTCACCAGCAGCGACACCTCACCGGGCGTTGTGCTGCCGCCCGACTCGACCCTGAGTGGTGGCACCGGCACGTTCACCATCACCCTCGCGGGAACCGGCTCGCAGACTGTCACGGTGTCCGACGCGGCCCGATCGCTGTCCGCGACCGCGACCGTCGTCGTGAGCAGCGCGCCACGCGCGGAGCAGCTGCGGATCAGCGGTCCCGCGACGGCCACGGCGGGAGACGCCTTCAGCGTGACCGTGAGCGCCGTGGATGGTCAGGGCAATCCGGTGCCGTCATACAGCGGGACCATCCACTTCACGAGCAGCGACACCGCGGCGGCCGTGCGGCTGCCGCCGGACGCCGCGCTCAGCGGCGGGCAGGGGACCTTCAACGTGACGCTGACGACGGCTGGAGCGCAGACCGTCACCGCGTCCGACGTCGCAAGCTCTCTTCCGTCTGCGACCGCCTCTCTCACGGTAGGGGCGCGCGCCGCGGACCATCTCGCGCTCACGACGAGCGCGAGCCCGGCCTCGGGCTCGAGCTTCCCCTTCACGGTGACATCGCTTGACGGCTTCGGGAACACTGATACCGCCTACGCCGGCAAGGTGCGCTTCACGAGCAGCGACACGTTGCCGGGGGTCGTCCTACCGCCAGACTCCACGCTGGCCTCGGGCCAGGGGACGTTCACGGCGACCCTCGTCGCGCCGGGATCCCAGACGATCACCGGCACCGACGTCGGCACGCCCGGAATCAGCGGAACGATGAGCGTCGCGGTCGCGCAGACGGTCCGCTCGCTGAAGGTCACCGCGCCCGCGACAGCGACCGCCGGAGCGGCGTTCAGCGTGACCGTCGTCGCCGCGGATGCGCGGGGCGACCCGGTGACCGGCTACGGCGGAACGGTCCACTTCGCGAGCAGCGACACGTCGGCGGGCGTCTCACTGCCGCCGGACTCCCCGCTCACGAACGGACAGCGGACGTTCACCGTGCGGCTGACGAGGGCCGGACCGCAGACACTGACTGTTTCCTCCGCTGACGGCGCGCTCACGACCACGACCAACGTCGCGGTGAGCGCGGCGCCGGCCACTCGCCTCATCGTGTCGACCGCGACACCGACGCCGACCGCGGGCACGAGTCTGTCGTTCTCGGTGATCGCGCAGGATCAATTCGCAAACACCGACCTCGCCTACGCCGGCCGTGTGCACTTCTCGAGCACCGACACCTCTGCGACCGTCGTCCTTCCCGCTGATTCCACGCTCGTGAACGGTCAGGGCACGTTCACCGCGACGCTCACGAAGGCCGGGCCTCAGACGATCACCGCGACGGACAAGGTCGTGGCAGCCGTCACCGGGAACGTCGCGGTGACAGTGCAGCCGGCGGCTGCGGCCAAGCTCACCCTCGGAGCACCCAACTCGGCGCGCGCGGGACAGTCGTTCCCTGTCACGGTCACGCTCACGGACCAGTTCGGCAATGTCGCGAGCGGCTACCGGGGAGCGGTTCACTTCACATCGAGCGACCTCCTGCCGACGGTCGTCCTACCCGCTGACTACCGCTTCACCGCCGCCGACGCCGGGGCGCACAGCTTCTCGGTGACGCTGTGGACGATCGGCGGCCAGACGATCACGGTGCGGGACACGGTGAACGCCGCGCTAAGCGACTCGCACTCGGTCTCGGTGGGCCTCCTCTGAGGCCGCACGAGCGTTAGCTCTTTTTCGCGCTCTCCTGTGGCAGCCCGAAATACTCGCGCGTGATGTCGTAGAGCTTCTCGCGATCCTCTTTGAGCGCGGGCCGCAGCCCGTAGTGATTGATCACGCGGATCTGCTGCTGCAGCCACTCCGCCCAGCAAACCGAGCAGACGTTGCGCGCGATCTCATCGCCGAGCGGTGGTGGCAAGGCGCGGCCCGCACTCTCGCGCGTCTGGCCACAGCGGACGCAGGTGACCGTCTCAGCCACGCAGTGGTCCGAAGCGACGTAGTGGCGCGTAGCGGAACGCGGCGCGAGCGATCACCTCTGAGCCATCGATGGCACCGAAGGTACGGCTGTCCGCCGAGTGCCCATCGTTATCCCCCTCGACAACCAGCGCGCCGTCGGGCACCTCGACGACGCGCTTGAGCATCAACCGGGACCGTTCGCGCGGATCGCGGAACAGCACAACGTCACCACGGCGCGGCGTGCGGCGCGGCGGGAGCATGAGGAGCCAGTCCCCCTCCCGCAGCGCCGGCTCCATGCTGTGGCCGGCCACGGCCACGCGCCAGGGTCGTCTCACTTCTTCGTCGCGTAGAAGATGTCGGAGATCTCTTTGACCGCGGCCTGGAGATCTGATGCTGCCTGCGCGTCGACATTCTGCTTGTTCTTCGAGGCGAGCTTGAGCGCCTTCCAGAACGTGTCGTGCAGCTTCGGGAACTTCTCGACGTGCTCCGGCTTGAAGTAGTCGGACCACAGGATCTGCAGTTCCTTCTTCACGATCTCAGCGTGCTGTTCTTTCACGCTGATCATGCGCACGAAGTTCCCCCGGGTCGTGAGGTCGGTCGCACCTTTATCGAGCTGGCCGATCTTCTCGACCATCTTCGCGACGGTATCCGCCGCGATCTTCGCCGGCGTCGGATCGTAGATGCCGCACGGGATGTCGCAATGGGCGTGAGCGATGACAGCGGGCTTCAGCAGTCGAGCGAACACGTCGAGCTCCTTTGGATGCACGGAAGGCTGCCGCGAGCCATCGGCTCGGGCGCAGCCTCACTCTAGCGCGCTACGGCGCGACGTCGTCCAAGACGATGTTCAGCTCGGACAGGCTCGGGATGTCCGACTCGAAGACCTGGCCCACGAGGTTTCCGACGAACGGAGGGAACGCTTCCACGCGGTAATGACCGGGCAGCACGACCAGTTCGAAACGGCCGGCGGCATCGGTCTGCGTCGCCGCTGCGATGCCGCGGTCATCCCAGAAATTGACGTATCCGCCGGCGACCCCGATCTCCCGTTTGTTCTTGACCGTGCCAGTGACGCGGGTGCCGCGCCGCATCACGAGGTCGAGCGTCGCGTCGCTGGTGCCGACGCGGTACTCATCGGCCTCCGGCCAGGTCCGCGCGCGCTGCCAGTACTCAGCAATGAGGTCGCTGTGTTCGGGCGGGATGACGTTGATCACGTACGTCTCGGGTCGCGTCGTGATCGTGTAGCGGCCGTCGCCGCCGGTCTCGCGGCAGATGCGGCCGGTCGGGAACGGCGTGTCGAAGCACACCAGCGCGTTCGCAACGAACTCGCCATCCGTCGTCGCAACGCGGCCCCGGATCGTCGTGCCGCCGAACAGATCGACGTCGATCGTCCGATCGCTATTCAGCGTCACCGGCGTCGACCCGACGCCGGTCGCGGCGCGATCGAACCACTGGGGGATCGCGCGGATGTTGCCGGGTGGCACCACCCACACGTAGTACTGGCCCGGCTCGCGCAGCGCCGCGTACCGACCCTGCTTGTCCGTGCGCTCGCATTCGAGCGGTAACGGCGCGGCTAACGTGCGCAGGCAGACCTGCGCGTCCTCGACGATCTTGCCCTCGAACCGGACGACGCCGCGGAGCACGACACCGTGCAGCAGGTCAACGTCGACGTCGGGCACGTCCGTCGTGCGCGCGTCGAGGACATCGGCCTCCTCGAGGAACGCTCGTCCCCTCGCCCACTGCGGCACGAGGCGTCCGCCGGGTGGTCCGGACACCTCAAGCCGGTAGATGCCCGCCTTGACGTCGATCCCGTACTTGCCATCGCCGCCGCTGCGCGCGCACACGGTCGCCTCGTCCTTCGCCGGATGCGCGCACGCGGTCGCGTCGGCGACGGCCTTCCCGTTCTCGTCACGCACCGCGCCGCTGATCCGACGCAAGACCTCGAGCTCGACCCAGAGCGCGCCGGAGCCGCTCGAGAGGTCGATGACTCGCGTGGCCTCCTGCCACCGCTGCTCGCTCGGCCCGTTGACGCGCACGAAGTCGGTGCCACGCGCCGCGGAAAGGGTCGCGGTGCCGTCGCGGTCGGAGTCCGCGCAGATAGGAGCGGAGGTCGCGCGCGAGACGCAGACATGAGCGCCGGACACCGGCCCGCCAGCGTCACTCTTCGTCACGAGGACGCGCAGGGCCGCGGTCCCAGGAGCCGCCGGGGCGACGTTCGGCGGCGCCCCCGTGTCGGGCGAGCCGGCCGAGCAGGCGGCGATGAGCGCGGCCAGCAGCGATGCGAGGAGCGGACGAGCGGGCCCGGTGGAGGTCATGTCCTGATGCTCATAACGTCGCGGTCGCGCCAGGAGAACGCGATCAGGTACGACGCGCCGCTGTTGCGATGAGCTGCGATATCTCAGCGAGTGGGCCCGCGATCTCCTCGCCGCGCTCGCGCTGCATGAGCTCGCGCATCGCCTCGCGGATCGGCTTGCCCTCGGCGAGCACGAGGTGCGTCTGCTCCGTGATCGGCATGCTCACGCTCTTCTGTTGCCCGGACCGGTACGCGGCCTCAGCGGTGCTCATGCCCTCGGCGATCTGTCCGCCCAGTCGTTCGAGGATCTGCTCTCGCGCGAGGCCTTTCGCCAGGAGCTCGCCGACGGTGCGGTTGCGGGAGTGTTTGCTCATGCAAGTCACGATGAGATCGCCGACGCCGGCAAGACCGGCGACGGTGAGCGGGTTCGCGCCGCACGCGAAGCCGTAGCGTGCGATCTCCGCCAGCCCCCGCGTGATGAAGCCTGCTTTCGCGTTGTCGCCGTAGCCCATGCCGTCGATGGCGCCGGCGCCCAGCGCGACCACGTTCTTCAGCGCGCCGCAGAGCTCGACCCCGACGACATCGGAATCCGTGTACGCGCGGAACATCGGCGTGCCGAGGAGCGCCTGGAACCGCTTCGCCGTTTCCGTCTCCGTCGATGCGATCACCGTCGCCGCGGGATGACCGGACGCGATCTCGCGGCTGATGTTCGGTCCGGAGAGCACCGCAACGCGCCGCGCGTCGAGCACCTCCGCCCAGAGCTCGGACATGCGCCGACCGTCACCCGCGAGCCCCTTCGTCGCGGACAGCACGTGATGCTGAGGTCGTAGGCGCGACGCGACCTGCGCGCGCAGCGCGGCGACGCCGACGCTGGGCGCAGCGACGATGAGATCGTCCGACGCGGCGAGCGCGCGCTCGATGTCCGCGGTGACGAGGACGCGATCCGGGATCCGGATGCCCGGCAGGTAGCGCCGATTCTCACGCTCTGCGCCGAGCAGGTCCGCCTGTCCGGGATCGCGCGACCAGAGCGTCACGTCGTCGCCCGCGTCGCGCGCGAGGATCGTCGCGAGCGTCGTGCCCCACGATCCCGCGCCGAGGACACTGACGCGGCTCACGGGCGAAGCATCATGCGCGGAGGCGCGGTTCGACGCCGCGAGCGATGCGCTGGATGTTCGGTACGTGGCGGATGTACACGATCGCGCCGCCGATGAGGATGAACGCGAGCGTTGCCCAGTGGAATGAGAGCCAGCCCGTCGCGCTGAAGAGGAGGTATCCGGCGAGCGCGCCGACCACCGATGCGAGCGACCCGACCGAAACCATACGCGTCAGCGCGAGCGCGACGGCGAACGCCGCGACCGCGCTCGCCCACGCCGGCGTCGCGACGAAGAGCAGTGCGCCGAAGCCGGTCGCGACGCCGCGGCCACCGCGCCCCTGGAGCGTTATCGGCCAGCAGTGTCCCGTGACCGCCCCGATCGCGGCGAGCGCTTCCGCGAGATACCGGTAGTCGCCGCCCTGTGGCTCGAGCTCGTGCGCGATCCACACCGCGACGATGCCCTTAGCGATGTCGAGCAGCGCGACGAGCGTGCCGGCGCCGCGTCCGAGCGTTCGGAATGTGTTCGTCGCGCCCGTCGAACCTGATCCGACGCTGCGGAGGTCGACGTTGCGATAGATCTTGCCGACGATGTAGCCCGTCGAGATGGACCCGATCGCGTAGCCGATCGCTCCCGCGAGCAGTGCCGCGAGGAGCCCCGGGAGGCTCACTCCTTCGCCCCCTTGAATTCGAGCTTGATCGGCGTCCCCCTGAAGCTGAAGCGCTCACGGATCTTGTTCTCGAGATAGCGCTGATATGTGAAGTGCACGCCCTCAGGCGGATCGACGAAGAACACGAACGTCGGCGCCTTCCCGCGCGCCTGCGTCACGTGACGGAACTTCACCTCACGGCCGCGGAACGCGGATGGCGGATGTGCGGCGACCGACTCGATGAGGATGTCGTGGAGTGCCGGTGTGGGCACCCGTTTTCTCCGCTCGTCGACCACCGCGAGCGCGTCCGCGAGGGTCTCGCGGACGTTGCGTCCCGTCTTCGCCGAGACGAAGCGGTGACCCATCCACGGCGCGAAGTGGAATTCGCGCGCGATGTTCGCCTCGACCGCCTCGGTCATCTCCGGCCCACGGTCTACCACGTCCCACTTGTTCACCGCCAGCACGATGCCCACCGCCGCGTCGATGGCGTAGCCCGCGATGTGCACGTCCTGCGCGGTGATGCCCTCGGTCGCGTCGGTGAGCAGGATCGCCACGTCCGCCCTTTCGAGCGCCTGCGCGGTGCGCAGCAGCGCGTACTTCTCGATGCCCTCCTCGATGCGGCCGCGCCTGCGGATGCCCGCCGTATCGATGAGGATCACCCGCCGCCCGTCGAACGCGACGGTCGTGTCGATCGTGTCGCGCGTCGTTCCCGGGATCTCGCTGACGACCGCGCGCTCCGATCCGACGAGCGCGTTCAGGAATGATGACTTCCCCACGTTGGGCCGCCCGATGATCGCGACGCGCGCGTCGGTGGTCTCCTCCTCCCCTTCGTCGACGGGTAGCCGCTCGACCACCGCATCGAGAAGGTCGCCGGTGCCGATGCCCTGGATCGCCGAGACGGTCAGCGGCTCTCCCAGGCCGAGCTCGTAGAACTCTGCGGCCTGCGCCTCGCCGCGCCATGAGTCCGCCTTGTTCGCAACGAGGAGCACGGGCTTGCCGCTACGGCGCAGGAGATCGGCGACGTCGTGCTCGACCGGGAGGATGCCGCTCTGCGCGTCGACGACGAAGAGCACCGCATCGGCCTCTCTGATCGCGGCCTCGGCCTGGCGCCGGACCGCGGCCTCCATCTCCCCCGCTTTCCCGTCGTCGAGCCCGCCGGTGTCGATGAGCGAGAACTCGCGACCGCGCCACTCCGTCGTCGCGTAGATGCGGTCGCGCGTCGTCCCGGGGACGTCCTCGACGATCGCGACGCGCTCACCGACGAGGCGGTTGAAGAGGGTGGATTTCCCGACGTTCGGGCGCCCGACGATCGCCGCGGTCGCCTTCGCCATGGCCGGCGTCAGGCCGGGACCGGTTCGGTCGATCCGAGCGCTTCGATCCGCTCCTTCACTTCGATGAGCGTGTCCATCGGCGTCGAGCATCCGCCGATCAACCCGACGCGTTCCTGACCGCGCACCCACGACGGCTGGAGCTCCTTCGCGTCTTCGATGTGGTAGGCGTCGCGTCCCTGCATGCGCGCGAGGTTCACCAGCTCTCGGGTGTTTGCGGAGTTCTTCCCACCGACGACGATGATCGTCTTCACCTGCTGGGCGAGCTCGCTCGCCGCCACCTGACGCTTCACCGTCACCGGGCACACGGTGTTGTAGACCTTCATCTCCTGCGCGATCGTCGCGACGTGCGCGACGAGCGCGGTGAACGCCCACGGCGGCTGCGTCGACTGCGACACGACGCCGGCGCGCTTCATCTTCGGCAGCTTCTTCCACTGCTCCTCGGTCTCGACGATGCGGTAGTTATCGCCCGCATAAGCCACCAGGCCCACGACCTCGGGATGATCCGGCGTGCCGAGGAGGATCACGGTGTAACCCTCGTCCGCCAGCTGCTTGGTGAAGCGCTGCGCGCGGAGGACGAGGGAGCAGGTCGCGTCAATGCATTCGAGACCGCGCTGCTCGATCTGCTCGCGCACTTTCGGCGGTACGCCATGCGCGCGGATGACGACGATGCCCTCCGCCGCGTCGGCGGGATCGTTGATGATCTTCACGCCGCGTGCCGCGAGGCGCTGGCTGATCTTGGGGTTGTGCACGACCTGTCCGAGGTTGTGGACGGGCCTTCCCGTCTCGGCGGCGGCCTCGGTCAGCTCGACGGCCTTTTTGACCCCGAAGCAGAACCCGTTCTCACGCGCCAACAGCACTTCCACGACATCAAGTGTAGTGGTGCACTGCGTCTCACACGCGCGTCGGATCGTCCCTGTACACGCCGTGCATGTCGCTAGGCAGCAGCGCCGCTATCCGCCGCATGATCGCGTCCGCGGCCGCTTGATCGTCCAGCCCTGACAGCTCGCTGGGGGCGAACGGCTCGCCGATGCTGAACGTCACGTCGCGGCGCCAGAACGCGCCGAGGCGTGCGCGCTTCGAGCCGATGATCGCTACCGGAACGATCGGCGCATCGGCTTTCTTCGCGATCATCGCGACGCCGGGCCGCGCGCGGATGAGCGCGCCACTCTCGCTGCGGTGACCTTCCGGGAAGAAGCCGAGCGGCAGTCCAGCCGCGAGCACACGCAATGCCGTCACGAGTGCGCGTCGATCGGCCTCGCCGCGACGCACGCCGAAGTTGCCGGCGAGACGGAGTGCGCCGCCCAGGATCGGGATGCGGAAAAGCTCCTCCTTTGCGAAGAAACGGACCGAGCGGTCGAGCGCGAAGGTGAGCAACGGCGGATCCTTCCACGACGCGTGGTTCGCGACGATGAGAGCGGCGCCGCGCGGGATGCGCTCGATGCCTTCGATGCGGACCGGCACGAGGAAGAGCGCGATCGCGCGCGCGATCGGGAAGACCACGCGCCAGACGTAGAGCTGATCCTGCGGTGTGTCAGGCGCGGGCAGCATCAGCTGCGGGAGGCCTGGCCCCCGTGAGGGGCGGGGCCCTCGCGGGCATCCGCTCTGGTGAGGACCGCGAAGACGCGCTCGAGCGCCTGTCCCACGGAGAGCCCGTCCGTCTGCACGATGATCGCGTCGTCGGCCGCGCGGAGCGGCGCTACCGCGCGCTCGCTGTCGAGTCGATCGCGGCGAAGGATCTCCTGCAACAGCTCCTGCCGCGGACGGACCTGGCCTCGCGCGCGCAGCTCCTCTTCACGACGCTTTGCGCGCTCGGCCGCGGACGCGGTGAGGAAGACCTTCAGATCTGCCTTGGGCAGCACGACCGTGCCGATGTCGCGTCCGACCATCACAAGGCGTCCGCGTTCCGCGAGGGCACGTTGCTGTTCCACCATCGCGTCGCGAACGTAGGGCACGCGCGCGACCTGCGAGACGATACGGTCGATCTCTGGTTCGCGGATCGCCCAGGTGACGTCCTCGCCGTCGAGGAGCACGGTGTACGCGCGCCCGTCGCGGACCGTCGGCGGTCCGATGTTCACGCGCACCTCTCGCGCGAGCTTCGTGAGCGTCGGCCCATCGTCGGGATCGATGCCGCGCCGTTGCGCCGCGAGCGTGACCGCGCGATACATCGCGCCGGTGTCGAGAAAGAGGTACCCGAGTCGCTCCGCGACGAGCGCGCCGATCGTGCTCTTCCCTGCCCCCGCAGGTCCGTCGATCGCGATCGTTCGCGGTGTCATCTGGCGGAGATCCGTCTGCGCGTCGGGCGTCGCGCCGCCCGTCGCTCGGTCGCGACGGGGTTCCCCGCGCGTCGCTTCGCGCCCAGGGGCCTCTCCCCCTGGGATCCCTCGGCACGTCGACTCGGTCGCGTGCGTGTATCGGCCGTTGCCGCCGCGAGACTCGCGACCTCCGCAGATGACAGCTCGCGCCAATCCCCGGAGCGGAGCCGACCGAGTGCGAGCGAGCCGATCCGCACTCGTATGAGGCGCTCGACGCGGAGGCCGACGGCCGCGCACATGAGGCGGATCTGCCGCTTGTAGCCCGTGCGCAGCACGAGGCGAATGCGGCTTCCGCTGCGCGAGCGCGACACCACGTCGATGCGCTCGGCGCGCGCGAGACCCTCCTCGAGCCGCACACCGCGTCGCAACTGCGCGACCGCAGCCGCCGTCAGCTCGCCCGTCACCGTCACCTCGTACTCGCGCTCGTGACCGTAGCGGGGATGGAGTACGCGCTCGGCCCAGTCACCGTCGTTCGTGAGGAGCAGGAGTCCCTCTGAGTCGGCATCCAGACGGCCGACGGGATACAGGCGCTCGGGCGCGCCCACCAGATCGACGACTGTGCGACGGCCGCGCTCGTCGCGCGCGGTCGACACGATCCCCGCGGGCTTGTTGAGCGCGACGTATCGCGCGGCGGCCGTGCGCGTCGCCGCGCCGTCGACGGCGATGCGCGCGTCGGGCCGCACCTTCGTGCCGAGCGTGTTCACGATCTCGCCGTCCACGCGCACACGGCCCGCGGTGATGAGCTCCTCGGCACGACGCCGTGACGCCACGCCGCGGTCGGCGAGGACCTTCTGCAAGCGGATCACGAGACGGAGCCGTCGCGCGCGGCGGTCCTCTCGAGCGTGATCGCGCCCTCGGGACTGAGCGCTCGCGGGAGGTCGTCAAGGCTCGATAGGCCGAAGCACTCGAGGAACTCCCAGGTCGTGCCGTAGAGGATCGGCCTGCCCGGGGTCTCACGCCGTCCGCGCTCCTCGATGAGCCTGCGTTGCGTGAGCGTGTAGATCGTTTGGTCGCAGTTCACGCCGCGGATCGCCTCGACCTCGGCGCGCGTCACCGGCTGCCGATACGCGATGACCGCGAGCGTCTCGAGCGAGGCCGGCGAGACACGCAACCGATCCGCTCCGAGATATGCGGCGACGAACGTCGCCTGCTCCGGCGACGTGATGAGCTGCCAGTCGTCACCGTCGTGCTGGAGACGCAGACCGGTGCCGGCGTAGCCTTGCGCGAGCTCGCCGAGCGCGGCATCGACCTGCCTCGGCGTCGCGTTGACCGTCTTCGCGAGCTCGCTCCGCGACACAGGCTTCTCCGCCACGAAGAGCACTGCCTCGATCGCGTTGGCCAGCGGAGATCTCATGCGGCCTTCGTCTTCCTCTTGATCAGGATGTCGGTAAAGAGTTCGCTCTGCTCGAGGTCGATGACCACGCGGCGGTAGAGGTCCAGCAGCGCGATGAACGTTACGACAGCCCAGCCCAGCGTCGGCGTCGCACCGAGCAGCTCGCTGAAGGTCAGCTCACCACGCTCGGCCACGATGCCTTCGATCTCCTGCGTGCGCTCCTCGACCGAGTAGCGCTCGCCCGGCGCGACCATATCGTCCTCACGAGCGCGCGCCGCAAGCGCGAGCACGCGCGTCCATGCGGCGGTGAGGGCGGTGATCTCGCCCCCGCGCGGTGGAACGCGGAGGGGCGTGCCGCCTTCGCGGTGGAACGCTCGCTCGCCGCTGCGCAGCCGGTCGCCGAGCGCGCCTGCTCGCTCACGCACGATCGCGTACTCCATGAGCCGCGCGCGCAGCTCTTCCTCCGTCTCGCCTTCCTCCTCTTCGGCGATCGGCGCGATCGACGGCAGGAGGCTGCGCGCTTTCAGCAACACAAGACGCGACGCCAGCGCGAGGAACGACGCGACCTCGTTGGCCGGCAGCTGAGAGAGCGCGTGGACACGAGCGAGATACCCATCGGCGAGATCGCCCAGACGAACCGTCAGGATGTCGAGCTTCTTCTCCTCGACGAGTTCAAGGAGCATCTCGAGCGGACCATCGAATCCCTCGACCGTGACGTTCGGGCCCTCATTCCCGAGCATCAAGGCATCGCCTCCCGATCGGCGAGCGCGAGCAGGCGCTCGTCCTCGCCGGTCGGTGGCTCGTGATGCCGGGCGATGAGGCGCACGATCCGGTCCGAGCGTCCTTCGAGCCGTGCGAGATCGGCGCTGTGCCGCGCGTGCCCGAGATACGTCGCGAACGTCCCGTGGCCGCGCTCGAGCCGCGGACGGAGCGCGGGCGCGAACGCGTCGACGAGCACCGCCGCGATGCGATGCCAGAGACGCGTATCGGCCGGCTTCGCCCGGTCGTGAAGGAAGCCCGCGGTCACGAGTTCCGCATCCGCGCCACGTGCGAGGAGGATCTGCGCCGTGCGCTCGGCGTGCCGCTCGTCCCCACGCTCGGCCGCGAGGTACCGCCAGGTCTGCACGACGCGATCGATGGCGCTCATCCGATCAAGAACCGCACGATTGCCAGAGCCGGAGCGAAGACGACCGCGCTGAGGATCTGTGGTGCGAATAGGAGCACGGCCAGGAGCAGGAACGGTCCGTACTGCTGATAGGTCCGCCAGCTGAACTGCTGACGCGGAGGCAGCAGGCCATACACCACGTTTGCGCCGTCCAGCGGGGGGATCGGCACGAGGTTGAAGATGGCGAGGACGCAGTTCCACAGCACGATGGCTCCAAGGATCTCGGCGTATGCGTCGCCAAAGACTTCGGCGCTGCCGAAGCGCAATGGGAGCGCCGCGACCGCCGCGAGCGCGATGTTGGCGAGCGGACCGGCGAGCGCGACAAACGTCACGCCGAGAGCCGACCGCAGCCGCGACTCATTGAACGGCACGGGCTTCCCGTAGCCGAAGCCGGCAAGCACAAGCAGCAGCGTGCCAAATGGGTCGAGATGTGCCATCGGATTGAGCGTGAGCCGACCGAGAACTCTCGCGGTGTCATCGCCCAGCCGGTGCGCCGCGTATGCGTGCATGAACTCGTGGACCGTTATGCCGAGAACGATCGCGATGATGAACGCGACAAAACCGATGGGGTCCTGGGAGGCCCTTTGCACCGGCGACACCAACGTGCCACGTAAGAACGCGTATACGAGGATCGCAAGCCCGAACAGCAACATCGGGTCTAGCCCGCCGGGGCCGATACCGCCGCGACGTGCACCGATCACTCGAGACCCAGTCTAGGTACGGCTAGCGGCTGGCGATGCGTCCGAGGATGAGGCGCCGCCGCGGCACGCGACGCGCGCTCCAACGGAACGCGCCGCTTATCTGCTCGATCGCGCCGGCGTCAGCTGGACGACCAGCGACGTGCACGTCCGCGATCGGCTGTCCACGCTCGACGCGATCGCCGACCTTCGCGTGAAGGACGACGCCGGTACGTAGGTCTATCGGGTCGCCCTTCTTCTCGCGACCCGCACCCAACCGGACCGAGGCGACCCCGACCTGCTCCGCGCCGAGCGCCGCGACGTACGCGGTGCGCGGCGCGCGTAGCGTCTCGACGCGTGGCGCGCGTGGCAGCCGAGATGGGTCGTCGACCATACGCGCATCCCCACCCTGCGCCGCCGCGAGCTCGCGCAGCTTCGCGAGGCCCGCGCCATCGTCAAGCGCCTGCTGAACGCGACGACGCGCGCTCGCGTGGTCGCGGCTCTTGCGCCCGCGAACGAGCATCTCCGCGGCCGCGACGAGTGCGAGCTCGGTGAGGTCTGCGGGACCATCGCCGCGGAGCGTCGCGATCGCCTCCGCAACCTCGAGCGCGTTGCCGACGGCGTTGCCGAGCGGTTGCTCCATGTCGGTGAGCTCGCAAGTGACCGCGAGGCCATGAGCGACGCCGATAGAGACCATCGCGCGCGCGAGCGCCGCCGCCATGCGGCGGTCTTTCATGAACGCGCCGCTCCCGACCTTGACGTCGAGGACGACGGCATGCGCGCCGGCGGCGATCTTCTTCGACATGATGCTCGACGCGATGAGCGGGATCGACGGAACTGTCCCGGTGGCGTCCCGCAGCGCGTAGAGGAGGCCGTCGGCGGGCGCGAGATCCTTCGTCTGACCGGTCACGACGATGCCGATGCGCTCGAGCTGCGCGAGGAACTCCTCGGTCGTGAGGTCGACGCGGTAGCCGGCGATGGACTCGAGCTTGTCGAGCGTGCCGCCGGAGAACCCAAGCCCGCGGCCGCTCATCTTCGCGACCGGCAGGCCACACGCGGCCACAAGCGGCGCGACGACGAGCGTCGTCTTGTCGCCGACGCCGCCCGTCGAGTGCTTGTCGACGACGCGTCCGAACCGAGAGAGGTCGAGCCGCTGACCCGAGGCGACCATGCTCGCGGTGAGCGCCGAGGTCTCTCGCGCGTCCATCCCACGCAGCACGACGGCCATGAGCAGCGCGGCGATCTGGTAGTCGGGGATGTCGCCTTTGACGTAGCCCTGCACGAGGGAGTCGATCTCGTCCGCGGAAAGCGCGGCGCCGTCCCGCTTCTTCTCGATGAGGTCGACGGCTCTCAAAGGCGACGCACGACGCCCTTCACCACGCTCGCAAGCCGCTTGCCCGCGGCATCCGCGATCTTGAGGACCTCTTCATGCGACACATGGTCGATGAGCCCCGGCAGCCCAGTCGCCATGTCGGTCACCGTCGCGATCGCGAGGATGCGCATCGACGAATGCCGCGCGACGAGCACCTCGGGCACCGTGCTCATGCCGACGGCATCCGCGCCCCAGCGCCGGAGCATGCGCAGCTCCGCCGGCGTCTCGAAGTTCGGACCGGCGACGGCCACGTACACGCCCTCGCGCAGATCCTTGTCGACCTCATGCGCGAGCCTGCGGAGCTCCTCGGTGTAGGCGCCGACCATATCCGGGAAACGCGGACCGAGCGCGTCGTCGTTCGCGCCGCGGAGTGGGTTGCCGGCCATGAAGTTGATGTGGTCGCTGATGACCATGAGGTCGCCGGCTTTGTACGTCGGATTCAGTCCCCCGCACGCGTTCGTAAGGATGATCGTCTCGATCCCCCACGCCTTGAAGACGCGCACCGGGAACGTGATCTCCTGCATGTCGTAGCCCTCGTAGTAGTGCAGGCGTCCCTGCATGACCGCGACGGTCTTGCCCTCGAGCCCGCCGACGACGAGCTGGCCCGCGTGACCCAGCACGGTGCTGCGCTTCCATCCGGGGATGCGCTCGTACGGGATGCGATCGGCGTTCTGCACATCCTCCGCGAGCGCGCCCAGGCCGCTTCCGAGGACGACCGCGACCGTCGGACGATGCTTGGTGAGCGCGCCGATCGCGGAGACCGCGGCCTTCGCGTCGAGAGTCATAGCCCTGACCTCCTGGTCACACGCCCGGTTCTTTCAGGATCTTCTGTCGCAAGAGATCGAGGAACGGCCGCGCGTGAGCGGTCCGCACGAGCTTCGTCACGGTCTTCGGTTGGCGCACCTCGACGCGATCCGCGGCGCGCAGGTCGTGCTCGACCTGGCCGTCGATGGAGAGCCGCGCCGGCTCGTCCTGCACCTCGAGTGAGATGCGCTGACCGGGCTCGAAGACGAAGGCGTTCGCGAACGAGAGATGCGGCGCGATCGGGACGAGCGTGATCGCCCGCGATGTGGGAAGGATGAGAGGACCGCCGACGGAGAAGCCGTACGCGGTGCTGCCGGTCGCGGTCGCCGTGATCACGCCGTCCGACCAGTAGACGATGAGCGGATCACCGTCGACGGTGACGGCGATGTGGATCGAACGCACCTGCGCGCCGCGCGCGACGACCACGTCATTGAGCGCGAGCGCCGTCACGACGTCGCGCCCCGCGCGCACGAGCCGCGCCTCCAGCATCGCGCGCTCCTCCACCTCATAGCGGCCCGCGGCGACGTCACCGAACGCGGCGTCGAACTCCTTCGTGGTCGCGATCGTGAGGAAGCCGAGATGGCCGATGTTCACGCCGAGCAGCGGCACGCCGTGGGGCGCGAGCGCGCGAGCGGCGTGGAGCATCGTGCCGTCGCCGCCGAATACGCATGCGACGTCGAGGCCGTCGAGCTGCGAGTACTTCACGTCGTCGAGGCTCACCTCGCTGACGCTGTGACCGAGCGCCTTGACGCGCTGCGACGCGGCTCTCGCCTCGTGCACCGCGCTCTCGAAGCGCGAGCGCGCGCAGATCGCGACCTTCACTCGGCGGCTCGCCGTGCCGCGTCGTACAAGACGAAATCGTCCGGCGGCGCGGCGCCCCGACGCGCGTGCACGAAGATCTCGCGGTTGCCCTCGCGTCCCGCGAGGCGCGAAGGCACGACCGCGATGACCGGCACCAGAGCCTCGGCGAGTGCCTCAGCGACACTGACGACCGCCTTCGCGCGGTCGGCTGGGTCTCGCACGATCCCGCCGCGGCCGACCGCCTCACGTCCGGCCTCGAACTGGGGCTTCACGAGCGCGACGATGTCGCCGTCGTCTCGCAGATGCCGCAGCGACGGGAGAAGCACCAGGCGGAGCGAGATGAACGAGACGTCCGCCACGATGAGGTCGACCGTCTCAGGAAGATCGACACCCTCGCGCGCGTTCACCCCTTCCATCACCACGACGCGCGGATCCTGGCGCAGCTTCCAGTCGAGCTGGCCCTTCCCGACGTCGACCGCGTAGACCCGGACGGCGCCGCGCTGCAGCAGGCAGTCGGTGAAGCCGCCGGTGGACGCGCCGACGTCGAGCGCCACGCGACCGGAGACGTCGAGGCGCAGCTCATCTAATGCGGCGTCGAGTTTCTCCCCGCCACGGGAGACGAATCGCGGTCCAGCGTCGAGGGTGATGCTCGAGTCCTCGTTCACGGTGTCGGCGCTGCGACTCATGCGCTCTCCATCGACCCGCACGGCACCGCCGAGGATGAGCACCTGCGCCCGCTCGCGGCTCGGCGCGAGCGCGCGACGCACCAGGAGCTGATCGAGACGCACGCGACGGCCCACGGTTTGCGATTCTCGCGTATTTCGCATACTTCCTCGGATGGCGAAGCGCCTGCCGCGTACACGAACGCTGAAGGGTGACCCACCGCTCGCGCATTACGACAGCGTGAAGGCCATCGATCCGAGCTTCACGGTGCTCTTGATCCACGCGTCGCTCGCGCGATCCGAGGACTGGGAGAACATCTTCCCCCGCCTCGCGACGCGCTACCGCACCGTCGCGTACGACCTGCGCGGCCACGGCAAGAGCGGCCGCGCGAGTGACTACTCGCTGCGCGCGTTCGGCGCGGACGCCGTACGCATGCTGCGCGGGATCGTGAAGGGCCCGGCCGTCGTCATCGGCCATTCGCTGGGCGCGCTGTGCGCGATCGCCGCGGCGGCCCAGGCGCCAGACCTCGTCACCGCGCTCGTGCTCGAGGACCCGACCCTCGCGTATGGCAAAGGATGGAAGCCCGACCAGTACATGGCGCTCCGCGACGCCCTCACGAAGAAGGTCGAGGATCCGAAGGCGTTCCAGCGATTCGTCGACCGGTGGCCGCTCGCATCACCCGGTCCGCGCGGCGAACGCACCTACGGTGAGAGCCGCGGTTTCTACGCGGCGGAGCGGATGATCACGTACATGCGCGACATCGATCCCGCCTTCGCCGACTCGCGCATCAAGCCCGTCGACGAAGACGCCACTGCCGCGATCAGGGAATGGCTCGCGCAAGTGGGCTGCCCGGTGCTCGTGCTCGCCGGCGAGCCGCGTCTCGGATCCAACGTCGACGATGCCGCCGAGTGGACGCTGAAGCGATCGATCAAGGACCTCACCGTCCGTCGGTTCCCGGGAACCGGCCATCTGCTGCATGGGTTCCGGCCCGAGCAGTACCTCGAGAACCTGGAGCCGTTCCTCCGGCGGCTGCGGGAGGTGCCGGTCGGCTGAGCGGCGCTCAGGCGGCACGCTGCTTGCCCGCCGTATGACGTGCCTTCAGCACGCAGGACTTCGCGAGCTCACGCACCGCGGCGCAAGGTCATTCGTCTCCCGTTCACCTGTCGCGCGGATCTCTCCTTCGCCGTCACGCTCCATCCGCCACGAAAGCGACCTCGGCACGCGTCGCGGCTACGAGGATGGCGCCTCGCGGTCGCGAGATCTGCGCTCCTCGTCGTCAACGTCATCGTCCCGATCGCGATCGTCCTCGGCGCGAGCGATCTCGCACGTCTTGGTCAGCTCGCACTCGTGCGACCTGAGACCGAGACCGCACGAAGCGCCTTGACGTTCGCGCCCGAGCGAGCCGTGGTCGAGCCCCGCCACGGCATTCACACCGCCGTCAGCCCCGATCGGCCGCAGGTGTACGCCCACGTCGTCGCCGCGGGCGAGACGCTCCTGTCCATCGCCTCCAACTTTGGTATCGCGCCGCAGACGATCGCAGTCAATAACGGCATCTCGGACAGCGCGGCGCTCCGGCCGGGGCAATCGCTGGTCATCCCGCCGTTCGACGCGGCCATCCACGTGATGACGCCGGGCGACAGCATCGCCGGCCTCGCGGCGCGCTACGGCGTCGAGGCCGACGCGCTACGGGATCTCAACCGCATCGGGTCCGATGACGCGGCGCTTGGCGACCCGCCGATGCTCCTCATCCCGGTGCCCGACGCGCGCTACCCCGGCTTCCGCCTGCACCTCAGCGAGCCGCCGCGCGTCCTCGCGCCGCGACTGCGCTGGCCGACCGACGGCGTGATCACGCAGCTCTACTCACCCGCCCATCAGGGTGTCGACATCGCCGCGCCGTACGGCACACCGATCGTTGCAAGCGACGCCGGCACGGTGAGCGCGGTCGGTTGGAAGGGACCGGGAGGGCTCGCGGTCTGCATCTATCAGGACTGGGGCCTTGAGACCTGCGCGTACCACACATCCGCCGTATACGTGGAGGTCGGCGAGCGCGTCTCGGCGGGTCAGCGCATCGCCGCGATCGGCACGAGCGGCGAGACGACTGGCCCGCATGTCCACTGGGAAGCACGCACGAACGGCGCGCTCGTGGATCCGCTCACCTACGCGCCGACGGTCACAAAGCCGGTCGTCGGTGGCGCGACGGGCTCGCCCTAAGACCGCGCCTGACGCTGCAGCGCGTCGGCCAGCTGCGTGATCCGCAACTCCGCGGCGTCGAGCCGTTTCGCGCAGCGCTCGTACAGCCGCAACCCCTCTTCGTAGAGCCGGACGGCCTCGTCGAGATCGAGCTCCGGATCGTCGAGCTTGTCCGCGATCGCCTCGAGCCGCTTCAGCGACTCCTCGATCGTCGGCTCCGCCTCAGGCATCGCGTTCCACGCCGTCCACGGTGATGCGCGCGCGTCCGTCGCGCATGCGCAGACGCGCCTGCTCGCCATCACGCAGCGCCGCGGCGCTCGCGCGGATGCGTCCGTCCGCTCCTTCGACGATCGCGTAGCCGCGACCGAGGACGTTCAGTGGCGACAGCGACTCGAGCTGTCTCTTGGCGCTCGTCAATCGACGGCGCCTCTCCGGTACAAGTCGCGCCATCGCACGATCGAGAACGCGTCGACCCTCGTCGAGACGCTGGCGGTATTCCGCGACGCGCGAAGCGGGCGCGCGCCGCTCGATGAGGCGATGCGCCGTATCCAGACGACGTCGTCGCGACACGACCGCGTCGCGCGCTCGGCTTGAGATGCGCCGCATGTGACGCTCCGCCGCCATCTGGCCCACGCGCGCGTCGGGAACGACGAGCTCCGCGGCGGCCGACGGCGTCGGCGCGCGGATGTCCGCGACGAGATCGCACAGCGTCACGTCGGTCTCGTGACCGACGCCGGACACTGTCGGCCGCGGGAAGCGCGACATCGCGCGCACGAGCGCCTCATCGTTGAACGGCGCGAGATCCTCGGCCGAACCGCCGCCGCGCGCGATGATCACCACATCGAGGTCGCGCACCTGCGCGAGACCATCGAGCGCGCCGATCAGCGACTCGACCGCGCCGATGCCCTGCACGAGCGCCGGTGCGAAGACGAGCTCGACGCGCGGGTCACGCCGCGCCGCGATCGTCTGAATGTCGTGCCACACCGCGCCGATCTGGCTGGTGACGACGCCGATCCGTCGCGGCGCAGTCGGCAACGCGCGCTTCCGCTCGAGAGCGAACAGGCCGTCGGCGGTGAGCCGTCGCTTGAGCGCCTCGAGGCGCAGGTACGCGTCGCCTGCACCCGCGGGACGCAGATCGTCGACGCGGATCTGACAACGACCGTCGACGAGATACATCTCAACGTAGCCATGGACCAACACCTTCGCGCCGTTCCGCGGCGTGAGCGCGATCTGTGCCGCCTCGCGAGCGAACAACACGCAGCCGAGTTGGCCGGCGCTGTCCTTGAGCGTGAAGTACACGTGGCCGGAAGGAGCGGTCCGCGCTTGCACAACTTCGCCCTCGACCCAAAGGTCCTTGAACTCGTCCCCACCCTGGATGTGCTGGGCAAGCCGTATCGCGAGTTGACCAACGCGAACGACGCGCTGAGGCGCGAGGAGCTCTCTAGGCGCGCTCGAGGTAGTCACCCGTGCGCGTGTCGACCTTGATCTTGTCTCCCCGGTTCACGAAGAGCGGGACGTTCACTTTCAATCCCGACTCCATCGTGGCCGGTTTCGTCGCCCCCGTCGCGGTGTCGCCCTTGAGGCCGACGCTGGTGTCCGCGACGGTCATGACGACCGATGCGGGCATCTCGACGCCGATCGGGTCGCCCTGGTACTCGTCGAGCGTGACCTCCATGTTCGTGACGAGGTAGTTAGTCGCGTCACCGAGCACTCGATCGTCGAGCGCGAACTGCTCATACGTCTTCGTGTCCATGAAGTGGTAGAGCGTGCCGTCGGTGTACATGAACTGCACCGTCCGGTGATCCAGGCGCGCGCGCTGAAAACGCTCACCCGCTTGGACCGTCTTCTCGATCGTGTCACCCTTGCGAACGTTGCGCAGCTTCATGCGCACCTGCGCTGACCCGCGACCCATCTTGATGTGCTGGAACTCCATGATCTGGTAGAGCTGCCCGTCGATCTCGACGGTGATGCCGCGCTTGATCTCGCCCGTGGAAATCACTTCTTTTTCCTGTCGCTCGGCTGCGCCGAGACGATTCGCTCCGCTCTTGCGGACTCGCTGCGTCGCACACGCTCGCTGCGCTCGCTGAACAGGGGCCCCTTCCCCTGAGCTGCTCCTTGCTCGTTCACTTCTTAGGTGCCCTCTCGATGAGCCAGCGTAAGGCGACCTCGTAGCCGACGACGCCCATGCCGACGATCTGGTTCGCGGTGACGTCCTTGAGATAACTATGGTGCCGGAACGTCTCGCGCTTCGTCACGTCGCTGATGTGGACCTCGACGACCGGGAAGGAGCATGCCGCGACCGCGTCGCGCAGCACGATCGACGTGTGCGCGAGTCCGCCCGGATTGAGCACCGCGCCATCTGAAGCGGCATTGGCTTGCAGAAAGTCGATGAGCGCGCCCTCGTGGTTCGACTGGTAGTCGACGAGCTCGGCGCCCGCGTCCTTCGCGACCCGGCGGCAGCGCGCAACGACCTCGGCGAGCGTCGTCGTGCCGTAGATCTGCGGCTCGCGCGTCCCGAGCGTGTTCAGGTTCGGTCCGTTCACCAGCAGGTAAGACCGGGGCTTCGCCCCGCCTGTACTCGAAGGCGCGCTGTCGCGCGCCTTCTGGTAGCGCGTCACCGCTCCTCCACGATCCGCGTCGCCCTCCCGAGCGCTCGCTCGGGAACATCCGTCACCTCGCTGAAGCGGCCGATCCGGCGCGGCAGTATCCAGCGCACCTTCCCGGCGCGCACCTTCTTATCACGTCCGACGAGCGTCCACGCCTTCGCCGGGATGCGCGCGCGTATCGGCAGCCCGGCTTTCGCGAGCAGCGCCTCCATCCGCTGGCGGAGGGGGATCTCTGCCAGGCCGAGGGCTTCGGACAGGGCGCACGCGAACACGAGGCCGATCGCGACCGCCTCGCCGTGCGTGACCCGATACCCGCTCGCGGCCTCGTACGCGTGCCCGAGCGTGTGCCCGAAGTTGAGGAGCGTGCGCAGGCCCTGCTCGTTCGGATCCGCGGTGACGACGCTCGCTTTTACCTCCGCCGCGAGCGTGACGCTCGTGAGGCACGGACCCACCTCGGCCCGCAAGATGCCGGGGATCGCGCGATCGACGTGCGCCACCGACGCGTCATCGACGAGGAAGGCGGTCTTGATCACCTCAGCGAGGCCCGACGACCGTTGCCGCCGCGGAAGGGTTGCGAGCGCAGTGACGTCCGCGAGCACGGCGTCGGGTTGATGGAAGGCACCGACGAGATTCTTCCCGGCCTCGATATCGATGGCGGTCTTGCCTCCGATCGCCGCGTCGACCATGCCGAGCAGCGTCGTCGGTACATGCGCGACACGTACGCCGCGGAGGTACGTCGCGGCCGCGAATCCCGCGGCGTCCGTGAGCGCGCCACCGCCGAGCGCGACCACCCCACCATCGCGCGCGACGCGCGCTTTCGCGAACGAGCGCCAGAGCGCCTCGATCGCCTTCAGCGACTTCGCCGCCTCGCCGCTTGGCGCGCGCGATAGGGAGACGTCGAGGCCGGACGCTTCGAGACCCCGCTTGGCGCGCTCAGCGAGATGCCACGCGGCGTTGCGCTCGCTGACGAGCGCGATGCGCCCGGACCAGCCCCGCTCGACGAGGTGCGCACCGAGCGCGTCGACCGCGCCGGCACGGATGACCATCGGGTATGGCTTCTCTTTCCCAATGTCCACGCGCAGTCCCCGTCCGCTCGCGAGCCAGTTCACGATCGCCGTCGCCGCCGCGTCGGCCGACGCGTGTTCGACGTCGAACGTCACGTCGACGTCCGTGTAGGCGGCCTTCCGTTCAGGATCGTTCAGCGCGTGCTTCGCCCTCTCTGCGGCGCTCTCCGGCCTCGTCGGACGCTTCTCCAGCGTCGCTGCGATCCCCTTCGTGATGCGCGCGACCGACGCGCGCAGACCGACGATGAGCCCGAGTTCGCGCATCCGCGCGCGGTTTGCGGGGCGCAGCGGTGTGCCCCCGCCGGTGTCGACGACGATCCACGCGGGGGTCGGCCGCAGCCCATCGAGGACCTTCGTCTCGAGCTCGCGGAAGCGCGGCATGCCGTCCTCGTCGATGGTCCGCTTGTTGCTCTTGCGCGTGCGCCGCTCGACCTCTCGATCGATCTCGACGACGCCTGCGGCGAGCATCTCGGCGAGCACGGGCGCGAGCGTGCTCTTCCCCACTCCCGGGGGTCCGACGAGGAAGAGGTACACGGCTAGCGTGCACTCCGCGACACGACGCTATCGACGCTGGTCGATCGGCGCGAGCCGCGCGCGATATCGCTCCACCGCCGCGGCGAGGTCGTCGGCGTTGTCGGCGCCGAACTTCTCCAGGAGCGCGTCCGCGAGCACGAACGCCAGCATCGCCTCCGCGACTACACCGGCGGCGGGGACGACGCACACATCGCTGCGCTCGACGTGCGCGGGCGAAGGCGCGCCGGTGCGCAGGTCGGCTGACGGCAGCGGCTTCATGAGCGTCGAGATCGGCTTGAACGCGACGTCGACAAGGACGTCCTCGCCGTTCGTCATCCCGCCTTCGAGGCCGCCCGCACGGTTGCGCGTTCGCATGAAGCGCCCGCGCTCGACGGTGATCGGGTCGTGCACGGCGCTGCCATGTTCGCGCGCCGCCACAAAGGCATCGGCGAACTGCACGCCTTTCGCCGACTGGATCGACATGAGCGCCTGCGCGATGCGTCCGTCGAGGCGTCTGTCCCACTGTGCCGACGATCCGAGTCCGGCGACGAGGCCGCTCACGCGGAGCGCCACGATCCCCCCGAGCGTGTCACCGGCTTCGCGCGCCTTCGCGATCGCCGCGACCATCCGCTCGGAAGCGGCACGGTCTGCGGAGCGCACCTCGCTCGACTCGACCGCGGCCGCGTCGAAGGTCGGCGTCGACTCGACGTCGCCGATCGCGCGTGTCTCGCTGCGCACCTCGATGCCGACACGCCGCAAGACGACCTTCGCGACCGCGCCGGCGGCGACACGCGCCGCGGTCTCGCGCGCGCTCGAGCGCTCAATGACGTCGCGAACGTCCTCGTGCGCGAACTTGAGCGCGCCGGCGAGATCGGCGTGCCCCGGGCGCAGGCGCGTGACCGCCGGCGGCGGATCCGGCACGGGCTCCACGCTCATGACGCGCTCCCAGTTCACCGCATCGCGATTGGGGATGACGAGCGCCACCGGTGCGCCGGTCGTGCGACCCTGTCGGACGCCGCCGACGATCGACACGGCGTCGCGTTCGATGCGCTGCCGGGCGCCGCGCCCGTAGCCGAGCTGGCGCCGGCGCAGATCAGGGTCGATATCTCCGGGCGAGAGCGCGAGCGCCGCGGGCACGCCGTCGACGATGGCGACGAGCTCGCGGCCGTGCGACTCGCCGGCCGTGAGGAGCCTCACCGCGGCAATGCCGCGCGCATGGCGGCGATCGGCGCGGGCGTTCCCGTCCAGAGCTCGAACGACCGCGCGGCCTGGTGGAGCAGCATCGCAAGACCTTCCACGACCGCGACATTCTCGGTCGCCCTCGCGCGCTTGACGAGCGGTGTGATCTCGGCGGTGGGCACGATGTCCACGACGATCCGCGGCAGCGCGACACCGTCCAGCGGGTCCTCTCCACGCATGCCGAGTGGCGTCGTGTTCACGACGGCGTCGGCGGTGATGGCATCGCCGGCGTGCGGCCACGAGGCGGCTCGCGCCTTGCGACCCGCGACGTCGATCGAGCGCAGGAGCGCGTCGAGGCGGTCGGCCGAGCGGTTCGCGACGAGCACGTCGTTGCGCCGTTCGAGCAGCGCGTACACGCAGGCCCGCGCTGCGCCACCCGCGCCAAGCACGAGGACCGTCGCCTCGGCGAGCCCCGCGCCGCCCTCGGTGAGCGCGGCGACGAACCCGTGCACATCCGTATTCGCGCCGTGGAGTACGGAGCCACGGCGCACGATCGTATTCAGCGCACCGATGGCGCGCGTTTCCGGTGCGAGGTCGTCGACGAGACGGAGCGAGGCTTCCTTGTGCGGGATCGTCACGTTCGCGCCGAGCACGTCGTCGCTACGCAGCCTCGCGATCTCCGCGTCGAGCTTCGACGACTCGACGTCGCGCGTCACGTAGCGGTGCGGCAGGCCGAGCGTCTTGAACGCGGCGTTGTGCATCGCGGGTGAGAGCGAGTGCGACACGGGATGCCCGAGGAGCACGACCTCGCTCATCGGTTCCCGTACTTGATGCGGTTCGCCTCCTGCTCTTCGATCGTCTTCGCGAACGCGTGCTGGCCGGTGCCGTCGTTCTTCGCGACGAAGAACAGGTAGTCGTGTTCCGCGGGATTCGCTGCGGCGTCGAGCGCCGCCTGCCCGGGGCTGCAGATCGGCGTGGGCGGCAGGCCCGCAACGAGATAGGTGTTGTACGGCGACTCGAGCTTCAGGTCGTCGAGCACGAGCTCCTTCCAGTCGCCCTTGGCGTACTGGATCGTCGGGTCGGCGTCGAGCTTCATGCCGATGTCGAGGCGGTTCTGGTAGACGCCGGCGATCGTCGGGCTCTCCGAGCGATCGCGCGCCTCGCGCTCGACGATCGACGCGAGCTTCACCAGGTCGTAGACGCTCATCTTCCGCTGGACGGCAGCGGTGCGCAGGGTCTTGCCGGCACGGTCCTCGAATTGACCGAGCAATGTGTCGACGATCTGCGCCGCGGTCGCATCAGGCCGAAGGAAGTACGTGTCCGGGAAGAGGAATCCTTCGAGCGATGTCTTGGGATCGAGCCCGAAGAGCACCGTGTTCTTCCGCTCGCCCACGATCGCGGCCGCGATGAAGTCGTCCTTCTTCACCTTCGGGAACGCCTTCTCCACGGCCGTCGCGATCTCTGTGAGCCGCCACCCTTCGATGACGCGCAGGACGACCTGATCGCCCGGCGCCTTCTCGAAGAGCTTCGCGAGCTCGCGGGGCGTCAGCCCGGCGGAGACGGTGTATGTCCCTGACTGCAGGACGCTCTCCTTGCCGTTCTCGTAGAGCACGAACACGAACGCGAGCGCCGACCGGACGATCCCCTCACTTTCGAGGTGCCGCGCGATCTGGCCGGCGGTCTCACCCCTCGCGATGACGAACGGGCGGCTCTCTGCGCGCACGTCGCGCGCGAGATCGATCTCGTCTTTCACCCGCGGCGCGACGAGCGCACGAACGAAGTCCTGATGGAGCAGCGTGTCGTGCTCGGTCACGTACGCGACGAACGCATCCTCCGCGAGCGGCCGCGCGACTGCGACGACGCCGAAGACGATGATCGCGACGACGACGAGGAATACGAGCGGACCGGCGCTCGACCGCGAGCTAGGCGGGCGCGTCCGGCCGCGGCTGCGGGTCGACACACCCAGGTGCGGTCCACGCGTGCTCGGCGTCATCCGCGCCGGCGACGCCCCGAGAAGAAGTCCTCGAGCAGTACGGCTGCTGCGCCGGCGTCGAGGTCGGGAGCGCCGCGCCGCGCTGCCTCCGCGGTCGTGAAGCGCTCGTCCACGAGCTCGATGGGCCTGCCCAGTGATCGCGCCGATTCGGCGAAGCGGCGGACGCGCTCCGCCTGGTACGCCGAGTCGCCGGCAAGGTTGAGGGGCAGCCCGATCACCAGCCCGGCGACGTCCTCTCGCTCGACGATCTCGCGCAGCGCCCCGAGGTCTGCGGCGATGCCGCGCCGGCGGATCGTCGGCAGCGCGCGCGCGAGCCCGAACGTCTCCTCGCCCACGGCAAGACCGATCGTCCTATCACCGACATCGAGCGCAAGGTAACGCACGTGCTCAGGGCGGAGCGGGGGCGTCTTTCTGGACCTTGATGCGCGAATCGAGCACGGGCATGCGCGGCCACCACAATCCGGGCCAGATCGTGACTCTGCGGAGCACGAGACCGCGGTCCGCGATGACGCCTTCGATCTCGTTGAACGCGCGGCCCGTCACGCTCGATCGGATCTGCGCCTCGTCGAGGCGCCGGGACTGCGTTCCGCGCACGCGTACCCGCCAATGCACGCCGTCCTCGAGCACCGTAAATGTGCCGACAGGGTCGACCACGACGCCCTCAGGATCCATCTCGAAGCCGGTCTCCGCTGCCTGACCGAGGCGTGCCTTTGCCGACGCGCTGGGCTCCGTGTCGGCGACGCTGTAGGCGAACGCGGTCCCCGTCGCCACCATCTCGAACGTCGTCTCGTTGGGCTTCAGCTCCTTGCCCACGATCTCCGGGCCACTCAGCGAACTCGTCTTCACGAAGACGCCGTAGACCACGCGGCCCTTCGCGGCGTCCTTCCTCCACGTCGCGAGCTGCGCATCGGCCTGCTTGCGCAGCTCGGTGTCGGCGCGAGACGCGGCGGCGTCGTAGTCGGCGCGCTGGACGATCGGGATGATCCGCTGATCGCCGCCGGTCGTGGGCTGCGGGTTGTCGACGCCAAAGAAGCCCGACTGCGGGCTGACGGTGATCGCGTGCGCGGCGACGTTGCCTTTGGTCCCCGCGTCGAGCGCTTCGACGGGGACGTCCACGGTCCCGGCGTTCACGCTCGGCGGGAAGATCGTGAACGACGACGCCGGCAGCGTCTTCTCCATGAGCGTCTGGAAGCGGATGTTGTCCCGCGTGCTCACGACCGTCCCCTGGGGGATGCGGATCGCGTTCGTCGTCTGATTGGTGAATCTCACCACGCCGGTCGCCTTCACCTCTTCGCGGCGCGAACCGGTCGCCGTGCCGTTGAAGCGGGCGGTAATGTCCCCTCGCAGCGTGAGTGCGCCGATGTCCGCGTTGTTCGGACCGGCGCGCAGGTCGTACTCGAGCGGACCGAGCGCCTGCGAAACGGGCGCGACGAAGACGGTGGCGGTCGGCGCGACGACCGCGAACAGGATGAGGAGCGCCGCGACCAGGCTCGTGGCGATGGCGATCGCACGCAGCCGCGACGGCGGCTTCGGCTGCGCGGCGGCGATCGCGGCGCGGCGCACCGGGCCGAGGTGCTCCGTCGCGTCGAGCTCCATGCGCTCGAGCGCGACGACGCTCGCGAACGCCGGCACGTGCACGGCCGCGGCGAGCGATCGCGCGCGCGCGTCTGGCGTCACGATCGCGATGCGCCGCGACCCCGATGCGCGACGCAGCACCTCGAGGAAGACCGGGCTGCGCAGCACCGGCGCGCCGGCGGCGACGCTGAGCACGATCTCGTCCGCACCTGACGCGGCGCGCACGCGGTCCATCGCTTCGAGCACGCTCGCGTGCGCGCCGAGATCGATGACCGCGCGGGGCGCGACCTGCACGGTCATGCGTCGTAGATCCCGGCGGCGAGCGCGGCCGCGCCCGCCGCGACGAGGTCCTCCGAGCGCACCTCACCCGCGATGCGATTCGCGACGCTCACCGCGAGCGGCGCAGCGTCGGGAGTGTCGCCGCGGATCTCCCCGATCGTCGCAGCGAGCGCGCTCGGCAGTGCGAGGAGCGCCTCGGAGACTCCGACGAAGAGCCAGCGTCCCGGCGGCGGGCCATCGAGGCCCCGAAGCGATGCGACCACGCAGTCCGCCCAGACCTTCGCGTCGTCGTCGAGCCGCCCGGTGCGTGCGGCGAGCGCGGAGCGGCCGAGCGCGAACACGCGCGTGCCGGCGACGCGGCCCTCGCGCAGCACGGCGATGGCGGTGAGGTCGTTGCCGAGCCGCACGACGCCCGCCTCGGATACGCCCGACTCCGCGATGAGCCGACCGAGCGCGTACGCGCCGGACGTCACGCTGCCGCGACGGCGCGCGGCCTCGAGCGTCGCGGTCACCGCGCCGGTCACGACGAGCGGTGCGATGGTCACATCCGTCCATACCTCGACGAGCCGCCCACGGTGTCCGACGAGCGAGCGCAGCCCGCGGCCGTCGATCGCCATGGCCGCGACGTCGTCGTCGAGCTGCACCGTCGCGACGCCGCGCAACGCGGCGTCCTCCTCCGTCGCTGCGGTCGCGCGGGCGTGCGCGTCTGTCGCCGCCTCCCGCACAGCACGCGACTCCTCACCCGCGCCGAGGGCAGCACGCAGGTCCTCCCGCTCGAATGTCGTCACGGCGTGATGGGTGCGCATGTCGTCGCTGTCGATCGCGATCGCGACGCGCTCGGCGCGCGCGAGGTGCTCGGCCGAGGCGAACGCGGTGCGCAGCGCATCGGCGACGACGAAACGATCGGAGACGAGGCCACCGGCGACCGCGCTCTCGGGAAGAGCGCTGTCGCCGCGACCAGAGACCCGAAGGCGGGCGCCCTCGCGCTGGCCGACGACGACCCGGAGCATCCCCGCCTGCAGCTCGACGCCCGCGACGACCGGCCCGCGTGGTGCGGCGGCGCGCGCGTCCTTGCTGGGGGCGGAGATCCTAGCGGTCACGTCCTCCGTTCAAACGCTGGCGGACCGCCGACCGTGCCGCCTCGACCGCTTCGCCGAGGCGCGTCGCGTCCTTGCCGCCGGCCGAGGCGCTCTCGGGCCGGCCGCCACCGCGTCCATCGATGATGCCCTGTACCTCTTTCACGAGCTCGTCCGCGTCGACGATGGTCACGAGGTCCTTGGTGACCGCAATGACAAGGTTGGGCTTGCCTTCTCGTACGCCACCCAGGACGACGACCCCCGACCCGATCGCTGCGCGGATACGGTCGGAGAGCGCGCGCAGCTGCTGCACGTCGCCCTCGCCGACGTTCGCGGCGATGACCTTCGCCGCGCCGATGAGCTCCGCCTTGTCGAGCAGACCGGCCGCCGCGGCCTCGACGCCGCTGCGCTGTTTCGCTTCGAGCTCGTGCTGCAGACGGTCACGCTGCTCGTGTAGCTGGGTCACCGCCTCGGGGACGCGCGCGGGCGGCACGCGCAGCGTCGCGGCGGTGCGCGCGAGTCGCTCGCGCGTCTCGCGCATCTCGCGCAGCGCCCCGGTGCCGGTCACGGCCTCGATGCGCCGCACGCCCGCGCCGATGCTCTCCTCCTTGGTGATGAGGAACGGTCCGATGTCGCCCGTGCAGTGGCAGTGCGTGCCGCCGCAGAGCTCGCGGCTGTAGCCGGCCTCGACGACGCGCACCTGGTCGTCGTACTTCTCGCCGAAGAGCGCCATCGCCCCTGAGGCGAGCGCCTCCTGCAGCGGCATGGAGACCGCATGGACGTCAGCGTTCGCGAGGATCTGCCGGTTGACCTCGTCCTCGACCCGCTGCAACTCCTCTGTCGTCAGCGCGCGGCCGAATGTGAAGTCGAAGCGCAGGTTCGGTGCGTGCACGAGCGAGCCCGCTTGGTGCACGTCCACGCCGAACAGGCGGCGCAGCGTCGCGTGCAGCAGGTGGGTCGCGGTGTGGTTGCGCATCGTGTCGCGACGCAGCTCGGGGTCCACCGCCGCCTTCGCCCGCCCGCGCAGGCGCAGCACGCCGTCGTCGACCTTCGCGCTCATCACGATGACACCGGGCGCAGCGGTCTGCGTGTCCGCCACGAGCGCGCGCCCTTCGTCGGTCGTGATCGTGCCGCGATCGCCGACCTGACCGCCGCCTTCCGGATAGAAAGGAGTGCGGTCGAGGACGAGCTCGACATCGCTGCCCTCGTATGCCTGATCGACGCGCTCGCCGTTGAAGACGAGCGAGACGATGGTCGCGTCCGTCTCGAGCTCCTCGTAGCCGCGGAACTCGCTCTTGATCCTTTCCGTCTCTTTGAGCATCGCGTAGAACTGACCGAACTTCCTCGCGTCCTGGGAGAACTTTGCCGACGCGCGGCTGCGGCTGCGCTGCGCCTCGAGCTGATCGCGGAAGCGGTCCTCGTCGACGGTCATGCCCGACCCCGACGCGATCTCCTCGGTCATCTCGATGGGGAACCCGTACGTGTCGTAGAGCCGGAACGTTGTGTCGCCGTCGATGAACGTCTGACCCTGCGCCTTCGCGCGATCGATCGCCTCGTTGAGCATCGCGAGTCCGTTCGCCAGTGTCTTCTCGAACTTCGTCTCCTCGTTCACGAGGACCTCGGCGATGCGGTCGCGCGCGGAGGTCAGCTCGTGGTGATGCTTCTGCATCGTCTTCACGACCTCGGCGCCGAGCACCGGCATGAAGCCCGACTTCATCCCCAGCTTGCGACCGTGCAGCGCAGCACGGCGGATGAGCCGGCGCAGCACGTAACCGCGCCACTCGTTGGATGGCGCGATGCCGTCGGCGATGAAGAACGTCGCCGCGCGGCTGTGCTCCGCGACGATGCGGATCGAGAGGTCGGTGTCCTTCGCCGCGCCGTACGTCCTGCCCGAGAGCTGCTCGATCTTCTTCACCAGGGGTTGGAACAGGTCGGTGCGATAGGTGTCGCCGGGAACGCCCTGGAGCACCTGCGCGAGGCGCTCGAGTCCCACGCCGGTGTCGATGTTCTTCTTCGGCAGCGGGACGAGCGTCCCGTCGGGCTTGCGCTCGTACTGCTGGAACACGTAGTTCCAGATCTCGATGTAGCGCCCGCAGTTCTCGCTCGGGTCGCACTCGTGCGGCGGCACGCCGGGTTGCGGGCCCTTATCGATGAACACCTCGCTGTCGGGTCCGTAGAGGCCGGTGGGTCCGAGGGACCAGGTGTTGAACTCGTCGCCCAGCTTGAAGACCTTCTCGGCTGGAAGGAGCTTCAGCTCCTTGACCCAGATGTCGTAGGCCTCGTCATCGTCCTTGTGCACCGTCGCGACGAGCGTGTTCGGGTCGAGACCGAACTCCGTCGTGAGGAGCTCCCAGCCCCACTCGATCGCTTCCTTCTTCCAGTAATCGCCGATCGCGAAGTTGCCGAGCATCTCGAAGAAGGTCTGGTGGTAGCCGTCCCTGCCGACCTCGTCGATGTCGGTGGCGCGGAACACCTTCTGGATCGTGACCATCCGTTTCGCCGGCGGCTGCTTGCGGCCGAGGAAGTACGGCACGAGGGGCTGCATCCCCGCGGTGGTGAAGAGGACGCTCGGGTCATCCTTCAACACGAGCGGCGCACTGGGCAGCCGCACGTGGTTCTTCGCCTCGAAGAACTTGAAAAAGCGCTCCCTTATCTCTGAACTGTCGACGTCGGGCCTCCTGACCCAAGTCTCCGGCGACTTCGCTTCGGCACGCCTACAAAAAAACGCGGGGCGACCATACGGTCACTCCCCGCGTTCCCCTGCCGTATGAAGGAAAGTCTAACGAACTAGGCGCGCGTCTCCGGGCCTTCGTTCGCCCCCTTGTTGACGCGTTCCCACTGGCGCTTCGCCTCGCCGGCGAGCTCGCGCCCCTTGACCTGCGCCTGCGCAGAGAGGTCCTGCGCGATCTTTTGCAGCTCGTCCGCGCGCCGCCGGAGCTCCTCGCTTCGTGCCCGGAGCTCGTCTCGTGTGAGGTCTCCGGGCTTCGGTGCGTATAGCAGCGCGATGACCGCGCCGGTGAGCAGACCGATCAAGAAACCCATGGCTGGTGCTCCTCCTTTCGGACGTCGCGAAGGTCCGACGTTAGCGCTTCGCGCCAGCTTCCGCGAGCCCGAGTCCGATGGCAGCCAGCGAGGCGCCGAGTGCCGCGAAAAGCACCTGCGCGTCACCGAGCATGCCGAGCCGCGATCCGGTCAGCTCGCCGGCGGCCTGGGCGATCGCGACCGCGGCGAACGCCAGAAGCCACGCGCGGCCGAGCGAGCGGGGCCTGCCGAACGCCGCGCGGAAACCCGCGGGGACACCGATCGCGACGAGCGCGAGCGGGATGAGCGCGGGCGGCACGCTAGGGTCGGGTCCCTAGGCCGCGCGCTCGCCGCGCGCGACGGCGCGCAGCTTCGCCGGCAGCGCGAAGAGCGTCAGTGCGCCGCAGTCCTGCGCGTGCTGCGCGATGAGCTCACACATTGGCAGACGCACCAGGCCGGCGAAGGCGAACAGGGGCACGAGGAAGAAATAGGAGAAGAGGCTGCGCCAGGCGAAGTAGAGCGGGATGATGGCGAGCGCGACGCCGATCTCGGGGCTCGAACGTCTCGTCCGCCACGCGACGACCAGACACACAGCCATCGCCGCGACCTCGAGCACCAAGTACTCGTTTGATGAGAGCAGCTGCCATCCGCCGTTGGTCGCCAAGAACACGATACCCGCGCCGCGCGGGAACATCGGCTCCACGAGTGGCGTGAGGACTCCCGCGAGCCAATCCGCGGGATGCCACAGGATGAACGGAAGGTTCGTCCCAACGAAGACCGCCGCCGCGAGGAGCGTGTGCCTGAGCGCCGCGCGCCATCCGAGCGTGGCGACGGCCGCGATGAACCAGAACGGCGCGAAAAACCAGGCGATCTGCTTGACCGCGCAGGCAGCGCCGAAGAGGACCGCACCGACGAGACGATCGCGCCAGATCCACGCAGCGACGAGCGGCAGCGCATAGAGCAGATCGGCGCTCCCGCCCACGGTGAACGCCACAAGACATGACGCGCCGAGCAGAGCGGTGAGCACGAACGGACGCAAGCCCGCCCCCGACTGCCACACGATGATCGCGATCGCCGCAAGCAGACATCCCAGATAGACGTAGTTCGTGTCGAGCCCGAGCGCGACGAACGGCACGAGCAGCACGAACGAGAGCGCGGGATACGACGGGCGCGTGACGAACTCGACGTTCCCGTCGTCGCGCTCGCGGGCGATCCAGGTGCGGTCGAGCTGCTCGTCCGTCGGATAGACCGTGACGTCGGCGAAGTCGCCCCGACGGAGCGGCGTCGTGCGATCGGCCCCGATCTCGAAGCGTCGATAGCAGTCGAAGATGTCGAGCGTCGCGTATGGATCCTGCCCCGCCAGGAGCAA
>Ga0209057_1000387_pt1 | contig 40398 bp, 31 predicted proteins | sample GraSoiAngelo_146_FD_185903 | JGI IMG/M metagenome (GOLD analysis project Ga0209057, IMG submission 185903) | Grasslands soil microbial communities from the Angelo Coastal Reserve, California, USA - 14_1009_05_30cm (SPAdes) (version 2) | ecosystem: Environmental > Terrestrial > Soil > Grasslands ...
CGGCGCTGGTGGCGCGCGACGTAGACCTCTTCGCGGCACTCGCCCGTCACGGCGCCGGGCACGTCCTCTTCTCGGTGACGACGCTCGACGCCGAGCTCGCCCGCCGCATGGAGCCGCGGGCGGCGCGACCCGAGCGGCGGCTCGAGGCGATGGCGGCGCTGGCGCGGGCGGGGGTTCCGGTCGGCGTCTTGATCGGACCCGTGGTGCCGGGTTTGAACGATGCCGAGATCCCGCGCATCCTCGAAGCGGCGGTGCGCGCGGGCGCGCGCAGCGCGAGCTGGGTGCTGCTGCGGCTCCCGAAGCCCGTCGACGAGCTCTTCGACGCCTGGCTCGCGCAGCACTACCCGGAGCGACGCGAGCGCGTGCTCGGCCGCATCCGCGAGGTCCGCGCGGGGCGCCTGAGTGACGCGAAGTTCCACCGGCGCCAGCGCGGCCAGGGCGAGTACGCCGAGCAGATCGCCCAGCTCTTCGCCGTCTCGGCGCGGAAGCACGGGCTCGACGGGCCCCTGCCGCCGCTCAGCACGGCGTCTTTCCGCCGGCCGGCGCGCGCGGGCGAGCAGCTGCGGCTGCTGTAGGGCGTGCGCGGTCCACCTTTCGTGTGAGTCCGCACCGCCCCTGCGGCTGTGCCGGAATGAGCCGGGGCTGACCCTCCGCCTTGCGTTTTCATCGACTCGCTCGGCCCGCCGGCCTGGCCGCTTCCGTGCATATGATGCCCATGCTCCGACGTCTCACGGCGGCCTTCGCCCTGCACGTGCTGCTGCTGACGCTGGCGCTGGCCGTGCCCAGCGCCGCGGCCGAGCTGCGCGGTCCGGCGGGAAAGCCGCGGGCGCGATCACTCTCGCCGCGCCTCGCCGCCGCGCGCGACCTCGGCCCCGCGCCGTCGGAGGCGAAGACCACCGTGCTCGTGTCCCTGGCGCTCCGCGGCAGGGCCGCCCTGGCACGCTTCGTCGAAGACGTTCAGGATCCCACCTCGCCGCGATACCACCGCTTCCTCACGCAGAAACACTTCGTCGCGCATCACGCGCCCACCGTCCGGCAGGAGCAAGCCGTCGTCGCCTATCTCCAGCAGCAGGGCTTCCGGATCACCTATCGTGCGCGGAACCGGCTCCTCGTCGGCGGCGAGGGCACGGTGGCGGCGACCGAGCAGGCGTTCGGCGTGCGCCTCCATGACCTCGTCGTCGGCAGCGAGACGACGCGCGCCGCGCTCGACGAGCCCTCGTTGCCTGCCGACCTGGCGGACCACGTGGTCGGCGTTCTGGGTCTCGGGGACGCCGGCGGCATGAAGCCGCATCTCCGCGCGAGCGAGACGCTCGACGATGCCTTCGGTCCCCCGGAGCTCGCCCGCTTCTACGACAACGCCACCGGCTACGACGGCCGGGGCGAGACGATCGCCATCGTCGGCCTCTACGCCTGGAATCCCGCCGACGTCACCTTCTTCAACCGGCGGTTCGGGCTTCCACCGCTTCCCGCGGGCAGCACACAGGTCTGCACCGGCAGCTCGCCCCGCGCCGCCGGCTGCGCCTACAACGCCGGCCTGTCGGCGGAGGTCTCGCTCGACGTCGAGTACGCGCACGCCACGGCGCCGCGCGCGAAGGTCATCAACTACATGGCGGCGTCGCCCACCTACGCGGACTTCGCCGTCCTCTACAACACGGTCGTCGCGGGAGGCGGGCGGCGCGCCGCGCGATCGCTTCGCGGCTCGACCGGATGGGTGGTGACCACCAGCTGGGGCACCTGCGAGCGCACGGTCCCTGCCGCGTGGCTCAGGACCTACGACAACATCCTGGCCAACGCGAACGCCATCGGTCAGTCCTGGGTTGCGGCGTCCGGAGACTATGGGAGCCGCGACTGCGACGACCTCCCGTCGGTCGATTTCCCCGCCAGCTCGCCCCACGTCGTCGCGGTCGGCGGCACCACGCCGATGTGCGACGACGCCGCGACCTGCGACCGCTACGGCTACGAAACGGCGTGGAGCGGCTCCGGCGGCGGCAGCAGCACGTTCTTCGCCCGCCCCGCCTACCAGCAGGGCTGCGGCGTGCCGGCCGGTTCGCGGCGGCTGGTGCCCGACGTGGCCCTCGCGTCGGACCCCCTGCCCGGGATCCTCTTCCGCCACGCCGGCGAATGGCGCGTCACCGGCGGGACCTCGGCGGGGGCGCCGCAATGGGCGGGCTTCTTGGCGCAGCTGAACCAGCGACGCGGCGGGGGCGGCCTCGGGCACCCGGGCGCGCGCCTGTACGCGCTCTGCGGCAGCGGCGCCTACCACGACATCGTCGAAGGCGGGAACGGCGACTACGAGGCGACCCCCGGCTATGATCTGGCGACGGGGCTCGGAAGCGTCTCGGTGCGGAACCTCCTCTCGCTGTACTGACGGCGCACGCCCGCCGCGCTACCGCGTCCGGCGCGGCCCGAGAGCGCAGTCCTGGCTTTTCGCCCCGTGCGCGTCTATGCCCAACGCATCCCGTCAGCGAGGGCACCATCATGAGACAGACACCGCTCATCGAGATCGAACGACACGTGGCGTGGTGCAGGATGATTCTGTCGGTGGCGGCGTTCGTCGTGGTGTACATCGACCCGACCCGGCCGACGCTGACTCGCTGGCTGCCTCTCACCGGCGGGCCGTTCACGCTGGACCCCCGTGCCCTCGCCGTCATGCTCCTGCACCTCGCCTACAGCGTGGCGACGTATCTCGTGGTCCGCCAGCAGCTCGCCACGGCAACGCGAATCGCGACCGTATCGACATGGGCCGACGTCCTGTTCGGCGCGGCGATTGCGCTCGTCACCGAGGGAGCAAACAGCCCCTTCTACGTGTTCTTCGCCTTCGCGGTGCTGGCGGCCGGGTTCCGGGCCGGCTTGCGGCGGGCGATGATGGTGACCGGCGCGAGTGTCGCCCTCTACCTCAGCCTGATCGTCGTATCGCGCCCGGAGGGCTTGCACTTCTACATCATGCGGCCGGCCTATCTCGCCATCACCGGGTACCTCGTCGGATACCTCGGAGAGCAGCGGATGATCCTCGAATCGAGGATCCGCGAGCTGGAAGCAGCCTCTCAGCGAGAACGCATCGCACGGTCGCTGCACGATGGGTACGTGCAGGCCCTCGCTGGCGTGAACCTGCGGCTGGCGACGAGTCGCGAGCTTCTGCGACGCGGGCAAAACGAGGAAGCCTTCGTCGAGCTCACGGAGCTCCAGGCGGGCGTGAACCGGGAGCACGACGAGCTCCGGGCGTACATCCGCTCGCTGGTCGATCTCGAGCCGCCCCTGGCGCCGCCCACGCTGGGCGACGGAACCCGATTCTCCATTCGGGCGCACTTTGACGGGTCGCTTCTCCTCGTCGAACATGTTCTTCAGATCATGCTCGAGGGGGCGCGCAACGTCCGACGCCACGCGGGCGCCGATTCGGCGGCGATCACGGCCGACGCGGTCGATGAGAAGGTGCGCATCACCATCGAGGACGACGGCGTCGGGTTTGCCGCCGGAGCGGGCCCTCCATGGTCGATCGCCTCCCGGGCGGCGGAGCTGCGGGGCGAGGTCCGAGTGGGCCGAGGGGCTCACGCCGGGGGGCACGTCCAGATCGAGCTTCCGGAGTGCTGACGTCGATGCCGGGGCCGCTCCGGGTGATCATCGCCGACGATCACGCGCTCTTCCGTCAGGGCCTCAAGTCGATGTTCAAGCTTCAACCCGAGGTGTCGGTTGCCGCCGAGGTCGATTGCGTGTCGGACCTCCTGCCGGCTCTCACCAGGACGCCGTGCGACATTCTGTTGCTCGACCTGCAGATGGATCGCAATGCGCTCGGCGAGATCGAGAGCATCGCCCGCCGCGTCCGAGTCGTGGTCGTCACGGCCAGCGAGCAGCCGGCAGACGCGCTGGCGGCGATCCGTGCCGGCGCGCGCGCCGTCGTCTTCAAGCGATTCGCCCTCGAGACGTTGATGGAGGCGCTTCAGGCCGTCACCGAGGGACACGTGTGGATGCCACCCGCGCTGCAAGCCCAGCTGACCGCGCAGATGTCTCAGCCGGCCGGCGAGGTGCTCACGTCCCGGGAGCGCGAGATCGTCCGTCATGTCGCTCTCGGCTTCCGCAACGCCGAAGTCGCCCAGCGGCTGTCCATCAGCGAGGTGACCGTGAAGACACATCTGAACAACGTCTTCCAGAAGCTCAAGATCCGCGACCGGGTCGAGCTGACGCTCTACGCGATCCGCACCGGACTGATCGGCATCCACGAGAAAGCGCGCTAGAAGCACGCCGCTGCCCAACGAACACGCACTGATGCGCAGCCGCTGAGCACGCGACCTCGATCGAACATTTTCGAACGGGTCGTCCGGCCGCTTCGCCGCATCAGGACTCCATCATTCGTTGGGCCTTCTCTCCATCTTTAGTTGGGTGGCATCGCCGTTGCTGACGGTGTCCCGGAACGTGGGCACATCCGCTGCTTCAGCAAGCGATGCCCGAAGGAGAGCGATGAAGAAGATCGAAGCCATCATTAAGCCCTTCAAGCTCGATGAGGTGAAGGAGGTCCTGTCGAGAGCCGGAATCGCCGGCATGACGGTACAGGAGGTCAAGGGATTCGGGCGCCAGAAGGGTCACACGGAGCTCTATCGCGGGGCGGAATACGTGGTCGATTTCCTGCCCAAGGTGAAGATCGAGGTGCTGATCGACGATGACCGCGCGGCAGAGGTCGTCGATGCGATCACGCGCGCCGCGCGGACGGGACGGATCGGCGACGGGAAGATCTTCGTCTTGGCGGTGGACGAGGTCGTTCGGATTCGCACGGGCGAACGGAACGGCGATGCAATCTGACAAGCTCACCAGGGAGGCCGAGATGAGAATTGCCCGGAATCGTATCAACAAGCTGACGCTTCTCCGCGAGAGGCTCGGCGATCCCGAATGGCGGCGGTACGGCTACTTGCTGCTCGCCGGCAAGCTGTTCGGCATCGCCCTCGTGCTCGGCGCCATCGTTTTCTTCTCGAGCGCCATCGGCACCGACGTCCACGCCGATGAGGCGGTGCCGGTGCTCAAGGGCAACGACATCGTGAACCCCATCAACACGATGTGGACGCTGGTGGCCGCCTTCCTCGTGTTCGGGATGCAGGCGGGCTTCACGATGCTCGAGGCCGGCTTCTGCCGCTCCCGCGAGACCGTGAACGTGCTCATGGAGTGCGTGGTCGATACCTGCCTCTGTGGGCTGCTCTTCTACGCCTGGGGCTTCGCCTTCATGTTCGGGGCGGGGACGCCACTCGTCGGCACGCAATACTTCTTCCTCCAGGGCGTGCCGGCCACGTATGGGACGACCGGCGTCGCCTTCCTGGCGTTCTGGCTCTTCCAGTTCGCCTTCGCGGACACCTGCTCGACGATCACCTCGGGTGCCATGATCGGCCGGACGGGGTTCGTCGGCGACCTGATCTACAGCCTCGGCGTGTCGGGCTTCATCTATCCCATCATCGGCCACTGGGCGTGGGGACCGGACGGCTTCCTCGCCACCATGGGCAGCGAGGGCAACTTCCTCCCGGGCCTCGGCACCAGCTTTCACGACTTCGCAGGCTCGACGGTGGTCCACACCATCGGCGGCTTCGTCGCGCTCGCGGGCGCCATCGTGCTGGGACCCCGCCTCGGCCGGAAGTTCAAGCGCGACGGCGGCGGCCCGATGCTGCCCCACGACCTGACGGTCGCGACCGTCGGAGGCCTGATCCTCTGGTTCGGCTGGTACGGCTTCAATCCCGGGAGCACGCTGTCCGCGATGGACTTCGAGGGCATCGGTCGCGTGGCGGCCAACACGACGCTCGCCGCGTGTGCAGCAGGGCTCTCGGCCATGTTCTACGCATTCCCGAAGACGAAGACCTGGGACGTGAGCTTCACCGTGAACGGCTTCCTCGCCGGCCTCGTCGCCATCACCTGCCCCTGCTACTGGGTGTCGCCGACGGGCGCGATCCTCCTCGGGCTGGTGGCGGGGGTGGTCGTCGTCGTGGCGGTGGACGTGCTCGAGTGGCTTCGCATCGACGACCCGATCGGGGCGGTCCCCGTCCATGGCATCTGCGGGATCTGGGGGACGCTCTCGTTGGGCCTCTTCGCGTGCGGCCAGTACGGCGCGACGGGTCCGCTCGCGCCCGACAATTCCGCGCCGCTGACGGGGCTGTTCTACGGCGGCGGGTTCACGGTGCTGATCGCCCAGATGATCGGCAGCCTGATGGTCACCACCGCGACGCTCGGCGTGTCGCTGGCGATGATGTACGCCGTCAAGGCGATGGGCTACCTGCGCGTGTCCGAGGAGGGGGAACTCGAAGGTCTCGACCTGCACGAGCATGGCGTCCCGGCATATCCCGAGTACGCGCTGTACCCCTCTGCCAGCCCGCAGGGTGCATCGGCATTCGCGGCCAGCGCATACGCTGCGGAGCGCAGCGCGCCTGAACCGTGGCGCTCGCGGCTTCCCACCGGCAGCGAGGGATAGACACGGATCGAATCCTGGCTGGTGCGGCCCTCCTTTCCCAAGTGAGCCGCTTCCGGCGGGCACTGGGCTTCCACGCCCAGTGCTCGCCACCAGCCAGGACCACCGTCAGGGGACGCAAACGAGCTTCAAACGATCGCTGTCCCGCTTCCGACGCGTCACCGTCACGGCGCGGAATCTCCGCACGCCCCCGCGCAGCGAAGACCCTCTGCGCTCGAGCGGAACGACGAGGTCGAACGGCGCGGTGCAGGTGAGGCCGGAAATCGAGGGCAGGTCGACCGAGCCGGCCGAGCCCTCCACGCCGAGCCGGTTCACGGCCTCGAGCACAGCAAGCGCGTTCTGGCGGTCGATGTCGTCCTTCTGTCTGCCGCGCAGGCGGAAGCTCGTGATCGGGGCCGCCGCGCACCTGCCCCGGTACAGCGCGAAGCAGAACTGGGCCCGGAACAGGCAGTCCCGCGCCTGGCCCGCGTGGCAGCCCGGGTCGGTCGCGGGGCAGGCGACGACGGGCGCCGTCCCGGCGGCTCCGGAGACGAGCCATTCGCCGTAGCAGTCGGTCCTGAGCGGCGCGCCACCCGGCAGCGCCGTGAAACATGGCACCGCCGGAACCGAGACGCAGGGAGCGCCCGCGATCTGCAGGCCCGCGGGGTCGGCGCTGCTGGTGGGCGTCAGCGTCTCCGAGCACTGGAACGCCTGGTCGGTGAACGGCCCCGCCGCCATGCGCGTGAGGCTGTGGTCGGCCGGCGTCGCGGGCACCGGAACGCCACCCGGGGCCGAGCCGCAGAACCGGCCGTAGGCCACGCAGTCGACGTACTCCGTGAAATCGCTGTGGTCCCAGCTCCCGGGATCGGCGGGAAGCGCATCGCCCGGAGCCCCCCAGCAGATCATGCCGTCCTCCAGCGGTAGCAGTCCGGGCTCGAACGTGAAGTCGGCCGCGATCCCCTGCCGGTCCTGGAGCGCGCGCGTCGCCATGAGCCAGCGCACGCCGCTTCCGCCGAGGTCCCCCGGAACGACGAGCACGTCGCCGGCGTATGTCCCCCGCGCGTCGAAGGCGGCGAGCACCGAGTTCTTCACCTGGTTCTGCGACGCCGCCAGCATACGGATCTCGACGAACTGCTGGCTCGGGTCGCCGGCGACGCTGGTCGCGACCTCGTCGATCACGGCGACGTGGAAAGCCGCCGTCGCGGCTCGAGGCGCGACAGCCACGAGGGCCGTCGCCAGGGCCGCGGCGCGGGTGACGGAACGCAACAAGCTCTCGCAGGCGCGCTTCAGCCGCCGGGCAGCAAGGCGTCGACCGCGATGGTCGCGCCAGGCAGCTGAGCGAGTTCGACGCGCTCCCCACGGGCAAGGAGGCGCGTCTCGGCATAGCGCGCAGCACCCCGATCCGGGGCGCGGAACATCTCGACGCGGTCGTCACGGAGATTGATGATCCAATATTCCGGTACGCCCGCAGCCGCGTAGATCGCGGCCTTGCTCAGGCGATCCTGAATGAGCGAGGTATCGGCAACTTCCACCACGAGGAGCGCCGTGCGCGGATGCGCGCGAACGTAATCGTCGTGCTTTCCGGGCACGATCGCAACATCCGGCTCGGGCACCGAGTGAGCGCCGAGGTGCAAGGCGTGCTGGACGCGAATGGCAGCACGCCCGCCGACCGCGCTCCTCAGCGCTTCGGCCGTCTTCTCGGTCGCCACCGCGTGGCGCGGGTTCTCCGGGGCCATCGCGACGATTACCCCCTCGAGCAGTTCCACCCGATCGTCGGACCGCAGGGTCCCCTGGTCGATCAGCGCGAAGTATTCCTCGCTCGTGAAGCGCGTCGCGGCGGGGGCGATCGACGCCATGGCGACGAAGGCTAGCAGGCGGGCCGAGCGTTGAGAAGCGAGGTCGTTACGTTGGAGAGGACCACTCTACGGCAGCGCGACGATGCACACGCCGCAGGCCTGCGGCGCGCCGCCGATGTTGTGGCTGAGGGCGACGGTGGCGTCCTTCACCTGCCGCCGCTCGGCCTTGCCCTGGAGCTGCTTGTAGTTCTCGTAGATCATGCGGACCCCGGTGGCGCCCGTCGGGTGACCGAAGGTCTTGAGACCGCCGTCGGTGTTGACCGGCAGCTCGCCGTCGAGCGCGAACGTGCCGCTGCGGATGTGCTCCTTGGCCGCGCCCTTCTCGCAGAAGCCGAGGTCCTCGTAGGCGAGCAATTCGGTCAGGGTGAAGCAGTCGTGCACCTGGGCGACGTCGATCTCCTTCCGCGGATCCGCGATCCCGGCCTGCGCGTACGCCTGCCGGGCGGCGTACTCGGTCGGCTTCCAGCGCAGGAAGTCGAAGTCCGGGTCCTCCTTCGGGTCGGGCGCGAGCGCGATCGCGACGGCGCGCACGAGGACGAAGTCGTCGCGATGCCCCTTCGCCAGCTCGCGCCGGGTGAGGATCGCCGCCGCGGCACCGTCGGACTGCGCGGCGCAGTCGTAGAGGCCGAAGGGCCACGAGATCATGCGCGCGCCGAGCGCTTCCTCGACGGTGATCTCGCGCTTCAGCATCGACTTCGGCGCGAGCGTGCCGTTGTGGTGGTTCTTCACCGCGATGCGGGCCAGGTCCTCGCGACCGGCGCCGAAGGTCTCGAAGTAACGGGCGGCGACGTGCGAGAACCAGCCAGCCGGCGTGGCCGGGAGCCCGCGCACGCCGGTCACCGCCACGCTCGGCCCCGACACGCCGCGGTCCTTCGGCTTGTCGAAGCCGACGACCAGGACCGTGTCGTACATGCCGCAGGCGACCGCGAAAACGCCGTAGCGGAAGGCATCGGTGCCGGTCGCGCAGTAGTTCACGACCATGCTGACCGGCCGGTCGTAGAGCTTGAGCGCGTCGGCCACCTCGGCCGTGCCGCGCGACGGGTACTGCGCGCCGCAGAACACGGCCTCGATCTGCCGCTGCGGCTCGTCGATGCCGGCGTCGGCATACGCCTCGTAGGCCGCATCGACGATCATGTCGGCGGGCGCCTGGTCCCAGTTCTCCCCGAACTTGCAGCAGCCCATGCCGACGATCGCGACCTTGTCCCGGATGGCGGCGTGGTTCATCACTCGGCTCCTCGGCGGACTAGAGACCGTACTGGCGTGCACTTCCAGTAGTAGTTGGGCGTGCCGCCGGCCTCGTGGATCCTCCGGAAGGTGAGCTCGACGGGCAGGTCGAGCTTCGCCTCCTTCGGGCTCGCGTCGGTCATCTGGAGGTAGAGACGCGCCCCCTCGACGTCGGTCACGGTGGCGATGAGCGGCGGGTCGGGGCTGCCGGCGAAGTAGTCGAAGGTGAACGACTTGAGCGTGCCGCGCCGGTCGGAGAGGCGCACCTTGTCGAAGTCGTCCTTCGTATAGCAACGATAGCAGACGCGCTGGAAGGGATACTGCATCGTCCCGCAGCGCCGGCAACGGTGGGCGAGCAGGCTCACGTCCTGGTCGCGGTCGCGGAAGTGGATGGTCGCCGAGATGCCCGCCCCCGCCCGCCGGTCGTGCTCCGTGGCGAGCAGCTGGCGGAAGCGGAGGTACTTGTCGTAGCCCGCCAGCTCCGCGCGCCGGGCGAGGTGCCAGCCGACGCCGCGCCGGCCGCGCAGCCGGCTGACGGCCGGCGTCACGTCGAAGACGAGCGCGTCGGCCCCGTCGCCATAGCCGACGACGAGCAGCCGGTCGCCGGGCCGCGCGCTCTCGAGCGCCGCCGCGAGCAGCAGCGGCGCGAAGGCGGTGCCCGTGTTGCCCACCTTGCCGAAGAGCGGGTCCTGCACCTGCTCGGGCCCGAACCCGATCTCGCGCGCCACCATGGCGTGGCTCCGCGCGTCCGGCCCGTAGAGCGCGAGCTTCGCGAAGTCCCGCGTCGCAAGGCCCGTCTTCTCGAGGAGGCCGCGCACCACGTCGCGCACGTTCTGGCGGTAGCCATGGTCGACGACGAAGCGGTCCTCCCACGAGTGCACGAACGGGTCGCCCTCGCGCCGCCAGACGTCGATGATCTCGTCGGCCACCGCATGCGCCGCCTCGAGGCTCGCGGCGACGTCGGTGTCGCCGAGGAGGAACGCGGCCGCGCCGTCGCCGAGGTTCGCCTCGAGCGGCGAGCGCGGCGCGGCCAGGCGCGTGTCGCCGGCGACGACCAGCACGCGCTTCGCCGAGCCCGCCTTGATCGAGTCGACGGCCGCGCGGAGCGCCGTGGTGCCCGCGCGCAGCGAGTCGCCCAGGTCGGCCGTCACCACGTCGCGGCGGAGATCGAGCGCCTTGGCCACGATCGCCGCGCCCTGCTTCTCCTTGAAGGCGTACGAGGTGGAGGCGAAGAGGACACCGTCGACCGTCGTCCGGTCGACGCCCTCGAGGCATGCGATCGCGGCCGCCACCGCCATGCTGAGTCCGTCCTCGTCCCAGTTGGCGACCGCCTTCTCCGGCCCGCCCGGCTTGCCGCCCGCGATCGCTGCGAGCGAGAGCCGGAGCATCGGGATGTACGCGCCGTATGACGAAACGCCGACCATCGAGCCTCCGGGTGGAGCGGGGCGAGCCTACGATTGAGGCCCGGAGACTGCAAGCTCGACGACGCACGGAGGACGGCGCGGCCTTCGTCGGCGTCAACTACTCCGTCGCCGGCACGCACCGACCGTCGCCGCCGCACGTGCCGATGACGAGGTGCTCGATGTCGCCTCGGTCCGGCGGCGGGAACGTCTTGCAGCCGAACAGCCCGAGCTCCTCGAGCGATGCCACGGTCCCACCGCGGCACGTACCGTCCGGTTCCTGGCAGCAGAGCGCGATCGGGGTGATCGGCTCGTCCTGACACGAGCCGATCGTGCACCCGATGCCCGGGGGTGCCGGCGGCGGGCATGGGTCCGTCCCGACGCACGCGCGGTAGCTCCCGTGGCCGCCGACGATGAAGCATTCCTTGGCGAAGTTGTACACCCCGTAGCCGTCATCGGCCGAGCCCCCGAGGCAGGCACCGCCCAGGTCGCAGCAGAGCGAGAGGCTCAGCCGGCAGTTGCCGTTGCAGGCGGGTTGCCCGTCGCACTCCTCGCCCGGCTCGATGACGCCGTTGCCGCACGTATGGATGAAGTGGCAGCTCGCGTCGCAGGTCGCGGTGCCCGGCGGCTCGCACTCCTCGCCCTCGAAACCGTCGATGACGCCGTCGCCACACACCCGGATCGCGTGACACTGCGCATCGCAGCTCGGAGTCCCCGGCGGCTCGCAATCCTCGCCCGTCCGTGGATCGAGGATGCCGTCGCCGCAGACGGGGAAGCGGCACCCGGCCTCCGGGAGGCAGGCGTCGGCGACGTGGGGATACGTCGCCGCGCACGCGGCGCCACCCGGCGGCGGCTCGCACGTCGTGGCGCGGCGCAGGACGCCGTGCCACGGCCGCTTCGGTCTCCAGATGCAGCAGACGACCACGCTGGCGCGGCCGCAGCTCGACGCGCCCGCGAAGCGGCGGACCTCGTTCCGGCAGCGATCCGGGAGCTGGCCGCCCGCGATCGCGGCGGCGATCACGCCCGCAGCACACCGCGTGTACGCCAGATGGCTCGCGGCCGATTCGCAGTTGCACCCGCTGCGCACTGCCTGGCGGACCGCCGTCACGGCGGCGGCATCCGTTCCTGCGACGTCGCAGCCGGCGGGGAAGGCGGTCGCGCCGAGGACGTGAGCCGAGGCTGCGACCGCGATCAGTAGACCGATTCGCGACATGCGGATCTCCCCCGGGCTTCGGGCGCTTCGAGGCCCCGTCGTCGGGCAAGCCGTCACTACTCCGCGCCGCAGCACAGCGTCAAGGAAAACCGCGGCCGAGGAAACGGTCCGAGCACGTCATTCGACCGGAGCAGCGAAGGCGTCGGCGGAGGCGCCGGGTGGCGCCTCCGCCGAGGGGGAGGTGGGGACGGAGCGGGGATCTAGCGGCGAACGCGGAGAGGGACGTCGACCGGCGCGCTCGTCGCGCCGTCTGCGTCGACCGCGAACACGTGGAGGGTGAACCTGCCGGGACGGATGCGCTTCAGTGAGAGCGTCGCGACGAACGCGCCGGCGGACGACCGGGTGACCGTCGCCTGCCGCTCGACCCGTTGCCTCCTGGTGAGGAGCTGGATCGTCACCGTCGCCGGCTCGTCGACGTCGAGGGGGACCGACAGGTTGGGGCAGCGAACGATGTCGCGGAAGCGGAGGTCCGCGTCGAAGTCGCCGATCGAGACCACCGGTGGCTGGTTGATGATGGTGACGGTCGCGTCCGACCCGGCGACGGTCGCGAAGTCGGAGGCGGCGACGGCGCGGTAGTGGATCGTCGAGCCGTTGGGGAGGCCGCTTGCCACGGCGTCGAACGGCGTCGGGGCGACGCTCACGCCGAGCGTCTCGGGCGTGCTGCTCGACCCGTAGGCGGTCGTCGCGCCGAAGTCGAAGTGGACGCGGGCGCTCGTGCCGCCCGGGTTGGCGATGCCGCGGAGCGTGGCGCTCGACGAGGTCGGGTCGCTCGCGGCGAGCGTCTGGACGTCACTCGGCGCGAACGCTTCGGCGAAGAGCTTCTTCGAGCCGGGCGCGCCGGCCGTGAAGAGGAAGAAGGGCGTGCCGATCGCGCCGCCCTGGCACGCGGTACCGTCCGCGTTGGTCGGGTTCGCGGTGCACGTGGAGGAGATCGGCGCGCGCTGCGGGTTGTCGACGTCGGCGAAGGCCGATGCTGCGATCCCGCCGGGCGTGTCGAGCTTGAAGCGCGGCGCGGCCGCTCCCCCCTCGAAGTGCCCCACGAAGGTGAGGAGCTGCGTCCCGACCTCCTCCTGCCACGAGATGTAGGGGACGTTGCCGGCGAACGTGATGTCGGGCCGGCGCGCGTCGTTGGCCCTGTTCGAGATGGGCTGGCCGGGCTTGAAGAGCTCGAAGTGATCGCCGCCGACGAGCCGCGAGATGAAGATCGTGTGCCGTCCGCCGCCGATGTCTTCGTCCCACACCACCCACGGGACGGTCGGCTGACCCGGAGTCAGAGTGCCGGCGGCGACGCGCGGGTTCTCGGCGTCGGCAAAGTTGTCGGCGTTCAGCGAGCACGCATCCTCGCTCTCGTCCGATTCGGCGCAGGGCCCGAAGTGATGCGCGCCCGAGCGGTCGAGGACGTTCGTCTGGCCCGCGGTCCCATTTCCGACGGCGACCCACTGGAACCCGCCTTCGGCGGCTGCGTTGGCGACCGCCTTCGCGGCGAACACCATCTCGTTGCTGCGCAGACCCGGCACCGCACTGGCGCCCTCCTCGTACCAGACCGTCCACACGACCTTGTCGTCCTGCCCGGTGAAGGCGATATCCGGCTCGACCCCGGCGCGCGTCGGGTCGATGTTCAGGGTCGGGTCGACCGTGGCGTCGCGCGGCGTCGGCTGGCCCGAGTCGAGGCGCTCGAGCCCGACCTGCTGGAAGCAGAATCCGTTCACGTTGTTCGCCTCCGACGGCTTGAAACCGGTGCACGGCATCCCGGCCGCCGGCTGCTTCACGCCCTTCGACACGAAGATCTGGCGCGGCGAGTCGGCATCGGCGGCGGCGCCGTCGTTCTCCTCCCAGATGATCCAGGGAACCGGATCGTTGCCCGCAATCGTGGCGCCACCGGCAACCGATGGATTCTCGGCCGTGCGATTCGTGTGGATGTTGAGCGAGGGGATGAGCGCGCCGTCCGACCGGTCCTGGCCCGACGGCAGCCACCGGTTCGCGCCCGCGTTGAAGCGGCTCGCGAAGATATTCGTCGGGTCGCCGAAGTGGAAGTTTGGCTCGTACCACGCGACCCAGGGCACCGTGCGACCCGCGCCGGCGAAGTCGATCGACGGCGCCTCGGCCTCCACCGTCGGGTCGATGTTGAGCGACGCCGGGGAGCCTTGCGTGACCCACGCGCCCTTCTTGAAAGCGCGGACGAAGATCTGCTGGGAGTCGCCGATCTTCTGCTCGAACGTCGCCCAGGGGACCTGGACGTTGCCGGCGACGACGGTGCCACCCGCGACGTCGACCAGGCCGGCGTCCTGTTTCGGGTCGATGGAGTTCGCCGCGTCGTCGTTGACCTGGGCGCCGCTCGACGGGAGCGACACGAAGGCGGCGGATGCGGGGGGAGCCGAGACCAGTGTCCCGCCGAGCATCGTCGCCAGACCGAGAGTGCAGAGCGTGCGCTTCATCAGAGACCTCCTGTCCCGTCCGGGCTCGGACGGCTGTGTTTGGCCTCTCTACGCGCAGGTCCCGGCGGCGGATGACGGAGGGCTTGGAGTCGCCGGCGCGTGTCGCTATGGGCGTGGAACGGTGGCCCGGACGGTCGGCGGGGTGATGGTGCTGTGCCTGCTCGTCGCGTCGGTCGGCCGCGGCGACGAGGGCGGCGGCTGGCGCGACCGGGTCACGCTCATCGCCAGCGAGCGCCTGCGCGGGGAGGTCGTCGACTGGTTCCGTCCCCGACCGGGCGCCGCCGAACCGGAGGCGAGCCGCTACGCCTTCGTCGCGAGCCAGCTCCGCGCCGGCCTCTCGGTCGTGCTGCCGCACGCCCAGCTGACGCTCGTCGCGCAGGACACGCGCCTCGGAAACCTGCCCGACGACGCGAGCCTACCGCCGCCCGTCGGCAACCTCGGGCCCGGCGCGATCTACTTCGCGAACACGAAGCAGCGCACGCAGGGGGAGCCGTTCCTGAAGCTCGGCTTCGTGACCCTCCGTCGCGCGGGGCTGACGGCGACCGTCGGCCGCTACGAGTACCGCGACGGGCTCGAGACGGTGCCCGGCGACCCGACGCTCGCGGCGCTCAAGCGCATGCGCATCGCCGAGCGGCTCGTCGGCCCGTTCGAGTTCACCCACGTGACGCGCAGCTTCGACGGGGTACGGCTCGCCTGGGACCGCCCCGCGTGGAATGTCACTGCCTTCGGCACGCGGCCGACGCGGGGCGGGTTCGAGGTGAGCGCCAACCGGGAGCTCGATCTGACGCTCGCGGGCGCGGCCGTCACGTTGAAGCGCCCGCCGGCCGACGTCCGGCTCTTCTACCTCTACTACCGCGACGGCCGCGCTGCGGTGCTGAAGGTCGACAACCGACCGCTGACCGTCCGCACCGCGGACCGCGCGCCGATCGCGCTCCACACCACCGGCGGGCACGGCCTCACGGTCCTCGACCTCGGACCGGGACGGCTCGACCTCCTCGGCTGGTTGGCGGTGCAGGCGGGCGACTGGGGAGCCGACGACCACGTCGCGTGGGCGTACGCGGTCGAGACCGGGTACCAGCTGCCGGCGCGGTTCGCCGCGCCGTGGCTACGCGTCGGCTACGATCGCTCCTCCGGCGACGGCGACCCGACCGACGGCCATCACCGCAGCTTCTTCCAGCTCCTCCCGACCGCGCGGACGTACGCGCAGCTGCCGTTCTACAACCTCATGAACACGGGAGACGCCTTCGCGCAGGTCCTCCTCGCGCCGCACCGCGATGTCAGCCTCCGCTGCGACTATCACTGGCTCGCGCTGAGCGACGCGCGGGACCTCTGGTACTCCGGTGGCGGCGCGACCAACGACAGCATCTTCGGCTATGCCGGCGCGCCCTCGGGTGGACGGCATGATCTCGCCCAGGTGGTCGACCTGTCCGCGACCGTGCGCGTGCTGTCGCAGCTCGCGGTCAGCGGCTACTACGGCCATGCCTTCGGCGGTGACGTCGTGCGCGCGACGTTCGCCGGTCGCGCGGCGAACTATGGCTTCGTCGAGCTCAGCTACCGGCGATGACTACGCGCTCTCCATCACCGTCGGCCCCGCGGGCGTCGGGCCGCGCGGCGCCGACTCCCTCGTCAGGAACAGCTTCGCGATCGGCGCCGTGTACGATTCGACCGGCACGGGGAACTGCGCGACGATCGTGCCCGCCGCACTCGCAGCGAACTCGCCACAGAAGACGCTCCGGTCGCCGACCCGGGCCCAGAGGCGGTAGCGCTCGCCCGTGGGCAGGGCTCGCAGGCCCCGCAGGACGACCGCGCCGCGCTTCGCGTCGAGATCGAGGGCAACCGTGCCGTACGCCCCGCCGCTCCCCGCGAGCGCGAACGAGCGCACGACGTTCGGCTCCTCCAGCATCCTCGTGAGCTCGCGTTCGAGGCCGAGCTCACGGCGTACGCGGTAGGCGTCGAAGCCGAAGGCGAGCGCGACGACCGCGGCGGCGGCGGCCGCAAACCGGCTCCAGACCACGCGGCGGGGCGCGCGCGTCGTCGCCCGCGCGGACGCGTGGCCGGCGCCCGCCGCGAGCACGCGTGCGCGAAGGTGGGCGGGCGGCTCGGTGACCGTCGCGAACGGGAGCAGGCCGAGCGTCGCGCGGAGCCGCCGGACCTCCTCGGCCAGGGCCGGGTCCCCGGCGACGCGGCGCTCGAACGTCGCGGCGTCCTCGGGCGAGAGCTCCCCGAGCACGTACTCGACGGCGAGGTCTTCGGCGGTGGGATCGCTGGGAGACGCCACGTCGTCACTCCACGAGGTCCGCGAGCGCCGCACGCAGCCCGAGGAGCCCGCGCCGACACCAGCTCTTCACCGTCCCGAGGGGCGCGTCGAGGGTCGCCGCGATCTCCGCCTGCGTGAGGCCCTGGTAGTAGACCATCTCGAGCACGCGGCGCTCGTTGGCGGGCAGCTCGGCGACGGCGCGGCGCACGCGCGCGGAGCACTCGCGCGTCGCGATCCGGTCGACCGGGGCCGCGGGCAGGTCGATCGGCGGCGCGCTCCGCCAGGAGGCGCGGAGGATGCGGAGCCGCCGCCCCCGGCTTCGCAGCCGATCGATGGCCCGGGACCGCGTGAGCGTCGTCAGGAAGGCGCCGAGGGAGCCGCGGCGCACATCGTAGGTCGTGCCCCGGCAGAGCATCACGAAGATCTCCTGCGTGAGGTCCTCGGCCTCCTCCTCGGACTGAAGGATGGCGCGGGCGAGCCCGTAGACGAGCCCGCCGTACCGATCGTAGAGGGGTCCGAGCGCAGCGGGATCGGTGCCGAGCGTGCCGAGCAGGACTTCGTCCGATGGCTCGGCCGAGGGCGCCTCGTCGTGTCCAGTCCGGCGCACGTCGAAGGCCTCGCTAGCATAGTCGATCGGCGCGGGGGATCGCACACCGTCTCCTCTACGCCCGAGCCGGGCCCGTGGATGCACGGTCTACGGAGCACGGCCGCCGGGCACGGCGGCGAGGGAGACGAGGGGCACGGGGGGGTCGCCGATCGGTCCGACGGGGGTCGCATGCCCGGTGGTGAGGTCGATCGTGTACAGCGTGCCGGCGGTGGCGGCATAGGCCCGGTCGGCGCCGCCGGCGTCCGTCACGATCGTGAATCCGGAGAGGGAAGCGAAGTCGGCGTCGAGGGCGCCGATGGTCGTGAGGAGGCCGTCGTTGGGCGGGTCCTGGAGGACGAGAACGTCCTGCTCCGCGTCGATCTCGAACAGCTTCGTCGTCGGCGCGTCGCGGACCATGTTGGTGTAGGCGGCGCCGGCGATGCGGGGGCGCTTGCCGGCATTCCGATCCGAAGGCGCATAGGCGAGCGGCGTGTCGACCGCCGTTGCGCCGAGGACGACGTTGACGCGCAGGTTCTGCCCGTCGGCGCTGACCAGGCGGAGCCGGTCCGCCTGAGGGTTGAAGGCGACGCCCGAGCGGAGGTCGCCGTCGAAGGGCACCGTGAGAGTGCTGACGAGGGTGGACGCGCCCGTCGCCGGATCGATCCGGTAGAGGTCGTTGCTCGTCGTGAGGCCGTAGAGGTGTCCGTCGGCAGGGCGCGAGTCGATGCCGACGAGCCGACCGGAGAGCCCGCTCGGGCGGACCGTGCGAGCGGCTTCCGGACGGTCGGCCTGGAAGAGCAGCAGGCGGCCGTCCTCGGTCGATCCGATGAGCGCGGGCGGAGGGTCGGCGCGGACGGTGGCAGCGATCGCGACGAGGGCGACGGCCAAGCCGCTCGATCTCACGGGTGTGGGTAACTGTCGGAGTGACCGCGTCCCGTCAATTCGGGCTGACGTTCCCCAGTACCGTACCCTCAGACGAGCTTCCAGACGCTGGCGAACGGATCCCAGCTCGGGTCGCGGTGCCAGTCGTACTCCATTCCGGTCGCGACGCGCTCCGCGGCCTCGGTTCCGCTCGTCTTCTCGATCAAACGGAGCGCCAAGTCGATTCCGGCCGAGACGCCGGACGATGTCGCGAACTTCCCGTCCTCGACCCATCGCGCCTCCCGCACCCACTCGACCTTCGGCCCCTGCTCGACGACCCACGAGAACGAGAACTTGTTCGTGGTGGCCCGCCGCCCGTCGAGTACTCCGGCGCGAGCCAGCAGCGCTGCGCCGGTGCAGACCGAGGCTACGATGCTGGCCTGCTCGCTTCGTCGCCGGATCCAGTCGAGGAGCGGCTCGTTCGCCACTTCCTTCCGGGTTCCGAGGCCGCCCGGGACGAGCAGGCCATCGAGTGGCGGACACTCCCCGAGTGTGGCATCGGCGACTGCCCTCGGCCCCTGCGCGCTTTCGACCGCGCCGGCCCGCTCCGCGATCGTCACCATCCGCCAGCGGTCGTCGCCGAGACGGATGTTGCCGAACGCCTGGAGCGGCCCGAAGACGTCGAGCAGCTCGAAGGCCGGGAAGAGAAGGACGCCGAGCGTCCGGCCACGGGAATCGGTCGTCATGCCGCCACCTTCATGTGGGTCAGCATGCCGCGGTACCAGCGACGGCAGCAAGGACAATCACTGGACGAATCCGGCCAGACGGTTCAGGCGCGGAGCTGCTTCAGACCCGGATGGCCGCCATCGCCTGACGCGAGACGGCGGCGATCACCGGCAGGCGATCGCGGCACGTCGTCACGGTCGGCCCTGGGCGGCCATCTGCTGGAAGAACGCCGCCGCGCGCTGGCCCACCTCCTGCGGGGTCAGGTCCTCTTTGTGAGTGGCCAACTCCCACACGTGGCCGAAGGGATCGGTCACCTGCCCGTAGCGGTCGCCCCAGAACTGATCGCCGAGCGGCATGGTGACCTTGGCGCCGGCAGCGACGGCCTTGTTGAAGACCGCGTCGACGTCCGGCACGAAGACGCTCAGCGACACGGTGGTGGTCTTGGCGGTGCCGGGCGACTTGGCGGTCGACTGCGGCATCTCGTCGGCCAGCATCAGGGCGGTGTCGCCGATGCGGATGGTGGCGTGCATGGTGCTGCGCGGCGCCGGGCCGGGGTGGTGCGACGTCACCTCGGCGCCGAACGCCTTCTTGTAGAACTCGATGGCGTCGAGCGCGTTGGGCACCACCAGGTGGGCGGTGACGGTGCGAAGTCCTTCGGGGATGTAGCTCTTTGCCTTGGCCATGACTCTCCTCCTGCCCGGTCCCTTACCACGGTGCGGGCCGGGTACCACCTACGCCTTGGTGGCCTCGGAAGTCGACGGCCCTTCCCCGGCGAACGGTCGCCGCGCACTTGTGAGCGATGGTAATACCAGTGATACCCGCGGCATGAAATCGGCCGTCTCGCTCCCCGACGACCTGTTCCGCGAGATCGATGCCTGTGCGAGGGCGTTGAAGCTCACGCGCAGCGGCCTGCTGGCGACGGCCGCCCGGGAGTTCCTCGCCCGCCACCGGAGGCCGTCGGACGCCACCGACGCGTGGAATCGCGCGATCGCGCGCGCCGGGCAGCCCGGCGATGATCCGGCGGCCGTGGCGTTTCGGCGGCGGACCGAGGTTGTCGTCCGGGTCACCGGCAAGCCGCGATCGTGATCCGTCGCGGACAGATCCGGTGGGTCGACTTCGCCGATCCCCGCGACTCGGAGCCCGGCTATCGCCACCCCGCACTCGTGCTCCAACGCGACGAGGCGAACGCCAGCAGGATCACCACGGTGGTCGTCTGTGTGCTCACCGGCAACCGGGCGCTCGCCCGCGCACCGGGCAACACACTCCTCCCCCGACGGGCCACCCGCCTGGCTCGCGACTGCGTCGCGAACGCGTCGCAGCTTGCCACGGTGAACAAGGACGATCTCGACCAACTGATCGCGACGCTACCGCGGGACCTCTTGGCGAAGGTGAGCCGGGGCGTCGGCTGGTTCCTGCAGCTCGAGTCCTGAGTCCCTGCGGTATCAGCCGAACGCCACCACGACCGCCGCGAGCACGAGTGCGAACGACACCAGATAGCGCGGCGTCAAGCCCTCGCCGAGCCACACGGCGGCGAAGAGCACGAAGGCCACCAGCGTGATCGCCTCCTGCATGACCTTCAGCTGATAGGCGGAGAGCACCCGGTAGCCGATCCGGTTGGCGGGCACCTGCACGAGGTACTCGAAGAAGGCGATGCCCCAGCTCAGCAGGATGGCGACCGGCAGGGAGAGCCCCTTGAAACGCAGATGGCCGTACCAGGCCATCGTCATGAAGGTGTTCGACACCACCAGCAATCCCGCCGCGATGAGACCGTCGGACATGTCTTCTTGATACCGGAGACCGGCGGCTGATGCTCGCACCGCGCGTGTGCTCCCGGACTTGACAATGACGACAGGCCGTCCCCCGCTGGCGCGGAACCGAGGTTTTCGGGATAAGTGTCGGCCCGATGGCCACCCTGGAGCCCGCGGGCCCGAACGCCGAGCAGATCAAATACTGGAACGAGACGGCGGGCCCGAAGTGGATCGCGTTCCAGAGGCTGCTCGATGCGCAGCTCGAGCCCCTCGGCCGCCGCACGATGGATCGGGCGCGCATCGTCGCGGGCGAGCGCGTGCTCGACGTCGGCTGCGGCTGTGGCGATACGACGCTCGAGCTCGGGCGGCGGGTCGGACCCGAAGGTCGCGTCCTCGGCGTCGACGTCTCCGGGGGGATGGTCGCGCGCGCCGCCGAGGCGGCGCGGGAGGCGCGCCTCCGGAACGTCGGCTTCGAGAACGCCGACGCCCAGACCCATCGCTTCGCCCGCGGCGAGTTCGACGTCCTCTACTCGCGGTTCGGCGTCATGTTCTTCGCCGATGCCGCGGCGGCGTTCACGAACCTCCGCTCGGCGCTCGGTCCCGGCGGACGGCTCGCCTTCATCTGCTGGCAGGCGCTCCGTGAGAACCCGTGGCTCGCCGTCCCGCTCGCGGCCGCCGCGCGACACCTCACCCTGCCCCCACCGCCGGCGCCCGACGCCCCGGGCCCCTTCTCGCTCGGCGATCCCGAGCGCGTCCGTGGCATTCTCTCGCGGGCGGGCTTCGCCGACGTGCGCCTCGAGGATCTCCGCGAGACGCTCACCATCGGTGGCGGCGCCCTCGACCAGGCCGTCGAGTTCGTCCTCCAGATGGGGCCGACGGGCGCGGCCCTCCGCGAGGCCGACCCAGCCGTGCGACCCGCCGTGGCCGCGGCGGTGCGAGCCGCGCTCGCACCCTTCCACACGCCGGCGGGCGTGCGCATGGCGTCGGCCGCGTGGGTCGTGACCGGCAGGAGCGGCGCGCCGTAGGCGTCGCGGGGCTCAATCCGTTCATCGACGAACAACCTCGGTTCACCGAGGAACCGCGCCGCGGGCCGAACTCCATACCTTCACGGCGTCGAGGGTCGAAAAGCCGCCCGCGCGGCCGGCTCCCCACTGCTCCTTTTCCCCCAATGCGTGGCAATCGTGGCGAAAGAGGGTGAGATAGTGACCCTAATAATCGGGAGTTTCGCCTCCGGTAATGGGGGAGTCGCTGGCCGGCGGGCGGCAAGCTTCTGCTTTTCCAGTGCTCTCTGCCGCCATCGGACACCTCGAGGCGCTCGTCCGAGGATTCCGGCGGGCACGGCATCTGCACGCCTCGCCGACCCGAACGGGTCGAGCGGCCGGAGCGGTGCCTTCGAGGGATGTCACCGCCCGGCTCGGGGGAGGGGGGGCCATGAGAGGGACTGGGTCGTCGATTTCGCGCGAATCCCCGCGCAAGGCACCATCCATGATGACGGGTCCAGCGCCCCTCGTGGTCGGCCCGCGTCCTGCCGACGGAGCGCTCGACCGCCTCGACGATAAGATCCTGCTCTCCGTGTTGACTGCTTTCAAGAAGGGCAACTTCGCGGTCCGCTTGCCCGTGGAGTGGACGGGCATCGCGGGCAGGATCGCGGATGCCTTCAACGACGTCATCGAGCTCAACGAGAAGATGGCCCGCGAGCTCGAGCGCCTGAGCAAGGTCGTCGGCAAGGAAGGCAAGATCACCCACCGGGCGTCGCTCGGCGGCTTCAGCGGCGCGTGGGCCGCCTCGCTCGGCTCCGTCAACGCGCTGATCGGCGATCTCGTGCATCCGACGAGCGAGATGGCCCGCGTCATCGGCGCGGTCGCCAAGGGCGATCTCTCGCAGGCCATGGCGCTCGACATCGACGAGCGGCCGCTCGAGGGAGAGTTCCTGCGGACCGCGAAGACGGTGAACCTCATGGTCGACCAGCTGCGGTCGTTCGCGTCCGAGGTGACGCGCGTCGCCCGCGAGGTCGGCACCGAGGGGAAGCTCGGCGGGCAGGCCGACGTCAAGGGCGTCGCGGGCACCTGGAAGGACCTGACCGACAGCGTGAACTTCATGGCCGGCAACCTGACCGGCCAGGTGCGCAACATCGCCGAGGTGACCACGGCCGTCGCCACCGGCGACCTCTCGAAGAAGATCACGGTCGACGTCAAGGGCGAGATCCTCGAGCTCAAGAACACCATCAACACGATGGTCGATCAGCTCCGCTCCTTCGCCTCCGAGGTGACGCGCGTCGCGCGCGAGGTCGGCACCGAGGGGAAGCTCGGCGGCCAAGCCGACGTCAAGGGCGTCGCCGGCACCTGGAAGGACCTGACCGACAGCGTGAACTTCATGGCCGGCAACCTGACCGGCCAGGTGCGCAACATCGCCGAGGTGACCACGGCCGTCGCCACCGGCGACCTCTCGAAGAAGATCACGGTCGACGTCAAGGGCGAGATCCTGGAGCTCAAGAACACCATCAACACGATGGTCGATCAGCTCCGCTCCTTCGCCTCCGAGGTGACGCGCGTCGCGCGCGAGGTCGGCACCGAGGGCAAGCTCGGCGGGCAGGCCGACGTGCGCGGGGTCGCCGGGACGTGGAAGGACCTCACCGACAGCGTGAACTTCATGGCCGGCAACCTGACGGCCCAGGTGCGGAACATCGCCGACGTGACCAAGGCCGTGGCCGCGGGCGACCTCTCGAAGAAGATCACCGTGGACGTGAAGGGCGAGATCTCGGAGCTGAAGAACACCATCAACACCATGGTGGATCAGCTGAGCTCGTTCGCCTCGGAGGTGACGCGCGTCGCGCGCGAGGTCGGCACCGAGGGGAAGCTCGGCGGCCAGGCCGACGTCAAGGGCGTCGCCGGCACCTGGAAGGACCTGACCGACAGCGTGAACTCGATGGCGAGCAACCTGACCGGCCAGGTGCGCAACATCGCCGAGGTGACCACGGCCGTCGCCACCGGCGACCTCTCGAAGAAGATCACCGTGATCGTGAAGGGCGAGATCCTCGAGCTGAGGAACACGATCAACACCATGGTCGATCAGCTCCGGTCGTTCGCCGCCGAGGTGACGCGCGTCGCGCGCGAGGTCGGCACCGAGGGGAAGCTCGGCGGGCAGGCCGACGTGCGCGGGGTCGCCGGCACGTGGAAGGACCTGACCGACAGCGTGAATTCCATGGCCGGCAACCTGACCGGCCAGGTGCGCAACATCGCCGAGGTGACCACGGCCGTCGCCACCGGCGACCTCTCGAAGAAGATCACGGTCGACGTCAAGGGCGAGATCCTGGAGCTGAAGAACACCATCAACACGATGGTGGACCAGCTCCGCTCCTTCGCCTCCGAGGTGACGCGCGTCGCGCGCGAGGTCGGCACCGAGGGCAAGCTCGGCGGGCAGGCCGACGTCAAGGGCGTCGCCGGCACCTGGAAGGACCTGACCGACAGCGTGAACTCGATGGCAAGCAACCTGACCGGCCAGGTGCGCAACATCGCCGAGGTGACCACGGCCGTCGCCACCGGCGACCTCTCGAAGAAGATCACGGTCGACGTCAAGGGCGAGATCCTGGAGCTGAAGAACACCATCAACACCATGGTGGACCAGCTCCGCTCCTTCGCCTCGGAGGTGACGCGCGTCGCACGCGAGGTCGGCACCGAGGGCAAGCTCGGCGGGCAGGCCGACGTGCAGGGCGTCGCCGGCACCTGGAAGGACCTGACCGACAGCGTGAACTTCATGGCCGGCAACTTGACCGGGCAGGTGCGCAACATCGCCGAGGTGACGACGGCCGTCGCCACCGGCGACCTCTCGAAGAAGATCACGGTCGACGTCAAGGGCGAGATCCTGGAGCTGAAGAACACCATCAACACGATGGTGGATCAGCTGAGCTCGTTCGCCTCGGAGGTGACGCGCGTCGCGCGCGAGGTCGGCACCGAGGGGATCCTGGCGGGCCAGGCCGGCGTGAAGGGCGTCGCCGGCACCTGGAAGGACCTGACCGACAACGTGAACTTCATGGCCGGCAACCTGACCAATCAGGTCCGCGGCATCGCGAAGGTGGTCACCGCGGTGGCGCAGGGCGACCTCACGCGGAAGCTGACGGTCGAGGCGAAGGGCGAGATCGCGGCGCTGGCCGACACCATCAACGGCATGATCGACACGCTCGCCACCTTCGGGGATCAGGTGACGTCCGTGGCGCGCGAGGTAGGCGTCGAGGGCAAGCTCGGCGGCCAGGCGAGCGTTCCGGGCGCGGCGGGCACCTGGAAGCACCTCACCGACAACGTGAACCAGCTCGCCGCCAACTTGACGACGCAGGTGCGCGCCATCGCCGAAGTGGCGACGGCCGTCACCAAGGGCGACCTCACGCGGTCCATCACCGTGGAGGCGCGAGGCGAGGTGGCCGCGCTCAAGGACAACATCAACGAGATGATCCGCAACCTGAAGGACACCACGCTCAAGAACAGCGAGCAGGACTGGCTCAAGACCAACCTGGCGAAGTTCACGCGCATGCTGCAGGGCCAGCGCGACCTGCTCACCGTCGCGAAGCTGATCCTCTCGGAGCTGGCGCCCGTCGTGGGCGCGCAGCACGGCGTCTTCTACATGATGACGGCCGGCGCGGACGAGCCGAAGCTGGAGCTCCTCGCGAGCTACGCCTACAGCAACCGGAAGCACGTCGCCAACGAGTTCAAGCTGGGAGAAGGCCTGGTGGGTCAGGCGGCGCTCGAAAAGGAGAAGATCCTCCTCACCAGCGTGCCGCGGGACTACATCCAGATCATGTCCGGCCTGGGCGAGGCGCCGCCCCTCAACGTCATCGTCCTGCCCGTGCTCTTCGAGGGGCAGGTCAGGGCGGTCATGGAGCTGGCCGCCTTCGACCGCTTCAGCGCCACGCACCAGGTCTTCCTGGATCAGCTGATGGAGAGCATCGGGATCGTGCTCAACACGATCCAGGCCAACACCCGAACGGAGGGCCTCCTCGAGCAGTCGCAATCCCTGGCCACGGAGCTGCAGAGCCGCCAGGAGGAGCTGCAGACGACGAATGCCGAGCTCGAGGACAAGGCGACGCTCCTCGCCCAGCGAAACGCCGAGGTGGAGCGCAAGAACACCGAGGTCGAGCAGGCGCGCCAGGCGCTCGAGGAGAAGGCCTCGCAGCTGGCGCTGACCTCGAAGTACAAGTCGGAGTTCCTCGCCAACATGTCCCACGAGCTGCGCACGCCGCTCAACAGCCTCCTCATCCTCGCCGACCAGCTGGCGACAAACCCCGACGGCAACCTCACCGGCAAGGAAGTCGATTACGCCCGGACGATCCACTCGTCCGGGAACGATCTCCTGAAGCTCATCAACGACATCCTCGACCTCGCGAAGATCGAATCCGGAACCGTCACCGTCGACGTCGGCGAGCTGCCGTTCCGCGAGCTGCAGGAGTACGTCGAGCGGACGTTCCGACCCCTGGCGGGGTCGAAGGCGCTCGAGTTCTCCGTCGAGGTTGACGAGAGGCTTCCGAAGGCCATGCAGACCGATTCGAAGCGATTGCAGCAGGTGCTCCGGAACCTGCTGTCCAACGCCTTCAAGTTCACGGAGCGCGGGCGCGTGTCGCTGGAGATCGGGGTCGCGAACGGGGGCTGGAGCCCGGACCACTTCGTCCTCAACCGGTCGCCGTCCGTCGTGGTCTTCTGCGTGAAGGACACCGGGATCGGCATCCAGCCCGAGAAGCAGCAGATCATCTTCGAGGCATTCCAGCAGGCCGATGGCAGCACCAGCCGGCGGTACGGGGGCACCGGCCTCGGGCTCGCCATCAGCCGCGAGATCGCACGGCTTCTGGGCGGGGAGATCGCGGTGACCAGCCGTCCGAACGAGGGCAGCACGTTCACGCTCTATCTGCCGCAGACGTTCGTCCCGCCCCGCGTCGGGCGGAGGGAGACGGCGTACGGCGGATACCGGATGCCGGTCAGCCTCGAACGCGAGCGGCCGGCCCCGACACCCATCGCCCTCGCGGCCGCGGACGCCGAGCCAGCCGACGATCGCGCCGGCATCCTCCCCGGGGATCGCGTGCTGCTGGTGGTCGAGGACGACCGCGTGTTCGCCGACGTCCTGCTCGAAGCCGCGCACGCCAGCGGCTTCAAGGCGGTGATCGCGCCCCGGGGCGCGGCCGCCCTGGAGCTGGCTCGGGACATCACGCCTGACGCGATCACGCTCGACATCCGCCTGCCTGACATCGACGGCCACAGGGTCCTCACGCGGCTCAAGGAGGACCTCGAGACGCGCCACATCCCGATCCACGTCATCTCGATCGATGGCGATCTGGATCCCCGGGTCCGGCGCGCCGCCCGCGCGGTCCTGTCGAAGCCCGCGGACGCGCAGGCGATCCGATCGGCCCTCGTGGGGATGAAGCAGTTCCTCGACCGGCCGATGAAGGACCTCCTCGTCGTGCTGGGGGACGAGCTCGAGCGCCAGCGGATGGTCGAGTTCATCGGAAACGGCGACGTGACGACGACGGCGATCGCGACCGGGGGCGAGGCCCTGGGAGCGCTGCGGGGCCGGTCGTTCGACTGCGTCGTGGTCGAGGCCGGCCTGCCGGACATGTCGGGCCTCGAGGTGGTCGAGGCCCTCTTGAAGGAGCCATCGGCTGCCGGGCTCCCGATCGTCGTCTACGGGGCCGCGGAGCTGCCCTCGCCGGAGGCGGAGCGGCTCCGGCGCCTGGCCGAAGCGGCGAACGTCACGCAGGCGCATTCGTTCGAGGAGCTGTTCGACGAGACGGCGATCTTCCTCCATCGCATCGCCGCCGCGCTTCCGGAGGAGAAGCGCGCGATCCTCATGCGGCGGCACGATGCCGACGAACCGCTCCGCGGCCGCAGGATCCTCATCGTGGACGACGACATCCGGAACATCTTCGCCATGACCAGCTTGCTCGAGCGCCATGGCATGGAGGTGCTGTCGGCAGAGAACGGCCGGGACGCGATCGGCGTGCTCCGCAGGGTGGTCGATATCGACATCGTGCTCATGGACATCATGCTGCCCGAGCTGGACGGATACGATACGACGCGGGCCATCCGCGACATCGACGGCTTCCAGAGGCTGCCCATCATCGCGCTCACCGCCAAGGCGATGCGCGGAGATCGCGAGAAGTGCATCGAGGCCGGTGCCTCCGACTACGTCGCGAAGCCGGTGGACACCGAACGGCTGCTCTCGACCCTCCGGCTCTGGCTGACGCACTAGGGTCGGGCGGTGAGCGGAAGGGCGGACATCCTGGTGGTCGACGACCACCCGGACAAGCTGATCGCGCTCGAGGCGATCCTCTCGGACCTCGGCCAGAACGTCGTGAAGGCGGGCTCCGGCAAGGAAGCCCTCCGGAGGCTGCTGGAGCGCGACTTCGCGGTCGTCCTCCTCGACGTCAACATGCCGATCATGGACGGCTTCGAGACGGCGGCGCTCATCCGGAGGCGGGCGCGCAGCGAGCACACCCCCATCATCTTCATCACCGGCTACGGGGACGAGACGCACGTGGCGCGAGGCTACTCGCTCGGAGCCGTGGACTACATCCTGACGCCCGTCGTGCCGGAGGTGCTGCGCGCCAAGGTCTCCGTCTTCGTGGAGCTCTGGCGACAATCGGCGCGCCTCGCGCAGCGGGCCGCCCAGCTCCAGCAGCTGACCGAGGCGTCCCTCGCCATCAATGCCGCGACGTCGGTGGAGAGCATCCTGCAGATCGCGGCGGACCGGGCGCGCGAGATCATCCGCGCCGGGCATGCGGTGGCGGAGGTCCGGCTGGGGCCCACGCGGACGTGCCGTGCCACGTCGGGCGTTCCGGCGGGCCACCCGGGGACCTGTACCGCGCCCCTCCCGGGGCGCGACCGCCAGCCCCTCGGCACGCTCGAGCTCTCTGGAAGACCGGACGGCGCGTTCACAGAGGAGGACGAGGCCCTTCTGGTGCAGCTCGCTCAGATGGCTTCTATCGCGATCCAGAACACCCTCTACAGCGAAGAACGCGCGGCGAACGAGCTGAAGGACGAGTTCCTGGCGACGATCTCGCACGAGCTGCGAACACCCCTCACGTCCATGCTGATCTGGGCGGGAACGTTGCGCCGGGGGACGCTCGATGCCGCGGCTCGTGCGCGCGGCATCGAGGTCATCGAGCGCAACGTCAAGGTCCAGGCGCGGCTGATCGACGAGCTGCTCGACATGTCGCGCCCGGTGGAGCTCCGTGACGTCATCGAGGCGGCTCTGGACTCCGTCCGCCCTGCGGCGGAGGCCAAGTCGATCGCCCTCGGGTCGACCTGTGGCTCGACCCCCGTGCCCGTGCGCGGCGACCCGGACCGCCTGCAGCAGATCGTGTGGAACCTGCTGACCAACGCGATCAAGTTCACGCCGCGAGAGGGTCGTATCGAAGTGCGCCTCGAGCGCGCCGATGGCGACGCCGAGATTACCATCGAGGACACGGGGGTGGGGATCAGCCCGGGATTCCTGCCCCACATCTTCGATCGCTTCCGACAGGCGGAGAGCGGAAGTACCCGTTCCCATGGCGGCCTCGGCCTCGGGCTCGCGATCGTCAGGAACCTGGTCGACCTACACGGCGGCGGGGTCCGCGCGGCGAGCCCCGGGCCCGGTCGCGGGGCGACCTTCACCGTCACCCTGCCGCTCGCGGGACCCCGCAAGGATCCGCCCGCTCCGCAGCCGGCGGCGTCGCCCCAACCGACTCCCCCGCGGGCGTGCGAGGGCGGCGACGGGATGCCTGACCTTGAGGGGCTCCGGATCCTCGTAGTCGATGACGAGGTCGACGCCTGCGAGGCCATCGCCGTGGCACTCGGGCTCGCCGGAGCGAACGCCCGGACGGCGGGATCCGCCCGCGACGCGCTTGGCCTGATCGAGGCATGGGCACCGGACGTGCTGGTCAGCGACATCGGCCTGCCGCAGGACGACGGTTACGCGTTGATTCGCACGGTCCGCGCACGCCACGCGGGACCCGGGGGTCGCATCCCGGCGCTCGCGCTCACCGCCTACGCGCGCGCTGAAGACCGGGCACGCGCGCTCACCGCGGGATACCAGGCGCACCTGGCGAAGCCAGTGGATCTCCGCGAGCTGGTAGCCGTGGTCGGCCGGCTCTGCGGCCGCGCCTCCGAGCAGCCGCGCGCCGAGCCAGACGCCGGCATGTCGCGGCCGCGCGTCTTCGAGCGGAGATGAATCCGCCCGGTCATCGCACCCACCCCCTGGTTGCCGAAGCGGCTCTAGCTAGCTAGCCTTTACAACAACCTGGCGCGCGCCCTGCTGGCCGAAGGGGCAGCTCGACGACGCGATCGCTCATTTCCAGGTGGCGGTGCGGCTGAAGCCGAATTTCGCCGCGGCCAGGGAGAATCGCGGCGGCGTTCGACCGGCGCGCGCGAGAGGGTATGTCCTTCCCCGAATAGAAACGAAGGGGGGCGTCTCGAACGCCCCCCTTCGCCTTCATAAGCCTCAGACCACGCTTACGGCGACGGGGTGCAACGGCCGCTTGGGATGGGGCAACGGCCGTCCGCCGAGTTCGGGGTCTGGGGATGAATCTGGATGTTGCCGCGGATCAGGCTCCCTCCGTCATCGATGTTGGGAGCACGGGCCGCTTGTCCAGTGGGACTGGCGTTGGTGCAACACGCCCCGGCTGCCAGGTCGTTCGCGGTTTCCCCGGCAGTGGGGTTGGGGATCCAGATGCGGATTCGATAGACGTCCGGCGGAGGAGTGCCGTTGGTGCCTCCGGGCTCACTGCGGTCCTCCACCTCGACCCGGAACGCCACGGTCAGAGTCCTCCTCCCCCCGGCCGGAGCATAGTCTCCGATGCCAGAGAAGCACGCCATGTTTGCCGGCGCTGGCCGCGGCTCCGGTCCAGGCGGACGGTTTCCTGGGTTGCAGAGCCCGTTTGTGAAGTCTCCGTCGCACCCGCAAATGAGACTATTGTAGTCCTTGGCGTGGAAGGAGCCCTGAGCCTGCTTCCGGTTATGCGTCCACGATCCTTGAATGTGATCGAAATCGTCGAAGCAGCCAATGCATGCACAGGGAGCACCCACCTGACCGCCGAAGGTAGCCCTCACGATCTCTGCCACGCACTGATTGGGATTCTTGGATGGATCGCACGCAATGCCTCCCCCGGTAATGCGGCAACCGGGTAGGCACTCGGGAGGTAGCGGATCAGGCGAGCGCGCGAAGCACCCGGTTGCTGGGTCGCAACCGCGGACGTGACAGGTATCAGACGTGCCGCACCGTCCCGAGGTGTCCGTTTCGAAGCACCCGCTGGCTGGATTGCAGCCTTTCGTGGTGCACTGGTCGCTGCTGCCGCACCGTCCCGAGGTGTCCGTTTCGAAGCACCCGCTGGCTGGATTGCAGCCTCTGGTGGCGCACTGGTCGGTGCTGCCGCACCGTCCCGAGGTGTCCGTTTCGAAGCACCCGCTGGCTGGATTGCAGCCTCTGGTGGCGCACTGGTCGGTGCTGCCGCATCGTCCCGAGGTGTCCGTTTCGAAGCACCCGCTAGCTGGATTGCAGCCTCTCATGGCGCACTGGTCGGTGCTGCCGCACCGTCCCGAGGTGTCCGTTTCGAAGCACCCGCTAGCTGGATTGCAGCCTCTCATGGCGCACTGGTCACTGCTGCCGCAGCGCCCCGAGGTGTCAGTAACGAAGCACTGCCCGGTCTGCGGGTCGCAGCCTCTATCCGTGCATTGGTCACTCTGTCCGCAGTCCTTCGCGTCGCACAGCCCCTTGCGGGAGACACAATTCGTACTGACAACCGTTGTGCAAGGTGCTAAGCTGCAGTCGACCACGGTCCCGGCCGTGTCCGTGCATTTGTTCGCGTTGCAGAACTCGCACGCAGCACACGGCACAACGTCGACCGAGCCGGGGATAAATCCGCCCGCGCTGTTCGGAGTGTCGCTCGAATTGTTGTGTGAGAGCCCGCAAGTGGGGATAGCACCGCCCGTCCCACAACTCACCACGTTGCCGCTCGCATTAATGCAGGCGCAAGTACCCAACGAGGTCACCAACCCGTAACGACCCTGGACGGGAAGCATCCCACCGGCCGTCTGACAGCTCACCGGATTGCCGCTCCCGTCCACGCAGGCGAAGTTAGACGACAGCTGAATCGAAATCTTGTTCCCGTCGGCGGATGTCTGGCCGGCGGGGCAGGAGCTCGAAGCCCCGGTCCCCCCGAGACAAGGGATGCCGCCGGTCGGCGTTACGTCGTACGCGCACGCACCGTTGCTACAGACGCCCCCGGCGGCGTCGTTGCAGTCGCCGCTCGTGGTGCAAGTCCTCGTCGGGAAGAGGACGAACAGCTCCCCTCCCTGGAAGGCGCATTTGCCGGGATTCGACACCGTCGCCTGGAAGACGAGCGTCTCGCACGGCGTCACCTGGTTTCCTTGGGCTGGCGTCACGCCGTCGGCACGGAAGATGTTTAGCCCGACCGTGACGCCCGTCTGGCACCCCGCTGGATCCTGGTGCGCCCAGGCCGCGCCTCCGGCCGCGACCACCGCCGCAAGCGTGGCGAGAAGCGATCCCGTGCGAGAGCATGCTACGATAGACCTAACCACCCTGATCTTTATCATCCGTGACCTCCCTAGTTCGAAGCCAAGCACGTAGTTGATTAACCTTGATATGGCGTTTCAGGATCGCCTGGACATACTTCGTCACTGCCTTTGCCACCCAGTCGTCCTCGCACTTTCACGACGGCTGCCGTCGGCGGGATACGTCTCCGCCGAAGGGTCGCCGGAGGAGGCGGTAACGGCCTAGCGGACGGCCAGGGTCGCGGAGGCGAGCAGGAGGGCCGGCTTCCATCGCATGAGCGTTCCCCTTTGCTGCGCCCGTGTTCCAGACGCCCGGAGGCTGTAGGCTCGACAACCGGGAGAATAGTCATAACCTCCCGAACTCCGACCCTCGCCCCGACATCCTAGGGGGCGAGCGAGAATACACTCGGGGGTGCATTCGGCCTTCTAGGCCGGGGCACCTTCCCGATGTCCTCCGGCTCACGAGCCGCAAGACAACCGCCGGTGCCCCCGTTCACAGAACCCGTTGCAGATCCGCTCCGCCGATCCATGGCTGTCTCCCCGTGCGACCCTCCCTGGGCCGCGCCTACCGCCAAGAGGCATCCGGTAATACCGGATCGTCGCCTGGTCGCCTACTCCCTGCACGCACGAACTGTCAAGATGTTCGATTTGGGTCCGAAGCCGGTCGGCCCGTCACGTCTGGAGGGCGCCACCTCGCACCAAGGGCGGGGTGCGCTTTCGCGGGGCGGCTCCCGGCGCGCGGTCGCCCACTCCCTGAGCCGCATTGGGGGCACCGCTTAGCAACGCACGGGACCTGATCGCGGGCGCAGTCATGGCCCGGCGTCAGCCTGAAGGTCACGCCGGGTCCCGGCGCGGCAGGGCGTCGGGCTCGCGTTCCGGGACGCTCTACCGATCGGACCGGCCGAGCGACCGGGACGCGGGCACTCGCGGTGCCCGACGGCGTCCGGCCTCTTCTTTCCGGCTCTTACGCTTAGGGCGTTAGGGCGACGACGTCGATGATGCTCGCAGAATCGCTCGCGAAGACGAAATTGCTCGTCGCCGCAACGGTGCGCGTGATGCCGGGCACGACGAGGTGCTCGACGAGCGTCGGTCGGAATCCGTCGGAGACGTGAATGACGGAGAGGCCGCTCGTCGGTTCCGCGTGGGTCAAGGCGATTGCCCGGGCGCCAAGGGCGTCGCTCGTAATTAGCAGCAGCGGATCGCCCCGCCCGGGGTGGCGAGGCTCCGGGAACGACACCCGGGGAGCTCGAGGGTGACAAGCCCGGCTACGATCGACTGGCCCGGGCCATCCTCGCCGGCACGGGATCGACTGGCACGCCCGGGCGCGTGTACCCCGTGTGGCTCGGCCGCCGTCTACGCGGCGTCGTGCGGGTCGTATCGCAGGCTGTAGGAACGACAACCGAGAGGGGAAGTTGTCATAACCTCCCGAACTCCCCCCTGCTCGCGCGGTTCCATCCGACAAACGGGGGGCTACGGCCCGAGGTTCACCACGAAGCCGTCACTTCCCCCAGCACTGGTGAGCGAGCCCGCGCCGAAGTCCGCGGTGTTCTGGAAGAAGCCAGCCATCACCGCGTTCGCGCCGCCATCGACCGCGACGGCGAGGCCCCGATCGTTGTTGGTCCCGCCGAAGCGCTTCGCCCAAACATAGCCGCCGCTCGAGCCGGAGAGCTTGGTGATGAAGATGTCTTCGAGCCCCGCGCTGTTCAGCGCCCCACCACCGGGATTGATCGATCCCTGGAAGGCGCCGCTGACGAGGACGTTACCTCCCCCGTCCACCGCAATGCCGTAGCCCTGCGCCCAGTTCGTGCTGGGAAAGGCCTTGGACCACAGGTGGGCGCCGGTGGCCCCCGAGAGCTTCACCACGAAGACCTGCTGCATAGTGGTCAGCGTGCTCAGCACCCCACCCCCAAAATCGATGCTGTCCATGAAGTAACCCGTCAGCACCACGTCGCCGCTGCGATCGACGGCGACGGCGTTGGCAGCCTGATCCCCACCATTGCCAACCAGGAAGGACCATATGTGCGACCCGTCGCTGCCCGAGAGCTTGGTGACGAAGACGTTCCTTCCGCCAAGACTTCCCAGCACCGTAGGCGGGCCGCCGAAGTTGATATACCCGTCGAACCACCCCGTTATGACGACGTTACCGCTCCCGTCCACCGCGATGCCGGCTCCTAGTTCATTGGCACCGCTCGGGAAGTTCTTGGACCAGAGGTGCGACCCGTCGGCCGCCGCGTACTTCGCGACGAAGACGTCGAGCCCACCCAGCGAGCTAGTGAAGGTCGCGCCGCCGAAACTCACGGTCCCCTTGAAGTACCCCGTCATGAAGACGTTGCCGCTCCCGTCAACGGCTACTCCGTACGCCGCGTTTGCGGCGCCCGCCCCCCCGCACCGCCTCGACCAAAGGTGAGCACCCGTAGGCGTATACTTCGCCACGAAGATATCGGCGGAGCTGACGCTGGTCAGCGGGCCGCCCCCGAAGTCCACCGTATTCGAGAAGGTTCCCGCCACGACGATATTGCCGCCGGCGTCCACGGCTACCGCTTCCGCCTGATCGTCACCCGTGCCCCCGAAGCGTCTCGACCACAGATGAGCCCCGCTTCCCGAATACTTGGCCACGACGATGTCGTTGGCGCCGGCAGCGGTGAGCGGCCCGCCACCGAAGTCGACGGTGCCCGCGAAGTACCCCGCCACCACGGTGTTGCCGCTGCCGTCAACCGCCACCCCCGACCCGCCGTCGAAGCCCGCGGCCCCGAACTGCCGGGCCCAGCGGTACTGACCGCCGCCAGCCGCGGGGCACGTCGGCGTGTTCCCGCTGAACGTGGGGCTCATGCCCGACAGGTTGCCCCGGGCATCGACGGCCCTCACATTGTATTGGTACAGGCTCGACGCCACCAGGCCGCTATCGTCGAAGGCCGTGGCGCTGACCGGTCCGGGCAAAGGCTGGTTGTTCCGGTAGACGTAGTACTGCGGTGGCAGCCCCGAATTGTCGGTCGAGGCAGTCCACGTGAGATGCATGCTGCTGCAGCTCATGGCCGATCCCGTCAGCCCGGTCGGTGTCGACGGCGCTATCGTGTCGAGCGTCGTGGTCGTCGTCGAGGTCGTCGTAGTCGTCGTAGTTGAAGGCGGCTGCGTCGTCGTTGTGGTGGAGGTGGTGCTGGTCGTGGTTGTCGGGGGCTTGGTGGTCGTGGTCGTCGCAAGCGTGGTGGTCGTGGTTGTCGGCGGCTGCGTCGTAGTCGTGGGGGAGCACCCCGAGGTCGTGGCGCCGACCGCGGTGCTCTTGGCCGAAAGGTTACCGGCGTTATCGACCGCCGCGAGTGCGTACGAGTAGCTCGTCGAGCCACTTAAGCCGGTGTCGGACGTCGGGGTGGACGGCACCTGCTTCACGAAGACGCCGTTGCGATACACGTTGTAGCCCTTGAGCCCCGAGCCGCCGGTGTCGGTCGAGGCGATCCACGCGAGGTTGATCTGGCTGCAGCTCGCGGCAGAGGCGGTTAACCCTGCGGGAACGGACGGCGCGGTCGCGTCAGGCCAGGTCTTGGCGCTGGCGATGTTGGAGTATGCGGAATAGACCCCCGTCCTGATCGCCCGGACGCGGTAGTAGTACGTCGTGGCGCTGGCAAGCACGGCGTCTTGATAGCTGACCACGCCGCTTGCCGTAGTGGCAACGACCACGAAGCCACTCGTCGAGCTGAGACTCCGCTCGATCGAAAAGCCGGCCTCTTTGCTGCTGCTGTCAACCCACCGCAGAGCGATCGCGGTGCTCGAGGCTGCCGTGGCCGTGAGGGACGACGGAGCGGCCGGCGCGGCCTGCGTCACCGCGGGCGCCAGGGTCAGAAGACCCGCAATCAGAATCAGCTGGATGTTCCGGCTACTGGTCATAATCACTCCACGGCGCTCGGTGTCGCCGCCGGTTCCGAGTGTTCAGCAGGCCCGAGTCCCTCAACACACTTTTCGGGAGGCGAGCCTTCTTTCCGCCTACCTCGCCCGTCACGAGCGGGTAGTCTCCCGGGATGTCGGTTAGGCCCCCGCACCGTGCAAGTTCCGCACCTGGCGGCCCGTCGCTGTCCCGGAGGGCGATTCACCCCGGGGCGCAACGCGACGGACGGACGGCTAGGTCGGGCGCGTCAGGAAGCTGTCGCGAGCTTTACGAATATGTACGGGCACGACGCATCGTCGCGGATCGTGCCCGAGCTGCTTCCTTCGCGCGCGGGAGCAGCGGTGGCCTGCCAGCGCTCAGTAGACGGCCATCTCCCGAACCCCTGAACGCAGCGATGCAAGCGCGTTTCACGCTTGCGACACAGCGAGGACCGAGGGGCTTAGCTCTGGCGTTCGTGCCCGACCGGATGTCGTACGAAGAAGGTCCTGGAAAGGACGCTGCGGGCACCCGAGTGCGCTCGCGTCCACGCGCAGAAGGTGCGCTGCTGCACTCGTGCTGGCGCGAGATAACCCTCCCTCAACGTGAAGCTGCCACGTTCGGAGGGTGCGGCTCGCCCCGGTTGCCGAGCCCACGTTGGGCGCCTATCAACACCGCCGCACTACCTCAAGAGCGAGACGAAAATTTCATGACAGCATTCCCGGCGAAGTCCCGCACGCGGTGTGGAACCCGGGAGGCGGTGGAGTCGCCTTCGATCGATCGCGTGCGCCGGGCGAGCGCCGCGAGCTCCCACCGGAGACGATGTGGGGCTGGTCGGCATCAAGTACGACGGGCTAGCAATGCGCCCGCTTGAGCACCGCGGCTCGGCGTGCGTTCGCGGTCTCCGCGAAAACAAGGTGGCGCGCGTCTGGGACGCTCAACTATCAGCGGCGCGCCAGATCGCCTTCGCCGCCCGCACTACGATCTCCAGCTTGCGGCGCTGATCCTCGACCGAGAGCCGGTTGCCGATGACCGACGTCGAGAAACCGCACTGCGTACTCAGCGCCAGGCGCTCGAGGGGGACGAAGCGACTGGCGGCGCGGACGCGCGCCTCGAGGCACTCGACGGTCTCCATCCGCGGCGACTTCGTCGTGACGAGGCCGAGGACCACTGTCTTGTCCTCCGGGACCTCCGCGAGTGCGTCGAACGAGCCGGAGCGCTCGTCGTCGTACTCGAGGAGGAGGCGCTCGGCACGGATGCCGCGGAAGATCGCGCGCGCGATCGGGTCGTACGCACCGGCGGTGAGCCAGCGGCTTCCCTGGTTCCCCCGGCAGACGTGGAAGCCGAAGGTGACGCCCGGATGATCGCCGATCACCGCGTTGTCCATCGCGATGCCCTCGGCGAGCCACCGCGCGCGGCTCCAGCCCCGCGTCTCGTAGAAGGCGCGCGTCCGGTCGTCGAGCAGGAGCGCGTAGTGGGGCGCGTCGAGCTGGATGTAGAGAGCACCACGCCGGACCAGCTCCGCGACCTCGGCGCGCAAGATGTCGACGACGTCGGCGAGAAAGGCTTCGAGCGTTGGATAGACCCCGCGCGACGTCTCGGGCGACCAGAAGTTCGCGAACAGGCTCGGGCTCGGCAGCGTGATCTTCGGCGTCCGCGTGGTGTGCGCCGCGAGGTACGTGAACTCGTCCACCGAGAGGTGGCGCCGGCGGGTGAGCTTGCCGACGACGCCGAGGGACTTCGGCCGCTCGAGGCTCCAATCTCCCACCTCAGGGTCGCCGCGCCACTCGCCCCAGAGGAAGGCATCGAGGTCGTTGCCGCCGAACCCGTCCACCGCCTCCGTCATCCGGCTCTGGAAGGAGAGGCGCCGCATCTCGCCGTCGGTTACGACCTCGAGGCCCGCTTCCTCCTGCAGCCGGATGGCCGCGTCGACCGCCGCGTCCTCGACGGCGCGAAGCTCCACCTCCGTGATGCGGCCCGCCGCCCGGTCGGCGCGCGCGCGTAGCAGCTCCGGGGGGCGGAGGAGGCTGCCCACGACGTCGGCGCGCGCTGTGATCATGGCTCTGAGTCAGCCCGAGAGCCAGCGTCGCTGCGAGGGCGAGTTACGCGTCGGCTCATACGACGACTGCACCGTCGAGATCGCACGCTGCGACAGCCGGGTCTTCACCACCGGGGCGTGCATTCGTCGAGCAGGATCTTCAACCGCTCTTCGCGAGGCGCCGCAGGGTACCCCGCCAGTGCTCGAGCACCTGGACGGCCTGCTCACACCTCACCGCCGGGAAGTTGTCGAGAAACTCGTCGAGGCTGAGCCCGGCCTCGAGGTTGTCGATCAGGGCATCGACGGGAACGCGCGTGCCGCGGAAAACAAGCGCACCACCGACGACCTTCGGATCGGCGCTGACCCGGAGTTGTCGCAGCTCGGCCTCGTCGATGACGAGCGGCACCGGGCTAACGATACGGGAACCCGACCCTGCTCACCAGGGCGGCGGGATCGCTTGCCGCGCAACGGTCTTGACGCGCAGCGGCCCGCCCGACGCGAGGGTCGTCCGGAACCCGGACGCAGACTCGCAGACGACACGACCGTCGATCAAGCGTGCGCGGGCGGGGCCGCTGCAGCGCCTTGATGTTGGGCGACACGCATCCTGGCCAGAGCATGAAGATGATGGAGACAGGCCCTCGAGGGTGTTATAGGGGACCCACAAATGGGCAAGGGCGCCAAGAAGCTGCTGCATGAAGCTCTCGCGTTGCCGACGGAAGAGCGAGCGGAACTCGCGGCAGAGTTGATCGCCAGCCTCGACGGTCCGGCCGACACCGACGTGGAAGCAGCATGGGCGGCCGAGATCGAGCGGCGCGCCGCCAAAGTCCTCTCAGGCGAGAGCGAGGGAACCCCCTGGGAAGAGGTCCGACGCCGGATCGAGCGTGAGATCTCGGGTCGGTGAACAAACCGGTTCGGACTGAGCCGGAGGCGGTCGACGAGCTACTCTCGCTGCGATCGGAGCCGCGGTTGAACTCATCCAACAGCACCCGGACGGTGGCAGCCGGGTGCCGGGCGTCAAGGACCAGGTACCCGCCCGGCAACTGGTCCTGCGACGATTCCCGTACTCGGTCGTGTTCCTCGAACTCAAGACTGAGATTCGAGTCCTGGCCTTCGCACATCATCGCCGACGCCCAGGCTACTGGAGCGCTCGGCTACGATAGGCCGTGGCGGCCCAGCTTGCTAGGTCGCTCGGAGACGCATCCGCATGCACGACCCGGCCACCGAAGAATCCCGCGCAGACCCCTCGGACGCTGCAACCGCGCGCTACGCTTCGGCCGGCACGACGATCACGAACCGCTGCTGCTTGCCGAAGCCCATCGCCTCCTGCTCGGTGGCGGCGAGGAGGTCTAGGCGAAAGCCCTTGATCGCCGCTCCACAGTCCTCGGCGCGGAACCAGCCGAGGTCCTCGACCCACACCCACGAGCCGTACGGGATCAGCTGCGGGTCGACGGCGACGATACGGTTCTTCGGGTCGGCCTTGGTGAGGGTGGCCGTGAGTCCGTCGTCGAACTTGCCGTAGGCCGCGCTCCGCGGCGTGTACTTCGTCACCGTGAAGCGGCGTCCCCAGGACTTGGTCCCCACCGAGGGGGCCTGCTCGGTCGCCAGGAGGATCTTCTCCTGGCTGCGCGCGAGCGCGGAGAGCACTCCGCTCGACCGGGTGACGGACTTGCGGCACTCCCGAAGCCCCTGCGTGGTCTCACCGAGGCGCCGCGACGACGCCTCGAGCTTCGCGCCGCAGACGACGGCGCTGGCGAGCGTCACGTACAGCGTCCCCTTGAGCAGGCGCGTGGCGCGACGCAGCCTCCGGCAGTCCTGGCCGAGCGTCTCGAGCGTGCGCGGGTCGACGACGACGGCGGTTTCCCAGTCGGCTTTCATGGCGGGGGGCCAAGTCCAAGATGCGTGCCGCGAACGGAGTTTGACTGGGAAACAACCAGCCGCTCGACCGGGGCTGACGGATGCGGTAGCGGAGCGTGCGGCGCCTGGCCGGCCGGCGGCATGAGCTTCGCCCAGGCACCCGATGGTGCGCTGTGACGCCGGCGGCACACGCCGTGCCGGCGGCGGCACACCTTCGCAGCGTCTGCGGCGTCAGCGCCGCGCGATGCCGAAGCGCGCGCCGTACCAGTCGAGCAGCGACGGCACGACGCCCTCGAGCGCGGCGATCAGCCGGACGGTGGCCGGCACGTACACGCGGCGACGGCGTCGCTCGACGGCGCGCAGCACCTTGCGGACCACGACCGCGGGCGGGATGCGCCGGCCGCGCTGGA